>Ga0210059_1015226_pt1 | contig 11264 bp, 6 predicted proteins | sample Ectturendosymbi2_FD_188042 | JGI IMG/M metagenome (GOLD analysis project Ga0210059, IMG submission 188042) | Ecteinascidia turbinata endosymbiont from Florida, USA - Sample 2 (SPAdes) (version 2) | ecosystem: Host-associated > Tunicates > Ascidians > Unclassified | place: Key West, Florida... | reverse complement strand
TAACTACAGGCTAGGTTAGAGCGCTCAGTGGCAGCGTAAACTCCAAAACAGCAAACTTAACCGTAAAACGTAATCCACATGTCAGGTAGGCTAAAAATGAAGCGCGTTAGATTAGCTGTAGGCTATGCTAAAGGTGACTACTGATTAACATCAGACCTGCCAGCAGGGGTGTATAGTGGGGTGGGAAGGGCGTTCCCATACATTTTGCACTAGAAACGTTACTTGAAGATTTAGATTTTTCGTTTCAATTTCTACGTGCAGCGCCTGGAGCAGCATAAATGAATAAATGACAAGTTATCTCGTGTATAGCACCGTAGTGCAAAAGTGAAACCGGGAGATCCAATGTGGAAATTCTTGTAGGCGAATCAGTCTTCCTTCATGTTTGGTGTGGGAACGGCGTTCCCACACCTCTTCTTTCAGCAATACATCCCTGCCTGCCAGCAACAATTTTTAGACAAAAGTTCAGCTCAGCACGAAATCAGGTGTTTTTTCAGCGACCAACATTCTGCTGTCTCTAATAATTTTTTTCAACCTATAGGCTACTGTACAGTATTTCCAAAATTGCGTTACCACGATGTAGTCACGTTTCGTAAAAAAATTGAATGTATGAGAATTTGGTCACTGACTCACTGCAAACTTTACGTTTCCAAATATTGTCTGGTCATTTAATGCCCTTATGATGCAATAAACACCTTCCAGGGCAAAGTGCCAGCATAATTATTGTTTTCGAGTTGTTTGGTATGTTTATCTCTACGCATACCCCAAGCGTTTGTTTTGGGGGAGGGAAAGTTGTGCTTGCTTTCGAAATAATATACCCTTTTTTCGACATTCAAGTTATTTTCTATGGTCAAATGATATTTAACAGCATTTTGTTTTAAATAGTTTGTGATTGATAGTTTGCCACTGATGGGCACGTATTTTTGTAAACAAAAAACGCCATTTTGGCTAGACAATCGTGATGTGCAGAGGCTTAACGAGGTTGGATGGCGCCTGGGGAAACAAACAAGTTTGACGACCCCATGTTCGAACCTGAGATCTTTCGGAAGCAAATGTATTATTTTGAAAAAACTGCTTATGAAATTGTCGTGACTTTTTGGTCCCCCGCCCGCAGTGATTCGGCTGCCGGCGAATTTTGCCCCCTTTTCCCCTCGTTACATCTCTGATGTTATGCAATAAAAATCGGAAAATTTTCCCAAAGTAAACAAATTTTCAAGTCCGAACGTTATGAACTGCTATTCCATGAAGCATGAACATCTTCAATTTTCGAACACAATAGGCCTACCGCATGGATCTTGCACCGACTGCCAACAAAGGTTATTGGCGGCATTTCAAGTTTCTTCGTGTAGTTTTTATGTCACTTCTAATCCTTCCGACGCGTTTTTCGGCGTGGACCTGTGTTTGTTTTGCTAATAATAAAACATTTCCAACATTCAACAAGTTACTTTTTTAGGGTTAGATAAGTTTGAGAATAATTTCTGAATTTTTTGAAGGCCGCGTCTACTTCGGAAACGTCCCAGTAAGCCTGGGAAATGGTGAGAATGTGATTTAGCAAAAATGTGTATGGTTATTAACCGTCTTTGTTAAAAAAAAGGTTACCTGAGCAGTTGGGTCTTCACTGCTATGCAGTCAGTACACATCCGGATGAACTCGTCCTTCAGCACCCCCCTAAAAAAAATCCTGGATCCGCCTATGCCTGCTGACTGAACATTTGGGACTCGCGCACCGGTCGCAGCAGGCGTACTCGACGCGAGAAACGCTACGAGACGTAACTTTTTTTAGCTCTGCCAGAAGTTGCCGTGCCGAGTCGAGCACGGCGCAGATTTACCGGACTCAATAAAACAAACAAAGAATCGTGCGCGGCTACTCCTGGCAACTTCTCAGTGTAGATTGGCCTTAAGATCTACATAACGATGAAAATAGACGTTGTTCAACCAGCTGTGCTGTAGCAGAAGAACGTCAAGATGTATCATCGAAAATCACGATAGATGAGATGGCTGACGCTGTCACTGGAGGCAACAATATCGGCCTCTGGGCTCTCTGGCCGGCCAATATATACTGGAAAAAATGCGACAATATTGGTTGGAATATGAAACAGATTCTTTTTGACATTGTGATGAAAAGTGATTTTTAAAACATGATGTTCCACAACACATAAAAGACAGAAACTTGTCACGGAAATAGAACCACAATGGCAAAGTAGTTGACAGAAGCTGGCTTTGTTTTTCTCCTTCACAAACTTGTGTTAAATGTTTCACTTGTAGACTGATGTGCGCGGGTACGACTAAATATGCGCATTGTCTAATTAGAAAAGAAATCTGCGACTGGAAGCACGCTCTTGATCGCCTAAGAAGCCACGAGCATTCAGTGGAACATATAGATGCCACGATTACATTTAGACGCAGATGTGATTAATCACTTTGAAAAGTTGATACAGAACTAGCCAGTCAGATCAATCAATGCGAACAATATCGGAAATCGCCTCTGACTGCAACGTTTGGTTTCTGTCGTAAAGTTTATTGCTGAGCGAGGACGAGCGTTTAGAAATGCTGAAAACGTTGGATCGCCCAGAAAGTTTTCCCAAAAATTTTCAAAACTTTGTTTCATGCAAATATTCAAAAAAGAAAAAAGAAGATGCGATGCTTCTAGCGACCGGTTTTGCAACAGTTTGACAAACTGCTAATCATTGTTAAATGCCATGGTCCATCATACAGTTTTGTTACAGTTGCGTTAACAAATGTGACGTCACAAGAGATACGTCATAAATATTATTGATATGTAGAAATACTAGTGATTTCATCGATCATCCCCCACGTAAACATTTTGTATCCGCACATGGGGTTTCCAACCACGCCTGGGCCCCCGGCTCCCACCATCTAAATCCGGCGCTGCATTTGGTTCAAAAGATGTAAAATATTTTCAGGCTTTTTCGTTATACGTTGCAAGCAAAATTCACTCAATTTTGTGCATACGCCAAAGCTAGGCAGTCACGTAATGCTTCAATTTTAAAAACAAAGGTGTACTGTAGCAGCAAATTAGGCCTATTTACTAAGAATTTTGCAGTATCAGTGCAAGACACGCAATTGCAGCAACTCGTGTTTGACGCATGTTATTGCTTCAACTGAAATGTGGAACATTTTGACAATTGTTGGTAATTTGCTGATGTTCACCTGACTGCAAGTCTGTCAGCCCAGCAAGTAGACACAGCCTCTTCTAATCTTTCATTATAGCATGTGACAAAACCTTTTAAGAGCGGATGGTCGCATTGAGAAATTCCAAAGCTAGTCTTGGTATGTGTTAGATTCACTGATTTTCCCATTTTCAGTAGTCAACACCAAGGCTGCCAATTTGGAGTTTGTGAAACCAAATTTTGAAATTCTGTCTTTTTTTTTTTTTTTTTTGAAAATCGAAAAAGCGAGACAAAATCTGGCTTTTTTTAGTCGGAAAGGCTTGACTCTGACAAAGTATTTTATGAGCTGCATATTTATTACAAATCTGTTCTGACGAGAGTATGTACGACAGCGCAATTACGGGGAAAGAAAATACTTCCGAAGATTGGAAGTGATCGATGTTTCTGACGAATTAACATCCATTTTGTGTTTGGTTATGCATGTTTTATGACTGCTGTCTGGCTTTTTTGGGACTAGGTCCAGATGTTTTTTTTGGCGAAGGCAGGCTGGCTACCCTGGTCTACACTTCGCATCCTCCAAAGAGTCGCAAGAAAAGACTTGGCCATTACGTGAGGGTTCACGTTTAGCTGTATGGGATGCTAGAGTGAAGTACTTTCCACATAGCCTATCGGATCGTAAGGATTAGGCTAGAGACTGATTGCCTTGCATGCTGGAAGAGTTCAGTCTGCCTTAAGAAAAGGCTATTTGATCCATAGCTGCAGCTCCTTTCAGGCACAAAACTGCTGGCCAGAGTGGGCCTGGGGTAATAATGGATGAATGGCATTCCAGTTTCTCCAAAACTGCAGAACTCCTGAACTGCAACCAGTGATTACTATTTAGAGCCATATGCAGGTCTTAGCAGGCTACTTACTTCCCCATCGACAGCCGCAAGCTGAAAATACTCAAAATCAAACTAACTGAAAATATTTGAAACAAGTTAAAGAACTCTTTGACAGCGATTAGAATATCTTATTTGCAATTTCATCGTGTTTCAGAAAAATATCGCTTGAAAGTTTTACAGAATCCTGTAATCTCATTTTCATTGTCGCACTGGACACCTTCAATTTGCGCATTCATCAAGCACAACAGCCCTTGACCAACGTTTACAATTGTAATTGTTTCATCACCGTATGTAATCAAATGGTTATTGTGACGCTTTTTCCACTTGCAGGTTGGATGTTAAAGGTAAGGAGAGCGTGAGAGAAGTTGAAGAAAGCCGGGTCATTCAGATTGCTATAATTGCCTTGCAATTGCATCAAATAGCGAAGAGAAGAAAAAAATCAATGCCAATTAAGGTAATTTAAGAAAAACGCTTTCTTGCAACGTTATTTTGAATAAGGAAAACATTGCAAAGCTCTGATTATATTCACTTAGTGCGCTCCGCATGAAAAGTAGCGCCTTTCAAAGCAGGTTGATTAAAACCAGTTGGAGCGGTCTTTACTGAAATGTTATTTTGTAATATGAAATTCGAAAAATGTGTGAAAACGGAGTGTTATGTTGAAACACTCCTAAAAGATTGGTTTGATTGTTAGAGGCTCTTGGAAGCTACCTGAAGTCCGAAACTTAGAAGTGTTATTACTGTTATACTGCACTATTGTGCATGAACATTTACAAAAGTGTTGAGAAGTGTTAGAAGCGTGGAACAGTTTTGATGGCATTACATATAGTAGTTAATTCTGGTTCGTACTTTTACAACCAATGCCAGTTTCAAGCAGTAGTTACTGAGACAGAAAAAAGCATTCCGGACAAACTTCCGCTGAAAGGGTGTTTTTGAATTAACCATCTGACATCATCAGCAAGCGAGAATCACGCCGCTGTGCCTTGCATGCTAACGCACGGCTTGCCGCAACTTCACTGGTTTTTATTGCGCAGATGCCGAAACTCCCGAAAGCTACAGCATCCAAGGGCGAGCCTCGACGTGCCAAGGGCCACTTGGTAATTTTTTAATCACTGCAACGTGTTTCCGAAGTGCGATAGCAGAGTGTCATTCAACCTGCCCAGCTTGCATTCACGTGAGGCAGTGAAAAAATGTCAGTAGTGTCGACAAGCCATGACAAGTTGTGATCGTCAGCCTGGGCTGGAATAAAGGGAAAGTCACTCTTAGAGCAATGAAACTGATATCAGCAACCTGCCAAACACAACCAAGTTTAACGGCCGAACGTGAGATATAGATGTACCGCTCACGTTCTTTGCTTTTCAAGTTCTTATTTTTAAAGACTGCCATCTACAACCGAACAACGGACTGCATTATGAATTTTCAACATATTAGAATTTTAATTGCTAGGCCGTGAGTTGAAGCCTCAAACCTCAACAAACATACCTGAGCACCTTCCAGAATTTTTATTGCTAGGCCGTGGGTTGAATCCTCAAGCCTCAACAAAAGTACCTGAGCACCTTCCAGATTACAACTCTTTACAAAACACGAATAATTTTCTGCTTGTATTGCTGATGTGCACAACTGAAGAAAAACAAAACTTTTTTACCATTTCTCTCTATTACAGTCGGCAAAGGTCAAATAAAAAATGTTCACAGTGAGTGACCATTGCTTGCATCACTTTGAAAAATCAATACTTTTGCCGTAATCATTACTTCATGTCACTGCAAATATTTTTGAAAGTTATTTTTTCAGTACATTTTTATACCAAAAATCCTCTGTTTTATCCTGAAGTCATTCACATGACTTCATTAAACTATATTTTCAAGAATATGCATGATTAAAGAGAAATATAACAGAAAAATTGAAAAGAAAACAGCTATAAAATGTAGACAATAGTCTGTGAAATTTCAACTGTTAGTCACTTTTTTCGTTTCAACTCCGACGTAGCAAAATATTGGTGGGTAATGTTCTTAAAGTGAATTATGTGAAAATAAATTCCATACTTCAGTTTAGCCTCGATAAGGTTGTCGTGAAAAGGACGTTTTTTTTCAGCATGGTGCATCTGCGGAAATTCCTGCAAGTGGAGAATGCTGGCCTGGTGCCAGTGAGAAAAAACCTCCTTGCAAGAGTCCGCGTTCTTCGCTGCCTGTGAGTGGATTGATGATATTTCTACAAGTTATTGACGATGGTGTTGTATATGTACGTGAACTGATGACTTTCCACGTTCTCGGTCATCAAACTCACCTGAAATGGAACCAAGAGACAAGCCATTGCCGATGAGATGTTGCAAAGTCACCCCCTGGCGTAACAGAAGGGGTTGAGGACCTTAGTCCTTCAGTTTGCAGTAGCAAGATGGCATTGGGGCACCTGGGCAACTAACGTATTCCCAACGCATCTTGTTACTCTGAACGAGGTCTAATGTTCTAAAACCCTGAAAATTCTCTGGCCATTTTCAGTAGTTAACGGCTGATAGTGCCATAAAACAGTGCCGGAAACCAGTCTCTCTGGTCAAAATTTTGCTTCCTCCAGCAGAAACCGTGACGGAATAGTGTAGGCGCGTGAATTGGTTCTTATTTGCAATGTCATTTAGAATTTGTTTCCGCAGGTTCTGGTGACTGACAACCGCTTGGTGGATCAAAGGGTAAGAAAAACTACTTGTTTGTTTCGGTTTGCTCTTTTATGTGATTTGTACATTTCCCGTCAACTTCTTAACTAGAGTCAGAGTTGATGAAATTGGCGAGTATCTTTACGATTCAGGTTGGCTATTGTCTGTTCGTAGAATCGTAGTAATATAACAAAAAACAGGGCTGTGGAGCCGGAGCCCGAAGCCGGTCATTTTCGTTGGAGCCGGAGCTGTTTTTAAAATTCAGCCGGAGCTGGTGGTTAATTTAGCAGCTCTGGCTCCGGACCCTTCCTGAGATGCATCATCCAACACTATCAGCTTTGCCACTCTGTTGTTACGGAAAAGTACTAGATTTCATGATAACAAACACTAAATTCACCAAAAAAACACTAGATTACAAAAGCAAACTTACACACACTGAAAATGCATTGCGATGCCAACCACAGACACTGTGCAACTCATTGTAAACCAGAGACGAAGAAAACGAGAGATAGCGGCAACGCTTGTGTTTGTTTGTGCAGGTCAGTGAAACTTCTAACAGATGACCACAGTGACTTCGCAGCGGTTTAACTCCAAACATATCATATTGCCTTGAGTAATATAAGATTTGATTAGGCAGATTTTTTAGCAAATTACAATTGCACTAAATCAAATGGTCTCAATTACAGCCACAATTACACAAAATTGTGCAATTAATTACATTCAGCTCACTCACAAAAAAACTAGATTGCCATAAAAAAACATTAGAACACTAGATGAAACAAAAAAACACTAGATCTAGTGGAAAAACACTAGGAGTGGCACTACTGAACACTATTTGCTAAGCGCGCTGAAAAACATGGCTCTCTGAACTGGCCCACGCCTTACAGCACCTTACTATCGTCAATTATGAATTATGACTAAACAATGGCGCTCAGTGATGTATATAAATGGCTAGTCGACACGCTTGCGCCAGGGTTGCCAGATTGGCCGTTTTGCGGCCAAATTTCGGAAATTTGGCCGTATTTCAAGTTGGTTGGCCGTACGATTTTTGAGTTGGCCGTTTCGCTTTTTTTGGCCGTTATTTAAAGGTCGTTTGGCCGAAAATTTTTTCTGTTGGCCGTTTTCGAAAATAAAGGCTAAACTGTCGACAGAAACACCTTTTTTGAAAATCTGGTCCCCTGCGTGTGCGTTTCGCCCTGTGTAGTGAATTATAAGTGAAAGCGAGGCAGTGTGAGTGTGTGATTACGCTTGGCGCGTTGTGCAGACCTTGCACTTTGCAGGCCAAGCCGTTGTGCGTGTGCATATACCTGTTCGTCGGTGCTGTATGGCTTGTAACACACCATAGGGATAGGTAGGTATGGCTTGTGGCAATCCATATGGTTGATATCGCGCGTAACCAAACATACTCTTCATATTGTTATCCTAATATTGCTAACTGCCTGTGATACTAATCAGTGTTCACAGTTCTTTTTATGTTGCCACTATATGTCTTCAACAAACTCTGTGCTAAGTGCCAAGTGGTGCTTACACTTGGGTAAATTAAGTTAACCGTTGGAAATTAAGTGTTTCTTCATTTCCGAATGATCTTGGAAACGTGCCATGCCTGTAGTTTTCAACTGTGGGATTTTGTAGCGACGCACAACTAGTTTCTACCCAGTTGTGAATCTTTTCTTGCTGCCTATTAATTCAAGTGTTAGCCTATTTGGCATTATCATTATGTCTTATGACCACAATCCCTGCGTTTTTATGAAGTGGCTATTCGTTTAGAACAGTGGTTTATCAAAGTGGGCGGAATTGCCCTCTTGTGGGCGACTTTGAGAGGCAAAGGGGCGAAACAACACAAAGGGGGCGAAAATAAATGCTCATCCACTAATCGATCATTGAGTTAACTTCAGTAGCCTAACATTATCACTTGTTAGTTTCTTGCAAATTTTAATTTACTGTGGTAATCACTGGAGATTGTGGATAAATCAATTTATCCGTTAAATTTTTGCTCTGGATCGTCTATGTGCCCGGCTACAGTGTGAATTATTTTCACAAGAATTCTTAACGTAATATTAGTGTCGTAATACAATTTTTTGTAAGTGCACTATTTTTTCATCATTGACAAAATGTTTTCGTGAGCCGGATGAAATGTCTTGGCAGGCCGGATTTGGCGCGCGGGCCGTAGTTTGGAGACCCTGGTCTAGACTAACGCCGGTAATATTGTACATTGTTATTATTATCAAAAGATGTTATGCGTGTTCGAATCAAAACACCTACTCTTATATCCACACAAAAATCATAAGTGAGAAAGCTCGCGGGCCATAAAAATTTTGTCTGCGCGCTACATGTTGCCCGCGGGCCTGTAGTTGGACTACGCTGGTGTAAAGGACGAAGATAAGTAACTGTGTTACCGGCAACTAATTGTATCAAAACGCGCAACGCTTTAGAAGCAATAACATAACCGAGGACCAAAAATCAGATTTATCATTCGCGTAGTGACAGTTGCCATGGTTCGCTCATGATGCGAGACAATTTAATTTGATCGAAATAGGTCGCTGCGGCAAAATCCGAGGGTCTGTTCTACCAGGAATTAAGGTCACAATGCGTTTTTATTTCATATTGGGACCTGTTCTAGTCACACCAGACCGTGGAATTACTGCCGAGTGTAGTGTGAACAAGTCGGTCAATACCACCGCAGCGCATGTTTGCGCATTTTGTGAGACTAAGCCCTTGTGCAAAAACGCAAAATGTGACACTTACGCACTTTTTCGTGGCACAAACAGTCACAATCGGCGAGCAGAAAATCAGCCCGAAGTCGGATATTTTTAAAATAATTTTTACCGACTCCTGCTACTCTGTACCAAACTCCTTCCGACTAGCCAGGCCTGGTAGTGGTAGCAGTATTATTTTATAATACGTTGGAATAACACGCTCACTTGCTACAAGAAGGACACCAGGAATACCGAAATTGTTAAAGTTTATTAACAAAGCGCAGCCGGAGCGGAGCGGAGCCGGAGCCATGTCATAAAAAAACACAGCTCCCGAGCTAGAGTCGGAGCCATGTTATAAATCAGCGCTTCTCAACCGGTGGACCACGGCCCACTGATGGGGCGCGAAGCTCCTTCAGGTGGGCGTCGAAATGTTCCGATATAAAGAAACAATTACGCCTAGTCATGAGTTCTGAAACATTTTTCGTGAAGTGGGCCCAAATTCAAAGTCTCGGCGAAAAGTGGGCCGCGACATCAAAAAGGTTGAGAAGCACTGTTATAAATGACACAGCTCCGGAGCCGGAGCCATGCTTACGAAAACAAAGAGCTCCGGAGCCAATTCAGTTTTAGAAGAGCTCCGCAGCCCTGTAACAAACAAATCAGAATGCATGGTAAACTGAATTCTTCGAAAGTGACTTGCAAATATCATTGTCACCTTAAGTCCACTGCTTCTGCTGACCCTGACTCCCCGAATTAAGTTATAAAATTGATTGTAGTTTTTTTTCAGCATAATTCTTATTTGCTTGCCTTCTGCTTTTGATAATGTAACGCTTTGAAAATGGTGGGGGATTGTGCGACATCGTAATACGCCAACATTAGATGAGGTATCCCGAGCGGTCGGTCCTACCGTTCTTGTTTCTATTAAATATGAACCTTTTGGACTGAAGCGGATCTGTAAAGCAACACACACACTTCTGTTACTGACACCATAATCTTGACAACGAGTTTCAGTTTCCCAACGATCCAAACATTCACTACAAAATATTTTTTCGGGACTCATTTATAGCAAAACATTTTGTGAAATTTTTGAATTTTTGTAACGTTATTGCAACTTGTGCTGTCTCCGTTGTCTATTCAGCTCATAAGCATGTTGCTTTCATTATTTTGGTTAGGAACCATGTTGCGGCACTGGAAAGCTTTGAAAAAAGTAAAACACCACGTAGGTCATACCAAATGGTGCTGTTGAAGGTCACACCGATCATTCAGTAACCGTTTCACGTCAATTCTGCCTATTGAACAAAATGTCAGCCCAACCTTGGCAAAACGTTTGTCGTTACTTTTCAGACAATGAAGCCATTCGGTTCAGAAAGTTGTACTCAGCGCCAACGATGTCGTCCTATGACCCATTTGGTAAGTGCGAAAATGTTTGTGAAAGAGAAATGGTTCTGGGTTGATTTTTGAAATGCGTTTTGCAGATTGCTCTTGAATTTAACAAACCGTGGGCATTGCAAAGTTGGTTCATGCGGTATTAGCGCAAACCGTTTGGTTTTGAGTTGTGTCCTAGTTTGCAGAGTCATCGAAACCCACACCACCTTTTTGCTTTGTATTCACTTATTTGCCTCACGGTTCAACTATTAGCTTAACTTGTGCGAGGCATTTGCAAATCGTGCTAGTCGCTGTTGTTAAATGGCTGAAAAAGCGCAAGGGCTCAGCAAATATCGAGCGCTGCAACTCCAACTGTGTAGTGGTTTCGTTGAAAAACTACATTCCGTGTGTTAATACTGAGCGGTTTTGCTGCGTTACTTCGTGCAAGGGGATTTAACGAAACAAAAAAAACATTTCTCTGTTGGAAATATATGTCATCCCAATCCAATTGGTATTTGCTGCAAGGGTGAATGATGTGGGGAGAATGTGTTGTCAAA
>Ga0210059_1015224_pt1 | contig 11266 bp, 6 predicted proteins | sample Ectturendosymbi2_FD_188042 | JGI IMG/M metagenome (GOLD analysis project Ga0210059, IMG submission 188042) | Ecteinascidia turbinata endosymbiont from Florida, USA - Sample 2 (SPAdes) (version 2) | ecosystem: Host-associated > Tunicates > Ascidians > Unclassified | place: Key West, Florida... | reverse complement strand
GAGTGCTGTTCAAAGGGCTCAAACGGATCGGCCAGTCTAGTAGATTGCACTCAAAAAAAATGGTTTTGATTGGGAGGTGTGGATTTTTTGTGACTGACGTCATAAGTATAGTAGTTCTGCGGTCATTTTGGCTCATGTTGCTTGGCCTAAGGCCTAACCGCTAGGCCAAAGTGTTTCTCTGAAGTTTTCATTAGAAACTAGGCTCGAGTCCGAGTCTTTTGAGCCTTTGATCGATTTTCTAGCGTTTCAGGTTCAAAAGTTATGATCTAAAATAAACAAATTAATTAATTAGCTAATTAGTCAAATATTTTTACTAACTTACATCACATCTTTTGAACCCGAAACCCCAGCATGTCATCCAAAGTATCAAAAGACTCGGATTGTAGCCTAGTTTCCAGTAAAAACTTCAGCGAAATACTACCACCTAACAGTTGGCGCCCAGGGCCAGGCAAAGTGGGCCAAGGTGGTCTAAAAGTCTTCCAATTATGACATCACTCACAAAAAACCTGCATCCCCCAAGCAAAAATTTTTTTTCAAGTGCAGACTAGAAGACTTGCCGCATCTTTTGAGACTTTTACCAGGTCTATAGAGCATACCGGACCAGAGAAATTCCCACGCAAAGCCACATGCGTTTAGGTGTTTTTTTTTCCGAAAATCCCCGAAAGCAGCCGGACGCCACAGAGTTAATTAAAATAGCCTACTATTTGAAATTCTATTTGAATAAGTTTCAGGGAAATAATAGGCTGAAATGTGTAGTGTAGACTGAATGAAGCCTTTTCTGAAGTTTTGAAAGGCCACTGGGGCAGCAGGGATGAGTGAATGTGGAGTTTGTAAGGAAATTGTTGACAACTTTGATGAAGGCCTAGAGTGTGATGGAGGGTGCACAAAATGGTACCACTGCATCTGTGTTGGAATACCACATGACCAAATTTCATATACTGCAAAGACAATTCTACGGATAACAAATTGAAATGGTTCTGCGATAGCTGCAAAGACCAAGATAAGGAAACCACCCAGAGGGAAACACCTATAGCATGGGGCAAGATGAAAGACAAAAAGCAAATTTAAAAAAGTCTTAATTCGGCTTACCAAAAAATTGTTAAATGGAAAAAAACTATACGCACACCTTAAGAGGAAAAGCTGGAAAAACACTAATTGCAGAAGTGTTTCGTCTTATAGGACTTTTTAATGACAGTAAAAGATGGAAGCCAGTAGCAATCCACATGCTTCAAGTATTTCTGCCACTACTGCTTCAGAAGCCATCACTCAAATCAAAAAAACAGAGAATACGTCAAATACTTGAACAAAAGAATAGAATGGTGGAAACACGGAATGCTAGAAGAACTGATCTCAGAGTGTGAAGCTATTCAAACAAGACTCAAAAAATCATTCAAAACAAAAAAACAATCAGACCAGAAAGCATTCTGTACACTATTGCTACAAGAACTAGTGAAAAAGGCCCTTAAATTTGTGGATATTGCTAATGATATTAATGCAAAACATGACATCACTACAGACATCAAAAAGAAACTGAAAGACAAGCACCCAAAAGCGGCAGAACTAAAACAATCTGCCGTAATTGATAAGCCTAAAACCAAAACAGAGAGGGTTATCTTAGAAAACATAACTCAAGATGAAATCATATCCAATGCCAAAAAGTCATCAGGGTCTGGAGGACCAACACAGATTGATATGGAAACATGGAGACACATGATTTGTTCGAAATCGTATGCACCCATTCACAAAAGCAAGCTAGCTGACAAAATTGCCACCCCGGCCAGGCGTCTTGCGACGGACACCATTCCACACTATCACATATCAACTCTCCTCACATGCAGACTTGTTCCACTCCAGAAAAAAGACAATGGCATTACGCCAGTAGATGTAGGTGAATGCCTACGATGAATCATTGGCAAAACAATCAGAGAACTCCTGAAGGAAGACATCATCCGTGCAGTGGGAACACTGCAGACATGTGCGGGACTGGAATCAGGCATAGAAGCAGCAACACATGCTGTAAGGAAAAGTTATGAAGAGAAAGGCAGTGAAAGCCTGCTGTTAAGAGATGCAGACAATGCATTCAGCAAACTCAACAGAAAAGCCAGCCTAGAAAACATCAAAAGACTGTGTCACCCCATGTACACATATCTACACAACAGCTACAACACACCCACCATGCTATATCTGGAAAATGGGGACCACAAACTGTCACAGGAGGGTGTGACACAAGGGGACAATGCAGCAATGGCAATGTATGCCTTATCCACACGACCACTGATACAAACACTGAGCAATGAAACTGCAAATGATGAAGTGAAACAGGTATGGTATGCAGACGATAGCTCTGCAGTTGGATCACTAGCAGGCGTGAGAAAATGGTGGGAATACCTGAAGACCAATGGGCCAGCCTTTGGGTACTACTCAAAACCTGCAAAGACCATCCTCATAATTAAAGACAATAGTCTAATGCAATCCGCACAAAAATTCTTCAAAAACCAGGGAATTAAAATCAGACCACGGTGAACGCTACCTTGGATCGGTAATTAGGACAAAATCATTCAAGGAACAATACACTAAAAACAAGGTTGAGAGCTGGGCGAAAGGCCTTGAGTTGCTTTCAAAGTATGCACAAGATGATCCTCAAGCAGCATACTCAGCGTTCACCAAAGGTTTACGCTCAAGATGGACCAATCTCCAAAGAACAGTGCCAGATATGAGTGAATTATTCAAACCACTGGAAAATGCCATCAGAGATCAATTGATTCCTGCTCTCATAGGACAAGAGGTAAGTGAGGCAGAAAGACAAATACTACAGTAGCTCTTCCTCTCCGGCATGGTGGGCTAAGTCTGACAGATCCTCGGGAAACTTCTCAGAGAGAATACAAACACTCCACCCAGATCACTGATAAACTTACCACCAAAATCTACACTCAAAAACTCGATCTTGATTACAACCCCTTGGATCAGCTATATACCACACACACGAAAAACAGAATACAACAAAAGAACGCAAAATGCCAAAGCAGCCGTGATGAATCATTAACGGAGCTGACCCCTGAGTCACAACAACTCATAAAAGGAGCAATGGAAAAAGGGGCATCTTCTTGGCTGTCAGCCTTGCCAATTAAAGCGATTGGATATGCACTAAACAAACAAGAATTCACAGATGCCATCTGCATGAGGTATGGATGGAAGGTGAAAGGCGTACCCACCCACTGTACTTGTGGAGAAACAAACTCTGTGGATCACAGCCTCACATGTAAACTGGGTGGCTACACTTCAATGAGGTACAACTCAGTGAGAAACTCTGAAGCACGGATAATGAGGGAGGTCTGTAGGGATGTTCAGACCGAACCCACACTTCTGCCAATCAATGAAAATTACTATGAAAGAAAAGTCAACACTGCTGACAATGCAAGGTTGGATACCTCTGCGAGAGGACTGTGGAATAGCTGTGAGAAAACTTTCTTTGACATAAGGATCACACATCCTACCTCACAGTCTTATTCTGGGAAGTCCCTAGTTCAGAGATCCACCAAAGACATGAAAAATAGAAGGATAAGTATAACCAAAGAGTGATTGACATTGAGAAGTCTTCATTCAAACCCCTTGTCTTTACAACAAGTGGAGGGATGGCACCAGAATGCAACAGAGTCAACAAAAGACTGGCAGAAAAAATAGCTGAAAAAGGCAGGGAGCCATATGGGTCTGTCATCACATACATAAGGACAAAGCTTAGATTTGCCATTTGAGGAGCACCCTTGCTGTAATACGAGGATTTCGAGGCAAGCGAAGTGATGTCCACCTCCAGGACCTCACGGCCATTGACTTAAGCCTAATTCCTAGGCCCACAATCATATAAAGCTGAATGATGGTGTCAATGACATGACACCGGTTATATCTGTGTAATAAGTGGTTAATTCACACAAGTTGTGACTTTTTGGGAAAATCTACCTTAGAACTAAAAACTTCCCTAACTTACTAAATATATGTTGTTTGTCATGTACCTAACACCTATTGGAATAATGTTTGGTGCCAATATTACTGTAACCTGTCCATACCCTTGTCTCTTCAACTTCGTTTGGTGACACCATGCATCTGGCTGGGAACAACTCATACATGCAACCCACCCCACTATGGTCTGTGGGTAATTTATACTTTTTCACGATTTGTATGTATAAACTTTGTTTTCTGCCCTTGCTACTTGTTTTTGTAATGAATTGTGTTAAAATGCATTGCTTTCTGCCTCATAACCCCTATTGCTGCTCGCTTCCTTCACCTGCGTGCTTGCTTCACCTGCCCATCTGTATATGTATCAACTCTTCACCCATTGCTTGCCCACCATCATCTGTGTTACGTTGATGTCTATTGTGTTCTTTTTATTTTATTTTTGCTGTATTTCTGTTTTTTTCTTTTTTTTCGATGTGTATGTGCTTCTTTCTTGCTTTTGTTACTTTTGATGTTTGTGTTGATGTATGGTCCCTTGGTTGGTATATTTTAGAAAGAAATATTAAAATAGTCTACCAGCTAAAGCGAGGCTTGTAAGCTGACAAGTATTCAAATCAATATTGTCAATACTGTATTGCTGCAACCAGCCCCTCATGTGTAGTAGCCTATGCTCTTGTCCTTCATTATGATTCGCAGATCTTCTCAGGTCACAACACATGTTGTACGCTATAGCCTACACACAACTGAAGACCTCTGAACTGAAGTGAAAAATCAAACTTATACTTAGTTTGTGTAAAACTCAAGTCTACACAGACCTTCACAATTCAGTACTAAATTCAACAATTTTCCCTCATTCTGACATGCAAATTACATAGTACTGTGTCAACATCAGCACCACAAAAGACCTTTCATTAGGCCAACTGTACCCTAGGCTATTGTAACAACTTTTTTGTATTATGTGCTGTTATTTTCTCTCCACACCAGGCATGGGATGACAATTTGGGTTCACCTGGTATGGAAAGACCTTAGTATTTGCTGGATTATGATCTGAAATCTGATCCCTTCTTGTTTACATATAGAACTGCCAAAAACTGTTTCTATTTTTATTGATCACCATCATTGACCATATTTCTTTTGCTCAGTTAGCTCTAACAATTTAATACATCTTAAATGATGTGATGCCATTATCAGCTATACACTTACACATCAACTCAACTGACATTTTCAAGCACTACTGACTGTACTGAGTAACACTAGTTGGTGGACACATTCTTGTTGCATGATATGTGACAGTAGAGATAATTATGGTGCAAGTAATACTTTTAACCAATCTAAAGTCTCTATGCTGACAACCTTTTTATACACAAGCCCATAGACTGAAAAGTTAACAGTAATTCAGTTTTCTGGGTGGTTTGACATTCAGCCTTTCACATGCAGTTTTGCTTATTTAAGTGTAAGGGCTGATTACTAACTCTGATTAAAGATTCAATATTACTTACAGAAATACAAACTCATTTCACAGGCATGTTATGTCACTTTTAGTTACCACTAGCACATCACTCACATATATATAGATATACTATAGCCACAAAAACAATAAAGCACTTAACATCTTTTTCACATACACACAGGTGAGGTGCATCATGTACAGTAATTACTAATTCAAAGAAAGACAACCCACATCAACACAAACATTTGTGAACAATAATAGTTTACCAAAACGTTTCACAACAAGAGTTTAAACAACTCATTTTACTTGCTTCGTTCATATGTTTAAGCCACTTTTGGAAGGTCCCTTCCGAAGTTCCTACTGCAGGACAGTGAATGTGCAACATGTCACATTTATTAAGTTGCGTTAATCGTTTGTACGCTAACTTACTGTAACACTAACAGTAAAAGTACGGTGTCGTGTTGTTATCTGACTTCTGTACTCAACTGTAAGTGTTAACTGTTAACCCAACACCACCGCAAATAAATTACTTGCAAGTTAACCAGCCTACAGCAAGACTCCGAATATTTTCATACATACTTTATTTATTATTCAGACTGTCATTCTTACTGGTTAGATATCTCCGAATTAACCACTGTCGTCTGTCACAGCAGATGCATCAGCACAACCTCGCCATAGCGACTGTTTTCACAACACACTCAACAGTACCCTAACGCTATCTTGGGGACAGGCGATCATATGACCATCACATGACCCTTAGAGTTTCCAAAATATTTAAACGGATCTGATTTGTAAAACCGGAGCAAGGAAATAAGAGCATATAATCTACCAATTAACGCATTGCTTCAAAAAATATCAATTGCCCTGACATGTACAAATTTGTGATGAACGACAAAACCTTCAAAACACCAGAGTACATTCGTTGTGAATGCAGTCAGAGGAATGAGCAACGCTTGTTTAAATGTGTGCATGTGGAAGATATAAGATAGATTCCACACTATGCATTGCAGGCAAGAGACTCTTTACACTGATGTCACATTACTGAATTTAGTATTCCACGAGGGACTACATAAGATAGAATATCAAGTGAATTTACCTGTCAAAAAGTCTAATGGGGCGAAGCACTCAAGCCAAGCATAGCGACATTGTATGTTTTCAAACACAAGTTAAGCTTTCTTTCAATGGCAGTATGGATTAGCCGTACTTCATACCTGCCTTGCTGGTGCCTGCCAGACAGTGTCTGGATCTGGCAGACACACAAGTGGCGTACTCAGAAAATTTTCGTGGGGGTTTGATTAAGTGGCATATGGTGGTTATTTGTATTTGGTATGGGTTGTTTGTGACATCACTATTTAACGTCATGATCATGTTTCCAAACGAACATTTTGGCGAAATTTGCTGACACAAAATGCACATTTTTCGCACTCTCCTTATGTTATGTGTTATTGCATTGAATATAAACTACCAGCGCTACAAGTAAGCATATCGCAAGAAAGCACACCCAACGCTACGACACAGCAGTTCATGACTGCAAAAATATCAGGCTAAGCGTCAAAACAAAAGTGTTGTAGTCGAGACCGTAACCTCCGAGACCCAGACCAGTGGTGTACTGATATGGAATTTTTGCTACCGGATAGGATCAAAATTTTTTCATAAACGCCTTTATATCCAATCCGTATCCGAAAATTCAAAATTGGGCCATTCCGTGTCAATTCTCAGGAAGTGGTCAGGTCACCCTCTCCAATTTGAATGAAATCTGTCAAGAATTGGCATGATTATAAAGCTATTTAGTTGGGGGTGTTTAGCCGGGAGGGCGCAAATTGTTCATATTTGGCCATATTCAAAGCCTTATTACTGCCAAACTACATTAGTGAACAACCCCAATTTTTCAGGGATGCTAGTAACTTTGCCACATATTGAAAAAATAACATTATCTACATTGTGACTTTCAAAGGTCAATGACACCCAAAGTTGACTGTTTCTAGCTCTTGCTAAAAATTTTCGAAAATTTTCAAGCCTCGCCACAGTTTCATTTCTTGATATTTTTGCTCATATCTGGAAGAATTGTTGCTGATAAAATTATCTTTGACCTTAGAAAATTTTAAAATATCAAAAGGTTTGTGAGATTTTAAAATATCAAAAGGTTTGTTTGTGAGATTTTAAAATATCAAAAGGTTTGTGAGATTTTAAAATATCAAAAGGTTTGTTTGTGAGATTTTAAAATATCAAAGTTTTAAAATATCAAAAGGTTTGTGAGATATCTTGGCACGAAATGAAAAAACTATAAAGGTGGGGTACCTTTGTCGCCTCGGTTACCCATGACAGCAGTGAAAATTTGCGTTGAAAAAATTTTCACATATTCATTATGATATGGCAAGTTTACCATACAAAATTTATGAATGGTTCTCAATGTTTTGATAGAGAAAAAATTTGACAAAGTTTGTGCAAAAACTAAAAATTTTCTGTAATACAGAGGTCTTGATATTCACTATTTTTCATTATACCATTGTTATTCAAGCTAGCATTGTTACTTCAAAAATTCATTATTAAAATCTGAAATTCTATTGTGTCTTGCGCAAAGTCAATTTCTTGTTTAGGTGGAATGAAACTGAAAAATTTTGTTTTATTTCACTCAACACTTTTGCGGCGGTTCTACGAATATATCATACCTGGATTTCAGCCTAAAACCAGCAGTTTTCGGTTGCCTTCAGAGATCATCGGATAGTGGATTTTTACTATCCGATCCTATCCTGTTTTTGAAAAATGATAGCCATATCCTATCCGAATCCTTTTTTTGTTGAAACCATACTATCCGTATCCAAAAACTATCTGAAAGCGTGTTGTGATGCACAACATACATTTTTGTGCTCTGTCTCTTTTGACGCATGAGGCAAAATAGCTTTATGAGGCAAAATAACTCCTAGAGTTATTTTACCTTTAGCTGAACAAGATTGGTTGAAGTAGTCAACTGACAAGTTTGGAACGCATGTCCTGCTTTGCTGACCATGACATCTGTAACAGCTCAGTCCCATGCATGGATTATCGTTGTCATGGTTTCAGGGCTAGTAAGCAGTTTCTTGTTTAATGTTTGCATTAAGTCAGTGGTTCCCAAACGTTTTCTGATCACGTACCATTTGTGGGTCCCGTATTGTAAGCACGTGTCACCTTGTTCCCGGAAAAGTCAATGTTCCAAATATCATTTGATCAAAAGTGCAAAACGTAATCGATTTTTACGCTGTAAATGTCGATTTCTTAGCAAATTTTTGCGTGTCACTTCTCAGCATACCTGAATACCGAAATATCACCCAATAAGCGATTTACGTTTTTGATCGCATGCCAACAACTTACCTTTGCGAGCAAGGATTTTCTGCTCTTGTCAAAATAAAATGAAAAAACAAACTCAAGCAAGGATGTTGGTCCTCTTATGAAAAACGCCCTTGAAACGGGGTTAAAACCACATTTTTAACAGCTGGCGGATGAAACTCAGCGGGAGCAATCACAGTAAATGAGATGATTTCTTTTTTCATCCATATTGGCTGTTGTACAAACTTCATGAGCGCGAAGATTGACTTTCATTAATTTTATTGTTACGTGTGCCGCGCAGGGGCGTAACGACGTTAGATGGCGCCCAGGGCTAGAAGCAAGTTTGACGACCCCATGTTCGAAACTGAGGTCTTTCTGAAGCATACGTTCTATATTGAAGTTAGTACTTGTGACATTGTTGGGATTTTTCGGCACCCCCGTAGTGGCTCGGCGCCGGGGAATTGTACCCACTTTGCCTCACCCTCGTTGCGCCCCTGGTGCTGTGTCCTGCCGTTTTCTGCGTTGTTGCAGCTACATGCGAAAAGCCCAAGTCAAGTTCCTCATATGAAAATGGCTGTACGATCCATGACACAGAATTCAGATTCAAATAAAGCCAAAAATTGCTTTGAAAATTAGTGGATATTGGGTATCTTTTTTGAGCAAGGAAAACCCGCAACCCTTGCCACAGTTGAAACACACCGCTCTAACACTTTTCCTCTGGATAACCAGCGTGCCTCAGGATGAAATATAACCTCATAGTGTCTGCTATCATGTCTTTGCACACTTCTAAAAACGTTCGATGCTTCTTTGAATGTGAGAGGATGAATTTCTCAATTTTTTGACATCCTCAAGAACGACCTCCCGATCAGATCCCTGGTTATAATCTTAAATTCAACTCTAACAACAAATTCTCAATTAATGATGTAGTGAGTTGAAACCTAGGTTCACTTTCGCTGAGACATTTGGGTCATTTTTCCAAAATAACATAAATTTTCGGTCATTTTTTTATTTTGGGACATTTTTGTATGTCAAGAAATGGCATTAGGACCATATTGACCTAAGTTTTTTCGGTCATTTCAAAAAACGTCGGTCTGTGACCGAAAAAAACAGGTTGAAACACAGTCAAGGGAACCGTTTTTGATTTTTCGAACAACTCCATTAGTATAGTGCGTTGCATGGCTGCTGTTCCGTTGGTAGTAACTGCTTTTAACTTCATCCAATCAAATCCATGGCTTTCAATGAACTCATTCAATTTGGCGAAGATGGCTTGAGCAATTGAGCAAACTCCCATGTTTAAGACAGCACAACTCGCCAATGGTTTTTGTTTCCTAATTGGCAAACCTACAACACAAAATCAACTGAACCTCTTCTGAAATATCTGTTGTTTCATCCAGCTAAATACCAAACAACTCAACTTTCTTCAGCTTGTCAAGAAGTTGTTTCAACAAGTCTTCTGAACTATGAAGACGTCTACGTTTAGTTGTATTGCTAAATAGTGGAATTTTTCTTACTTTGGAAACGGCTTTTTCTTCCATCGACAAGGACTTTCTAGAGATGCTTCAACGAATGCCTTTGACTTATTTTGGTGAGTAGAATGCTATGACCTCACACGTTTTTGAGATGCCCGGAGCCGAATTACTTTTATCAAATACGGTTGTATAAAATAGGCAATGCCTTGAAGGATACAGGTTCACCATTTCATCTTTAGTGCGACAAAACCCATACACGATTCAGGCATCGCTGCTCAATTTGTGCTTCTTAACAATACAAGCCTTTTTTCTTGAATAACTTCTTTATAACTGTACACTGCTAAATCTCGACCTTACTTTCGAAAAAGTGGACTACATTGCACTCAGCATGTGACTTCCTGACATTCATACTCTCACTTGATTCACTGAAGTATTTCCTGTGATAGTTACTATGCCCTTTTTCACAACTACCTTTCGCTACTAAGTTTTCTTAAAAAAATTGCGCATGTCACTTTTCTTTGAATCAATAACCTACTGCAATACCTTTCAAAAGTATAAGATGATAACAGCTTAACATCTGAACTGAAAAAGTGCACAAAGTTAAAATTAACATAGAGATTGCTCACTTCCTCTTGGTATAAGTTCTCGCTTAGCTCCACCTAACTGCTTGAAAAGTAATGTGGAAACTAGTGTATTGTTACGTGTCTTAATACAAAACAATAATCATTGCAAAGAAAAGCATGGTTGGTACATTAGCTTACAAAAAATTCAAGCTGCAGCAATGGTTCCCAAACATTCCTTACCTGTATACTGTCGAATGTTGCATTTAAATAAAAAAAGAAGAATACGTGATGGTCATCTGACCAACATTACAAGCAAACAACGGGAAAAGGCAGACAATGCACCCCGCCCGATAGATGCGGTTTTAAAATCTGTGAAAAGTTAACACAGCTGCACTGGAGGAAAGGACATACGTGGGACAATGTGACTGTTCTTGAAGAGCACACATCTGGTACACCCCTGTACACCCCATCAAGTTGGTACACCCCTGGAAAATTCTGGTACACCCTGGGGTGTACGATACACCCGGTTGACA
>Ga0210059_1015222_pt1 | contig 11266 bp, 8 predicted proteins | sample Ectturendosymbi2_FD_188042 | JGI IMG/M metagenome (GOLD analysis project Ga0210059, IMG submission 188042) | Ecteinascidia turbinata endosymbiont from Florida, USA - Sample 2 (SPAdes) (version 2) | ecosystem: Host-associated > Tunicates > Ascidians > Unclassified | place: Key West, Florida... | reverse complement strand
ATTGGCACAGGATATTGTCAACAATGTGTCATCAGCAAACAGTGTAGGAGTTAAGTTTGATGCTTGTGGGAGGTCATTCACATATAAGGCAAATAGTAGGGGACCTAGCGATGAACCCTGGGGGACCCTAGAGTCACCCCCCGGGTAGTTGACCTATACCCCCAACAACAGTATATTGCTGTCTGTCTTGCAAATAACTAGTAAGAAGTTTGTGCGGTAAACCTCCAATCCCCTAGAAATGACGTAACCGGAGTGGAAAAAAGTTGTGTTGCAAAAGGAATGAACGGAAAAAAAGCAAAGGAAAATATTTTGTTATTGCAAATAAATATGCGCTTCCCCCAAACATGTATTGAGGGGATGTTTGCGATAGGCCTATTTAAAAATTTTAGTCAATCACAATGGTTGAAACCTATTTTTTGTCCCCGAACCGTTGTGAAACTCAGATAATTAAAAATTATTATCAAACTTCAGAATCTACTTCTTTTACTATAGTGTAATATCACCTTTTGCAGTAAAATTATTTTTACTGCCGTTTATTTCTCATTGCTCAACGCAAAATATCGGTTTTGGTGACTCCGGTTACGTCATCAAACCTCCGCAACCAAGCTCCGCTGTTTACGGAGCTCCGCCTTTTACAGGGCACCATGTTTTACCGCTATCAGTAGTCACTGTCTCGCTGTATTACCTGCCACGATGTGTGCGTTGAGCAGTCACATGCGGCAAAACGCCTGCGACCGTAACTTGAAGTGAAGGTTTGGAGATTTTTGCCGTGTTTTCTTACGCAATAAAGACGAACAGAGCAATAATCCGCTCCTACGTTTTGCAACCTGCCTCTCACTCTCCAGGCAAAAGAGCAGACATGCATGAACTTCAGGCTCATCTCTGAATGACACCAGAACAGTGAACCTGGCTCTTGTGCAGTATGAGTGTCATACACGCAAATAAAATGTCATTAAAAGAATTACATGAATTAATCGGAATTTTGCTGCTGACTTTCGATTTTCTAGAAATTTTTGGTTCTTAGTATCAATTTTCAGGAGGGCCACATGCCCGTTTTGCCCCCTCCCCTCTGAGGACGCCCAGGAAGCGTGTCGGTTTTTATTTTTACGGAAGCTTGAAAACAAATTGATTTATTTTTTGACGTGTGTCACTGAAGGTTCAGACGAAAAATCGTGCGTGCCCTTGCCATGGAATCCAGGCTGGTTGCAGAACATGTGAAAAATTTTTGTTTTGTGGAACAGATGCTACCTTTACAAGTAATGATGAATTATGAGTTGCTCAGACTATTTCAGAGTGGAAACAAGACTCGGAGTTAAAATTTTTCAAATTGTGCAGAGAGGAGCCGGAGTCTAAAATGGATTTTACTTATGTACGATATGTGATAAGCAATATCTCTCAGATATTCATCACATCACACACTGTATTGTATAATATTGCACATGGGTACAATGTAAAAAAACGATGTCCGTCAGCACGGATTGATATCTTTATCCGATATGTGATGATGTAACCGGAGGGTAAAAATGTCCCACAATATAATAAATAAAAGTGAAGGTACAATAGAAAATCTATAATATTTGTCATTGCGATTTAATATAACTTTCCAAAAACACGTAATGCTAAAAAGTTTGAATGTTTTCATTTTTTATATTTTCACAACTGTTAAAATGTGAATTTGGGTCTCACTGGAGTGTGTTAACCAGAATGGAATAACAATAATCTTGGTGTAAGAGCGATAGTTGCTGAAATTAGCTTAGGTCAACAACATTTTATTTTTACCACTGTTGCGGTGTCATTGCTCACCATCAAATATCAGTTTTGTTGACTCCGGTTAGGCCATGTCCGCAACGAAGATCTGCTACTGACAGATAATGAGATATCCATTTTCACAGAATACCTTGCACAGATAGATTATTTTTTTACTGTCTGTGGTAGTCTCTTGATATAATCATTATATCAACGCAAAGGTGTTATAATAGTTATACTATTGGCTGAGGCCAGTTGCCCAACTAATGTAGACAAGTAATGAAGTATGCATGTGGTGAATACATGATAATGATTGCTTTGTCCTTGTCACGTAGTGGCGCTTGCAATCCCTAAATTGTGCTCTTGTGTTCGCCCTGCGGCTGTTGTGTTGTGCTTGCGATTTCGTAATGCAATACTGCAAAGTGTTCTTTTACTGCAGTTTGCCCGCCCTGGGAAGCATTCGATCAGTCACGCTGTGTTTGTTTCAGAGTTTCATTGCTTGCTTATTCAGCTCCATGATTGAGCAGTGTCTTTAGTGAATTAAAGCCTGGTTTTCTGCTGATAGTGTTTAGTTGGATTCGCAGGCGAGTGCACGACAATCACAATGCACATACTAGAATCAATGCATTTATTGTTTATTGTTATAGACTGCACAGATCATTCACACAGTGTTTGTATGAATCATGTAACTTTTCAGTGACATCTTAGCATGAAATGCATTTTTCTGATTGTAATTATTTTATGTGTATTTACAACCTCGCATGCTCTCGCAATGCAGTCAGTCATTTAGTTGTTCATTAGCACCTTGGCTATTCTTTCTGTCTTCTTGCTCCAGGTTTGTTCTCATTACCATAAAGAGTATCTTGCATGAGTGGTGAAAATAGTTGTTAAGAGAGTTTATGTCTTTATCGACTATTACTAAACTGAAAAGTCAACATATCTGAAGAAACAAACAAAAGTAATTGGCGAATGAACGCAACAACGAACTGCTCACGCTACAGCATACTATTCAGTACTGACTCACAATGGTCTGAAACCGGTATGATTGGATTCCATGTCTGCGTGATGCCCTAAGCGTGATTACCGAACACAACACTTTACGCACCAAATGATGCGATAGTTAAACAAACAAGTACATTCATGAGATGTACCACCCCTGAATAAATGGCAAGAAAAGATGTGCATTAAGATTAAGCACTCTAAGAGTTATTCAAAATGTTCTACAGCACTTCACCAGGAAGTGAATGTACATCCCCATGATGTTAAACATAGACATATATCAACGGCGGCACACTATTATTAGAGCGCGTTAATCGGCGTAAGGTTTCAGGTCCAGATGCCTCTGGCATATCTCGGTCATTGCGTGCTTCAGATGGAGGAGCAGTTGGGGTAGCCGAGGCCACTGCATCTTTAAGTAATTGAGGAGGTGTCTTGTCAGCTGATCTGGACGGGTCTGTGTCTGATGCTGTATGCTTGGTGACGCGATTGCTTCCCTTGTCTACACTTGGGCATGGTGCCAAATGTTTCAATGCAACTGTACTTTCATGTGCATCAGGATATCGAATGTGTGCATACGTAGGGTTAACATCCGTCAGTTCCATTTCCTCTACCAACGGCGAGTGCTTGACAAGTCTCACAAAACGTCGCAACAACACTTTACCGGGTGTGAGCCAGCAGGACGCTTTCACCTTGATTGGGAAGCAGTCCGCGTGCTTTCAAGGCTAGCGTCACGATTTTCCAGATGATGCCGTTGAATTGTTCCACTTGCAAGTTACCAGTTAGGTTGTAGGGAGTTGAATGGCTCGTTGCAATCGATTTGCTGCACAGATAGCCCACTCTTTTAGGTCTCGCGACATGAACGAGGCTTCCCTATTGCTGTGTGTATACGCCAGCAAACCAAAAACTGCGAAGATTTTGACTTAAGCAGCTGATTACCGTGGTGGTGGTCAAATCAGAAGATGGGAAGGCAACAGGATACCGTGAATATTTATGAACTGCTGTAAATATATAAGCATTTTTTCCTGAAGATGGAAGTGGGCCTTTTAAGTCCACAGAAATTCGCTCAAAGGGGCGTAGTGCTTTGACGAGCGGATCACCAGGTGGCTGTGCGAATCGCGGCTTTGTTTCAGCACCAACCCTGCAGTCCCTTAATCCACTACGATAGGCAAAAGAATCTGCCTTAACGATAACAATTCCACTTAACGATGACAATTCCAGCCGCTAGCTTTGGATTTTATTGTTTTTAATCTTAGACTCGGTATTATATCCCAGCATGAATGCAACGGAACGTTGATCTGTGACGATTGTGAATGGCTGACAAAAAATGCTTCCATTTATGAACCGCTTTATTAATGGCGATCGCTTCCTTTTTCACCGGTGCGTAGTGACGCTCACTTCCTTGGACGTTTCGGGACAGGAAAGCGACTGGCCTTTCCCGTTGGTTGAGGGTGGCAGAAATGGCAAATTCAGACACATTACATTTGACCACATAAGGTCGTGCATCGTCGATGGCAAGAAGTGTTGTTTTTCGAGTTGCTTCAATGATTCAACAGCATTACATGCAGATGTGTCAAGGGGAAACGAGGATGACCTGAGAGGCAATGCTTGACCGGCGAAACGTGGTATCCACTTGGAGTAATAGGCGACCATTCCTAAAACCCTTTCTTGTTCTTTCAGACTTTGCAGGACCGGCATATCTTTTAAGGACTGCAAACAGTAGGGGTCGGTTCCAATTATCCTACCACCGACTCAATAACCTAACACGTTAATAACCGAGACAGGTTTAATTGTCTTAGCATGATTCAGCGTGAACTTACTGCGATGAAGAACATCGAGCAGTTTCTGCACGTTATCATTGTGCTGCTGCTGAGATAGACTGGCAACAAATAAGATTGTCCATGTAACAATGGGTATCGTTCAACTGCTCTTCTGCAACGAGGTTGTCCATTATTCTTTGGAAGCAGACACCCCCATTCGTCACTCCAAATGGTATTCGCTTGAATTGGAAAAGCCTGCCAATTTGTCTGATGACCAAGAGCAAGTGCCTTTACTACAACATGTGGTCCACGAACATAAGATTGAAAAAAAGCCTAAAATCAGTGAATGCTTTATAGTCACGATCGTAGAACAACCCAGATATGATTATCTTGATGTTTGTGAAGATAAGTGGCTCAACAACATCAGCGCTAGCATTAACAAGCCCAGAATTCTTTTGCCTCGCATTGAATAATAGACTTGTCCTTGTTTAGACGTTAGTCTTGTCATCACTTTTGTTTTGGCGCACCATTTTTTCTTCTCATTTATTGCTCTTTCCTCCCGCTTTGTGTTTTAACTTATTGTTACTGGTTGGTCTTGTCGTATCACACCTAGTGTCTTTTGCTACTTGTTTGTGCTTACTCTAAATGCTTATTTACGGTACTGTCAACACTAGCTCAATATGTTTTTCACGCAACCATTGTCTTTGTTTCATAATAATCACTGCTTTGCGTACATCCACCCGTTTTTACCTTTAATTTACTTGGACTGAAGATGCCGTATGGTGAAATCGATTTCCAAAAATAAAATCAATGCGTGCCATGGGCGCAATTTTTTTGTAAAATGTGTGAGGGCAACTTGGTGTGAAATCAAAATAGTTACCGGGTCTATGCAGAAGTGACGTTTCATATGTACAGATTCCCAATCTTATTCCTAGAGGTGTTTTGAGAGCAACACTAATCACGCTTTAATTGCTTTGTCCTTACAGATGATTTACATGTTAATATACTTAACTTTGTTGCTGAACACGATACTGTAGTTTAGCCTGTTTCCATTAAATATCGTATTTGGATTTAAACAAGCACAGCAATACAGTATAACACATCAATTGGGTTTTATCAGAGCTGTCAGTTAGAGTGCACAAAATGCTGAATCGCATTAGTTGCACATGCATATCACTCTTACTGTAGAACACTTCAGTTTTCATGCATTTTATAAGAAGTGTGAGTTACAGCGTGATTTGATGTCTTGTTCAAGTCACTTAATGTTACAAAGATAATAAATATTTTTCTTGCACATTTCTGTTTTTTGAAAAAGGTACAAATATTTTTAATGCAACTGGGCATCATGCATGCAGCCCCACCCCTACCAAAATCTTTGTTGATATTCTCTTACCAGCAGCAAAAACATTTGGCCTAAAATTAGCGTAGCCTACTTTGCAAAATGATTTCAATCTATTTTTACTGTTGGTGGGTAGAGGACGTATCCTTTCAATCTCCCCTTGTTGGCTCTTGCCTACATACCGATGCAGAGTTGTAAAAGGGCCTCTTTTTGAAGCCTGAACCCGGCCTGAGATCGAAATCACAAGCCCGAACCCGGCTCGAGCCCGACATTTATTTTTGAAGCCCGATTTGGGCCTGAAAGCCAAATTTACCACGGGAGTTGAGACATGCGCAACTGCGGAGTAACAAAAAACATTGTGTGCAGGTGTAGTTGCAGGTACACGGTTTATCGCACCGAAGATAGCAACTACCTTAACTAAAACATTGGCATAATCTGGCACAAATGTAGCATGTTAGTCTTTAGTCAACGATAATATTGTGGAAATGTTTCTTAAGAAAAAAAGAAACAATCATGAAACTATCTACGATAGCGCTATAGGCATAAAAGAAACTTTCTAGGATATCTCTATAGATATGTAAAGCCGACTTGTAGGCTTAAGAATTGCGTGAGTGATTGATCTTTTTGACGCAATGCCATGGCGTGCTAATTTCCTTACCACTGTCACCTTGTGAGACTATTCCCAAACAGTGTGAGACTAATCCCAGTAGAGAATAAAAGAACGCAGCTGTGTTTGCAAACACAATTTGCTGAAGAAAAATCACAATCACTTCACTCACAGAAGCTACTGCAGTGAGCACAACAAATCTACGTCACGAAAGAAAAAAGTTGTTACTCTTAATGTTATAAAAAATTTTATATGCAGGCCTGAAATATTTTGACAAACTTAAGCCCACGCCCGACCCGAAAAGCCTGGCCAGACTTATAGCTCTGCACAATGTCAAAAGTTTCATTCAAGAGTTCTACTTGCATAACGACACAAATATATTTGGGATTAAATCAAAGTGCACAACAGTGAATTGGCAAAAAAGTACCAAGTTTCACCTTCAACACGAAAAGAATTGTGCAACAAAATTAGGTGTGATATATCTGTAAAGCAAATATTTCGCACTTTGATGAAAACATTGCTGCATTGTGGGTTTGGTCAAACTGAAGTAAATCAGATGACTTATGAAACAATGCCTTCAGCACAAGCACAAAGTGTAAGAGTCAAGGAAAAAAAATATTTTGGATTTGTTGGTCACCTTTGTTGCGGCATTACAAGAAGTGAGGATAAATGTATACTCTATCTTTATTTCCGAGTCAAGTCCCTACGCTTTGAGCTGTAGGTCAATATACCACTAGGTAAATAGCCTACTGTAGGCTACTTCTCCAAGGTTTTGATTGAAATCCTGTTCACTAATGGTTGAAAACAGTCTTTTGCTAAATTCCCCATCCCAAAACTGTCTCCACAATAGTGCTGTTTTTTGTCTTCAGCAAAAGCTTCGCAGAGATTTGGCTGGAAATATAACTTTCTAAGATTATATACACCAGCATCATTAAATTATTCGCTGTCTGTTTCTGAATACGTGACAGGCAATGTTACAGCAAAGCCAGTCACATTTCTGCATAGAACAAATGATGGCTGTACTGTGGTCTGTCACATGTGCAGCTGTAATACTCTCACTGTGACAAGAAAATAACCTTACTAACAGCATACCACACAGGGAAAAATGTCGGACAAAAGCAGTTAAACATCTTTCACGGTCTCTAGAAACTTGAAAAATGCTAAAAATTATTTTATCGAAGCTAAAATTCACAAACTAACAGAATCAGTGATACCACACCCAACTCTGTTTCAACATCAACTTGGCTATGTATGGCCTACCATCCAACATGATAAGCTCTTCACGCAAAACGTGACAAACATCACTTTTATTTTTGAAACCTTTCCAAAAACAAAACTACAGAGAAAAAAGTGTGGGGCATAGCATATTATGTCCCCCCTGTCTGAAAAAATGGGGGGGACATGTTCGCGTGTCCCCCACCAAATTGTGTCGATGATGCGTGCTGATTTTTGTTACTTGTGCACAGGCAGTACTTGAAATGAAGATATGGGTAGACAAGAATCGCTGCAGTTAATAGAAAGGAAGGCACAGGTTGATACTGATGCTCAAGAAACAAGTAGAGTTTCCAATTTTGGAACCAGAGACAAGTAACAAAACGGCCAAAAAAACACATAGTGCACACACAATAGACATCAACACAGATGATGGTGAGCAAGCAATGGGTGAAGAGTTGATGCATGTACAGATGAGCAGGTGAAGGAAGCAAGCAGCAATATAAGGGTCATGAGGCAAAGAGCAATGCATTTTAACACAACATTTCATTACAAAAACAAGTAGCAAGGGCAGAAAACATTGTTTATACATACAGATCGTGAAGAAATATAAATTTACCCATGGACCATAATGGGGTAGATTTCATTTATGAGTTGTTCCCAACCAGATGCATGGTGTCACCAAATAAGTTGAAGAGACAGGGGTATGGACAGATTACACTAATATTAGCAGCAAACATTATTCCAGTAAGTTAGGTACATGAAAAACAAAATATGTTTAGTAAGTGAGAGAAGTATTTAGTTCTAAGGTAGAGTTTCACAAAAAGTCATGACTTGTGTGAACTAACCACTTATTTCAGAGATATAACTGGTGTCTTGTCATTGGCACCATCGTTGAGCTTTATATGATTGTGGGCCTAGGAATTAATAAACTGAAGTCAATGTCTGTGAGGTCCTGGAAGCGTACATCACTTCGTTTGCCTCAATCCTCGTATTGCAGTGAGGGTGCTCCTCAAAAGGGCAAATCTGAGCTTTGCCTTTATGTGTGTTATGACAGATGCATATGGCTCCCTGTGGTTTTCAGCTATTTTTTCTGCCAGTCTTTTGTTGACACCGTTGCATTTTGGTGCTATCCCTCCACTTGTTGTGAAGACAAGGGAATTGAATGAAGAGTTCTCAATGTCAATCACTCTTTGGTTGTACAGTACTTATCCTTTTCTCTTTTTCATGTTGCTGGTAGATCTCTGCTAGGGACTTCCTGGAATAGGACTGTGAAGTAGGATGCGTGATCCTTATGTCAAAGAAAGTTTTCTCACAGCTATTCCACAGTCCTCTCGCAGAGATATCCAACCTTGCATTGTCAGCAGTGTTGACTTTCATAGTCATTTTCGTTGATTGGATTAAGTGTGGGTTCAGTCTGAACATCCCTATAGACCTCTCTCATATGTGCCTCACAGTCTCTCACTGAGTTGTGCCTCATTGAAGTGTAGCCACCCACTTTACATATGAGGCTGTGATCCACAGAGTTTCTCTCCATAATCACAAGAGGTAAGTATGCCTTTCACCTTCCATCTCTATCTCCTGCAGACCGCATCCATGAATTCTTGTTTGTTCAGTGCATATCCAACTGCTTTGATGGGCAAGATTGACAGCCAAGAAGATGCCCCCTTTTCCATTACTTCTTTTATGAGTTGTTGTGACTCAACGGTCAGTTATCCCAAAAGTTCATTCCACATGTCGCATATTTTGGCGTTTTATGTTCTTTTGCCATATTCTGCTTTTCGTGTGTCTGGTATATTGCTGGTCTGATGGGTTGTAATCAAGATCTAGTTTTTTAGTGTAGATTTTGGTTGTTAGTTTATCAGTGATCTTAGTGGAGTGTTCGTATTCTATTTTGGCAGTTTCCTGGGATCTATCAGGCCTAGCCCACCATGCCTGAGAGGAAGAGCTAGTATTTGTCTTTCTGCATCACTTACCTCTCGTCCTCGGAGAGCGGGCATCAATTGATCTCTTTGAAATCTTTTCCTAAACGTCTCCACTCCAGGAAACCTCTACGCTCCTTTGTGGAATTGTTGTCAATTAATGGGGAACCAACCACACCAATCCCTCCAGCTCTCCAATCCTTCATTCCCACATTCGGCCCACAACCACCAGACTGCGACCTCCCCAGAAATGCCTGGGTTAAGCCCAACCGCCTAGGGACTGGTGTTGGCAGATTTGCGGCCAACATGAAATTAATGGGCCTGTGTGGCTCAGATTTGTGTGAATGTGGCAAGGTGCAGAGTGCACACCACATCCTGCATGATTGCACCAAAGTCAAACCTCTGTGCCACATCAATGAGGTGGACAACCCTGCTATTTTTGAATACTTTACTCAAAGTTCTGACCAACATATAGTCCTGTTAATGTATACGAAAGAAGGATTGATCACTGATGGCGTTTTCCAATGGTTCAAATAATTCATTCATATCCGGCACTGTTCTTTGGAAGTGGGTCCATCTGGAGGATAATCTTTTCATGAATGCTGAGTATGCTGCTTGGGGATCATCTTGTGTGTAGTATGATAGCAACTGAAGGTCTTTTACCTAATCCTTAAACTTGTTTTTAATCTATTGTTCCCTGAATGATTCAGTCCCAATTACTGATCCAAGGAGGCATTCACCTTGGTCTGTGATTTTGATTCCATCATCTTTAAAGGGTTTTTGTGCTGATTGCACTAGATTACTGTCTTTTATTAAGAGGGTGGTCTTTTCAGTTTTAGGGGAGTACCCAAAGTCTGACCCCTTGGCCTGTAGGTATTCCCACCATTTTTTCACACCTGCCAGTGATCTGACTGCAGATCTATCGTCCGCATGCTATACCTATTTCACTTCATCATTGCAGTTTCATTGCTCAGTGCTTGTATCAATGGTCGTGTGGATAGAGCATGGCATACATTGCCATAGCTGCACTGTCCCCTTGCGTCACACCCTCCTGTGACAGTATGTAGTTCCCATTTTCCAGATACAGCATGGTGGGTGTGTTGTAGCTGTTGTGTAGGTATGTGTACATGGGGGAAACACTGTCTTATGATGTTTTCTAGACTGACTTTTCTGTTGAGTTTGTTGAAGGCATTGTCTGCGTCTACTAACAGCAGGCATTAACTGTTGTCCTTTTCATAACTTTTCCTTACAGTATGTATTGCTACTTCTATGCCTGATTCCTGTCCCGCACATGTCTGCGGTGTTGCCACTGCATGGACGATGTCTTCCTTTAGCAGTCCTGTGATTATTTTGCCAAAATAATGCTGCTCAGAAATGGAGTTGTAAAATGTGTTTTTGGTTTGTTTTTCTATTATCCTGCTCATCTTCATCTGAATGTTTGGAAGCCACTTGTCCAAAAATTTCAGAACAAAAGTGTTGAAATTCTTGGAAGAAGATCATTTCTGAACAGTTTTTATATATTTTATCTCGTTGAAATGTCATACAATTTTGGTAAGAGCTTACTATGAGTAATCACAGTGCAAAAGCCAATTTGCAAGTTCCTTTTCTACTATTGGGGAAAAAAACTAAAAGCTTTTATGATTAAAATGCCAAGAAAGAGACAACAGCAGCTGTCCTTATAAGC
>Ga0210059_1015221_pt1 | contig 11266 bp, 9 predicted proteins | sample Ectturendosymbi2_FD_188042 | JGI IMG/M metagenome (GOLD analysis project Ga0210059, IMG submission 188042) | Ecteinascidia turbinata endosymbiont from Florida, USA - Sample 2 (SPAdes) (version 2) | ecosystem: Host-associated > Tunicates > Ascidians > Unclassified | place: Key West, Florida... | reverse complement strand
TGCGTTCACAGAAACTGGTCTCATCAAACCAGTGTATGAAGTTGTGCGATACCTACTAAACAAATGCATTTCCTTTCTCACGAATGTATTAACGAGTTCTTTTCCGCAAAGCATGATTGCGCGACTGGTTCTCAACCTGCTTAAATCTCGTGAAACTATTGCGATGTTGCAGTGGTCTAAAGCTTTTGATGCATTTCCTCTTTGGCAATCACGAATATTTTTGAATGTATAAACACAGTACATGTTTAACGTGACAAATTTCAACCGTTTTCTTCTGGTGGCTTTCCTTGCCTGCAACGCATTTTACTTCATATTACTGTAGGCTATAACCGTTTTACACATATTACACTTTATACCCAGTGTAAAAGACTTTTACCAACTGTTATACACTGTTCCATTTACACTGAAAGCAGCTTCGTTTATGGGAGGTCTGCAGCCTAGATGACCCTTGGTCCTTCGCAGTTTCCAACTCCCCCATGCATTCTATACATCGATGTACTTACTTGGAAATCATTGCAGTTCTTCATTATAATAATCATGGTGGCGTCTTTCATGCGTGTGCTTTAAAAAGTGTCTGAAAAAGCTTGTATTTCATCAAAGTACAGTAACTGCATTAGCGTCATCAAGCGTATACTCTATTTATACTACCGCCATGTATGCATTCTGGTCTTCTTTCGTGTACTTGCGTTTTCTTTTCTCTTTACTGCAATGCATGTTAAAAACCTAGTGCTTTGCGTGTGGGAGTGAAGACGTTACACAATACAATACAATTCTATATTAGAAAAAGAAAGAATGTTAAAAATAACAAAACAATAAGAACAGAACGAACACTGAATGACAGGGAGCTGCTTGCAGTGCTTTACAACAAAAAAAGCAAAAACAGTGCTTGAAAGTTGGAAGATGGTTAAAAATGAAAAGGAAAGTAGCAAATGGAGCATCAAGTTAAGGAGGTTAAACTCACAACATAACGGTAGTCAATTGTTGCAACCTCTCTATAATTTCTGTTGGCGTTGCGTTGAATGTGTGATTCGCCATGAACGGGATGTGTGCGAAGAATAATACCCATTTATAATAAGTGGCGCGATCAAGCAATAATGGAATAATCTCGCTGGGTGATCTCTATTGTTGCTTGCTGTCACAGTGTAAAGCTTTGCACACTTACTGCTCGGGATTTCTGAAGTACTGGCATTGGTACGTGAAATTAACCACCTTAAACTGATTTATCAATACAAAATAGTTCCATATCAACAGTTTAATAATATTGTCATGCAGAAAGCACAGTTTTTCTGCATTTTCACCAAGTAGCCGACCTGCAGTAAGTTAGCTAGTCATCTACAACCTAGCCTGAACAAAATTGTGCTTAAAAAGCAGTACTAGGCTATAACCAATATTGCTCATCCACCAGAAGTAAATTTCATAAACACAAGTAGCCATGACAATAGCTATTGTGCACATATGCGAATTATGCATCCAGTGACTCCGTAATAATGCCAAGGTAGTCATAATCCAATCACAAACACTGCGCTTTTAGCTTGAGCGTATGTTGTGTTGTCACAAACACTGGTTTTGCTGGTCGTGTTTAACAAACAGACAACAGCAATTGTGATGCAACAATGAATACTGACTACCGTGCTACTATTGGACTTATTGCTAAATCAACGCTTTAGCGTATTTGTGAAATGCTAGAGTAGCGTTTCCGTAACTTATGTGCCTTGTCCACAAACGAGTGTGTTGCAACAGCTTGGATTGTGAGATCACAACTATCACTAAAGCACCTCATTGAAAATGTTAATTAAAGTAACCCATGAACAGGACATTTTAGCTTGCGTACAGTATAAACCAGCATGTTTGTTTATAGCGACATCAAGTTAAGAAAAGTAGAATAGAATCATTTTAAGATGTTATGTGCAACTGTTTCACAGTAACAGTTGGCATCACTAGTGAGTAGTGATTGCATTTGTAATCATATTCATAACATCACAAATGTTGTTTAACATTATGCAATTCATTTTTCATGCAACCTTTTTTTAAAAATAATCTGCTAAACTAGGCATCGATTAGACTTTTGCACCTTAACTTACAGTCAAACTTTTCACGCTGTGCAAACTTCTCTAGAAGTACAAGCGGAGTTTATTTGTATGCAATACTTGGACGTGGTAGCATGGTCTAGAAAATAAGCTTCAAGCATTGCAAAACTTGCTTTTGTTTCAGCTGCTATGGCCAACGTGTGCTCCATGGTTAATCTTGTCTGCTTGTTTATTGAAAAGCACCTGTTAGCGTTGCTGTAAGATAACCATCTTGACTTGCTTCATTGTGCTTTCTTGCGCAAGTTGTCTGGATGCGTGAGAAATGTTAACAGCATTTTGTCAACACCTACTGAGGCCGATTCAGTCGATACACGATATATCAGTGAAACCCAAATATCAGCCGATATATCGGTCAATCTCTAATAATTATGGTTTGACCTGATCTTTTCATATTGCTTCAGGGAACCAGAAGGGCATGAGCCTTCGCTGCTGCATTTTTATTATGGTACAGTATGGAACATTTTGGACCCGTTCTGCTGAGTGTTCATGGAAGGATAATTAATCAATGGCCTAGCTCAGTAGTCAGTATTTGCAATTGGAATGAGTGAATCCAATCTAGCCAACTTGAATGAACATCCAAGATCCATGACCAAAAAATGATAGCTGAGTCATAACAGAAGTTCACTGCATAATTTACAGTAGTGTGATTTTAAGGTAAATGAGGAGTGTGTCAGTCACACATGATTCATTTAGTAAGTTTAAGTTTAAAGTAGACGTCTGCCAGGACACTGAAAAAAGAGAATGGTTATCAACATTAAAACACATTTCAGTTAACCCCTTCACATCCATACACTCATAAGCTCAAAAGCAGTTTGTCTGTTGGTACCCATGTTTCTTCAACCTCGTTTCATGATGCCATGTGTCTGGTGGGACATACACTTATCAGTGGTACTCACTCCATGATGGTCCATGGTTACTTCTTCCCGATTTGGGTGGATCAACATTGTTTTTCTGTTCTGGTTATTTGATTTTTTAATGAACTTACTTGCTTCTGTAATGCAGTGTTTATGTTGTGTTTTGATACATTGTTCTCTTCCTCATAACCCTTATTGTTGCTTGCTTCCTTTACCTGGTCATCTGAATACTTCGACTCTTGTCCCATTGCTCCTTTATTGCTTCTTCATGTCTTCATCCTGTTTCTGTACTGTACATGTGATGTTGCTATTGCTTTTTTTAATTGGTGTTGGATTCAGGATTTGTTATTTTCTGTTGTTTGTCTAGGGCAAGTTATACAGCACCAACGATGATTGGATATGCAGACGATCATCACTTAGCATGAACATTGATATGATATACCATTTTCACAAAAGTTTAATTTGCATGCACAAAGCGCTTTGCTCTCTGAAATGCTTTTGCACAAGATACACTCAGTTTCTGTTTACTGTAATTTTCTTTGCTTGACCCATCAGTTCTCTTTCCTATTGCCTTAGAAAGGTTAGGAACTTGTTAATGCATTACACTTCCTATTTTTAACTGTGAATGAAAAGGACGTATTTCACAGCCAAGAATCAGACTATGATCTAGACCAGCTATGTACAAACCCTCAGCCTGTGGATGTGACGCAGTCAAACTCCAAAGGTTTTGTGTGATCCTATTTAGATTTTTCGTGTAGTATAAGTAGCCTACATACTGACAACCTGTCCTTAGTTTGTTAATGGAGATTTCCACATGTCCACTGACACTTCGGTGCAACCATTTTTTTCTAGTTTTCTGATTTCTACCCTTGTTCCATTGGCACTAAGCTTTCCTGTAAAATCATATGTACTTACTCAGTGGTTAAAAGTACCAAACAGTCATCATCATTGCAGTTATGATTCAAACGCTTTTAGTACATTAGCTTAAACGAAATTTAGTTTGCTAAGATCAAAGTAAGTGATTCAATGTGTGACCATCATTAATATGCCATTCAACGTGCGGCCCTGGTTAAGATGGTGACATAATTTTGGCTTTAGTCAGCAGTTTCGGTTGGGCATAGCTGATCTTAATAGATGATATGTTTTGCCTAATAAGTAGTGAATAAGAATGTTGATTCCCATTAAAGCAAAATTTTCTAATTGTCAAGCTTTAAAAATAGAAAAGTGTGGATACGATACAAATTGCAAAAAACACTAAGTATCAAAAAAATTAATGTTGCGAGTAACATTGCCATTTTCAAACTTCTTGCCATAAATTTGCCATAAAATGAACGAACACTTGCCATATTCAGTTGTAAAGTATCTGGCAACCCTGCTCAACGTTCTTGTGGTATTTATAGGTGTTCCTGATAAGCTGGTGCTCGGCATGAACAGTTGGCCTAGTATCTTCTACTGTATAAGTAGAAAAATAAGTGTTGATAGAAATGCAGTAGGCTATGTGAACCTTTAGCAATAACTGATTTAATTATGGGTGAAAAATTTGTAATGGTAATGATTTTTTCTGTGTAGGAAAGTTAGAACCTTTTACTAAAAAGTTGGCTAATAATTGATGATTGTATAAATTAGTGGTGCACTTGCAGTTTTGTTTTTTTTCTGCATGAGAAAAAAAGTAGAAAATACAGAACAACGAATACACAAGTAGCTAAAGGAAACAAGGATACACAAACGTTGAATTAGTTACACAACCACTTGTTGTTTTGATCATTGCCAACCTTATCTTTTGAGTTGCATCAAGAGTATATTTTAAAATATGATGGTAAGTTGTACAATTCATTGCTGTGCTACAGGGGTGGTCAACGCCTTCACCTACTAGGATTGACTAGAAAATTTCTTGATAACTTGTGATTGACTGGTCGGTAGAATGTAGCAAAAAGGAATATTGATTGAAAAATGTTCTTTTTAGGTATTTAACAAGTCAATGCAAAATCAGGCGTGATCGACCAGCTGAGACTTGGTGATTGGCCTGTTGACCACTCCTGCTGTACTGTGTACTTTGTACTTCTGATTTTTCCACATTTAGTATATGCTGTACAGTGTACACTATGTACACTACATTTATCTTTAAATTTACTGTTGTTTACTCTATCATTACTAAACTGGGAACTTCTTCGTCATGGACAGTGTCTAAACAACTGTATCCAGTTTTTGCTTGGGCTGTGGCTATTTTGCTTCCAGAGGCAAAAGCTCTTGTTGAGGCTACTTTGCCTTTAGTCAACCATGATTGGTTGAAGTAGTCACATGACAATGAAGTACAATATGCGATGACATGCTTGGATTAGGATTGGGAACTAGTGGTTCCTAAACTTGTTCGAGCCATTACCCAATTGAAGGTAGTGATTATGTCCTATTACCTTTAATGTTTTATGTTGTAAAAAGAATGCAACCAGTATGCTTTTGTCACTCATTACTTTTTCACCTCCCGAAGAACCGTATATTACCCCCATGGGGTAATTTATTCCCACTTTGGGAACCAATGGTCTATACCTAATTTTAGGCCAAAACCTAATACCCTAAACCTCAAACCTTAACCTGAAACCCTAAACCTAATACTCTAAACCAGTGTTTTTCAACCTGGGGGTGGTGATACCCATGGGGTTATTTACCCTTTGTCTAGGAGTTGCAACAGCTTCTGATAAAAATGTTGATAATTACTTCTAAATTAATATTTAGTACATGAAACCACTTTTTATCATAGCGAAAATAATAGGATCACCTGGCAAAAATGACAACCTACTTTTCTATTCAAAATTATAAGTGTGGTTGTGACCACAGATGTAGTGCTAACATAAAAGGTGTGGGAACGCACCAAAAAACTAGCTATTTTGAAACAGCTGAAACCCTCAGCCTGAAACCCTCAAACTGAAACCCTAAACATAAAACCTTAAACCTAAAGCCCTAAACATGAAACTGTAAACCCAAACGTGTGTACAACTCGAACATAAAACCCTAAAGGTAAAACCATAACCAAAAACCCTAAATTTAAAGGCAGTGTCTATTTTGCCATCAGCAGCAAAACCACTGCTGGGACTATTTCGGCATTAGCCTAACACAATTGGTTGAATTGGTCACATGACAGTTTTTAACTCAACTGTTTCGTCACAGATCATTTATTTGTACTGTAATTGATGGGCTAGACAACTGGTGCTCTGTAGCATTTATTTTCAAAATGTTTTGCTGCAATAAAGTAAATTACTCGTAATCTCTAACCGTTGTAAACAGTGTTAACATCTTCGTTTCTGGTGTACGAATGTATCGTAGTTTGAAATTTGACATGCAGGTTGCTTATTTTTATTAGTTAGTTGAATCTTAGGAAGAATTTGTGAAACTGCCACCGGCATTTAAAATGCCCATGCCAGTAAATTATACTTTGCATAGATATGATGCAGTGAAAGGAATAACTATTTACAGCAATTTTTTATCAAAGCTGGATATTTGTCATTCCATGAAATCCAAAAATTTTTGGGTTTCCTGAAGTGAATTTATTTTTTAAGGGAATCATCATTGAAAATATCAATCTATTCTTTTTATTGTTAGAGTAAAGGATGATGGGGTAGGTTGGACGAAAGGACCACAAATCCATTCATAGCTTCATAAATTCCCCAGAAAGTATAGAGTGAACTTCAACTCGAGCTTAGATAGATGTTGCAAAAATAGGCTAAACTTCGTAAATTTGAAGGCAGGATCACACATTTTAATTTCAAGCAAATCAGTAGACAGCATTACCAACTTAAAACTGTTGGGCAGCTTCTTGCATATCATCATACTTACAACACCGATTGCAGCAGGCTGTCTTAGTTCTTCAGATTTGTTGTGAGACTTTTTAGACTTAGTAATGGCGTGTTCAAGTTGGTAGGATGCTAATAAAACCATTGTTGGGAGTTGCATGACTAATGAAATGGTGGACACTTGCCTCTATATGGACACTTGCCTCTATAAATCATTTACTTTACCATAAAAAAAGACCTGGGCTAATTAACAAATTATAGATGTGATTATATTACATGACGTGAAACCTTATTTGGTACCATGCTGTCACTGGCCAATACTGTACCTTGCTGCAAACAACACCTTGAGGTTTTTCCTCTGTTCCACAATACAAATGTGAACCCAACATACAAATAACAGTTTTTTTTAAGTCATTTTAGTGACCCGATTCGGGTCCCTAGAATCAGAGAAAATTATCATCGGGTCCCTAAAACCAGAGAAAATCGAGTCCCTAGAATCAGAGAAATCGGGTCCCTTCAGATTCATACCAGGTACCTAACATTTTCCTTAAAAAAAACCCTGCAAATAACATTGTTATACTAGCGAGAATTCTTTTTAGGCCTGTGATTTTCAATCGCAGTCTTAAGCTTAGGTTACAACATTAGCTCCCTGTTTCCATCTACTTTATAACTGCTTTACTGTAGCCTTCATTTGTCTGATGAAAAGTAGCCCAAATAAAATTTGTGCAATGCGTTTATTAGTAAATAATAATGACAGTTACCTAATCATGAGACAGTAAATAAGCTATTTACTGTCGGTATGACTGCACTTCAAAAATACTGTTCTTTGGTGAAGTTATGACATACTTTATTGAATTTTACTCTTATTTGCTCATGGAATAAAACTGCACTGCTTTTACTTTTGTACAACGCCCTTGGAAAATTAAAACAATTCATCCAGGGCATCGCGACGAACAGTTTGAGAACCATGGACGTAGACTACAAAACCTTGTCCTATTCAGCAGGGTTGAGAAGTTGTTATCTAAAGCATAACTTTTCTAGAACAAGTTTTTTTGCAACAACAATTTACAATAATGTTCTAACATTCATGCATCTTTCCTAAAAAGTTGAGTTCAAGTAATCAAGAACTCTCTGAGCTATATATTTATTTTTGAATTGAGCAACCAGACTGTTCACAGCATAATGGAATGCTATTGCTGCATGTTGCTACTGTAAGCACATCTTTTGAATTTGGATATGTGAAATACAGGTATTGCTCACTGATCTTTGTCCATGCTACATTGATTATGCACTTTCCAACCTTGAATAAAGGGCAGTTCAGCATATCTAATGACATTATAATGAAAATCACGGCCAATGAAAATGATACAAATGACATACTGTAAACGTTTCGATATCTCCCGTTATCATCATCATTGGATTGCAAATTGAACTGCAGTGATCATGCTGCAGGTTCTTATTGGTCACTCAGGAGAAAAGCACTGTAAAAAATAAAAACCATGAAGGGCTGTTTTCGGTAGTGACGTAGTGACGCGAAAGCATACGTAGTCACATGACTCAGCTGGATAAGTGCCAATGGTGATGGCGTGTGCTGTCATGAGTGAGGCATGAAGCTCTGTTATAAGTTAAAAATGCATAGAGGCATCGGCGGGATGTTTGCATTGAGCTCTGGTTTGTGTTCTTGAATCAGCAAAGATTCAAGAATCTGCAACTGTTGCCAATTGTTGTCACTGCCAATGACCTCAGGGTTGTGAAAGTCAACCCGATGATCTGGGTTGGCTTGCAAGTGTCTGCATACTGAAGAGCTTAGTGACGTTCAATGCTCTTGTATACGATTTATTAAATTGCGTTGCATTTGCCTTATGTAGGAGGCACCGTATGAACACGTAAGCTGGTACACAACGTTAAACCAGTTTAGTAAAGCTTGCCGGTCCTTAATTGAGAACCAGCTTTGAAGCTTTTGAGTACTTTGAAAACAATGCAGCTTCATGTTCACGTTCTAATGACATTCATGCTCGTTATTCTTTATTGACTTCAGTCACCACCCTCATCCATCACATTGCCTTTAAGGTTTTATTCTTATCACTATGCTTTCTTTTTACAGTAGATAATGTATAAATGATGTGATTATGTGTTTTGTTAAGAATTTTCTTTTGTTTTAGGAGCGTGGTGGCATTTTGAAAGCAGTATAAATGATGTGGTGTGTGTTTTGTTAAGAATTTTCTTTTGTTTTAGGAGCATGGTGGCATTTTGAAAGCATTGCCATCTTACAATTCTTCAAATTTTTCAAAGTTCCAACCTAATGCTTCGGACAAAAAACTGGTGAGTTGATATAACAGTCTATATTCATTTTACTTTTATAGTATATATCATAATGTAATATTGGGCAATTTAATGCAGCAGCATCGGATTAAAGAATGATCAATAAATATGCATATTTTTTAATTTTCTTGTTTGATGGATTTAAACCTACTGGGCATTGTTGCATTGTTTCTAATGTTTCATTTTGAACTATATTAAATCAACTATGTCCAAACTTCATGTTGCAACAAGTAAATTTATGAAATATTAAAGGGTCCCCACATGTTGTAACACATTGAAGAATAATCCATTATACACGCTATTATTGTAATTAAATTTTATGTTAATGGATAAATCAACAAACACTCAGCCTAATATTCCAACAAAAAAATGAGGAAGAGTTAACAATTTCTTACCGCAGTTGATGTGAAATTCATTTTGGATGTTATTGTTGAACTTCCTAATATCAAGTGGCTAGATGTATGCTGAATGGTGCAACTGGTTTGCCATGTGTTGCATTGCATTTTATTGGTTATTCCAAACATGTATTTTGCTTTGTATTAGAAGACATGCTTTGGTTTAGAAAATCTCTTGCTCTTTGCTTTGTTGCTTCTAAGATTTTTAGTATCAGTATTTTTATGGGATTGGTAATTCTTGGCAGTTTTATCTACCTGTAGGCACTTTCTTATTGATCTTGGTCTTTGCTGGTGTTGCACTACAGAGTTTTAGTTCTTGCTTGCTCTGTATTCTGCACAAACATTGCCTTTGTTTTGCAAGTCGTAGTTTATGTTTTGACAGCAGGACTGACAGTGTGTAATGTTACGTGAAATCAATTTTCTATAAAAACTTTGCTCATAGATCCAAATTGTTCACCTGTGCAGAGAGTAGTGTCTTATTTTTCTCTGGAAATTTTCGGTCATCTTTAGCACCTTTGGAGCCGCCCAAGTTTTGCTTTTAAAGGTATAATTTGCCCATATTGGCCAAGTGTTTGCAACTCCATAACTCACCATTTCATTGTGTTGGAGAGCTGTTCAAACCCTCAAAAGACTCGGCGAGTCTTCTAGTTTGTAATGAAAAGTTAGGTTTTGGGTTTTATGTGGGTGACATCATAAGCAAGGTAGATTTTTGGCCACTTTAGCAAGGTAGGTTTTTGGCCATCAGGTTACCTGGCCCTGGGCCCAACCGCTAGGTGGAAGTATTTTGCTCAAGTTTTTATTGGAAGCTAGTATAAAATCTGAGTCTTTTGATCCCTTGATTGGCTTTCTAGCGTTTATGGCTCAAGAGTTAGACTAAAGTTACCAATTTTTGTAAAATCATCAATTTTTGCGAAAATTATCAATTATAAGTTTTTTGGTTATAGCCTTTGAACCAGAAGTGCTAGAAAGCCAAGCAAAGGCTCAAAAGACCCAGATTTTGTCCTAGTTTCCAACAAAAACTTAAGCGAAATACTTTCATCTAGCAGTTGGGCCCAGGGTCAGGTAACCTCAGCAATAATGGCCAAAAACCTACCCCACTTATGACCTCACCCACAAAAAACACAGAACCCAAAACCAAAACATTTTTTTCATTGCAAACGAGAGGACTTGCTGAGTCTTTTAACACTTTGACGTCCGGCTGGTTTTGGGGATTTTCGGCAAAAAAAACACCTAAACGCACGTGGCTTTGCGCATGAATATCTCCGCTCCTGTTCGCTCTAGCGACTCGGCGAAACTGTCAAAACACGCGGCCAGTCTAGTAGATTGCACTCGAAAAAATTTTTTTTCTTGGGGGATGCGGGCTGGCTGTGAGTGATGTCATAAGTGGAGGACTTTTAGGCCACCTTGGCCCACTTTGCCTGGCCCTGGGCGCCAACCGTTAGGTGGTAGTATTTCGCTGAAGTTTTTACTGGAAACTAGGCTACAATTCGAGTCTTTTGATACTTTGGATGACATGCTGGGGTTTCGGGTTCAAAAGTTATGATCTTAGTTAGTAAAAATATTAGACTAATTAGATAATTAATTAATTTGTTCATTTTAGATCATAACTTTTGAACCAGAAACGCTAGAAAGTCGATCAAAGGCTCAAAAGACTCGGACTCGAGTCTAGATTCCAATGAAAACTTCAGCGAAACACTTTGGCCTAGCGGTTGGGCCCAAGGCCGGGCAGCATGAGCCAAAATGACCCTAAAACTGCTTCACTTATGACGTCAGTCACAAAAAATCCGCACCCCCAACCAAAAGATTTTTTTTCGAGTGTAATC
>Ga0210059_1015220_pt1 | contig 11266 bp, 5 predicted proteins | sample Ectturendosymbi2_FD_188042 | JGI IMG/M metagenome (GOLD analysis project Ga0210059, IMG submission 188042) | Ecteinascidia turbinata endosymbiont from Florida, USA - Sample 2 (SPAdes) (version 2) | ecosystem: Host-associated > Tunicates > Ascidians > Unclassified | place: Key West, Florida... | reverse complement strand
CTGGGAGTCGAACCATCCATCAGATTTTGTGACTCGAAGTTTTTTTGGATTCTAGGCTTCAATACGAGTCTTTAGAGGGTTTGATGGACTTTCTAGCATTTCTGGTTCAAAAGTTATGGCAAAATAAACAAATATTAATTAGGGAGATCCCAACTAATTCCCTTGGGAATCCTTACAAGATTTGGGGTCTTTTGGCTGCTTCTTGGGCACCAGAAACGCTAGGAAGTCGATCAAGGCCTCTAAAGCTTCATATTCCAGCCTAGAATACAACCAAACTTTGAGCCATAATTTTGGCCCTTTGTTGAGGAGATGACGTCATAAAGAAACAAACAAAAAAGTCTAAACTACCCTTTTTCAAACCCCACCCACCGAAAACCCCGAACCCAAATCTAAAATGTTTTTTTTAGTGCAAACTAGAAGACTTCATGAGTCTTTTGAGGGCTCGTATGGCTTGCTATCATCTTCTAGCGGGGAGTTATCGCGAGTTACAGTAGCCGCCAGTGGAGACTCATGCATTTTCTGCAATTTTCTGATTTTGGGGTAAAATGGGGTTTTTGGGCCATAACTTTGGTCCCAGACATGCTAGAAGATCAAGCAAGGGCTCTATCGACGCGGGAGATCATCTTGTTTCCACAAAAAGTTTGAGCTAAAATTTTGGCTCATTGGATTGACGTCCAGGGCCCGTCAAAATTGGTCAAAAAACTGAAAACACCCCCACTTTGCGAGCCTGTCCCAGGCGAACCCCTCACCTAAATCAAAAAATTTTTTTTTGATAGAACCAAGAAGACTTGCTGAATCCGTAGAGGTTTTGAACACCTCTCTAGTTACAGCAGCTGGCGATTAATAACTAAAAAATCTTGGGCCATTATAATGGCTCTGGTGGTTGTTAAAGGGTTTTAACTCGGTTTAAACATGTGATAGGAAGATCACTGAATCCTATTAAATATTTATCAACTTAAGCAATATTTCTACTTGATTGCAAGAAATATTCATTTAGAATATCACCTATCAGGACAAGACTGTAATCACTGTTGACCTTCAAGGACATCTTTCTGGATAGGGTTGGTCGATCATTACAGGCGAATACTTTCTATTCCATGTCACGGTCGCTAATCTATTTTGCAACTCTCAAATTTTGTAAGGAAGACACTTAGTTCTGTTCCTTTAGAGATAGCATTCAGCTTTTCATTCTCTCCATGTGTCATCAACACAGATTATAGACATGTTTATTACACATGGTTGTCACATAGATCAGCCACAGTTTACACTTCATTCGAGTTGCTTGGTTTCATGGTCTTATCCCATGAACAATCTTTTGCTAGATGTCCTTTCTGTCTACAACAATAACACAATCTCACTTGATCCCTGATTTTCTTTCCGGTAACTCGGGTACAGTTGGCAAAATTATTTCTGTTTTTCTATTTTTTTTTTTACTCTGGAATGTGGTTTCATGAACAATGATTTGCTAACATGAAATTTATACGAAGGTTTTCCTATCGACTTTGAAACATCGTTTGATAAGGGTAGTTTAATCTAAATGAAACCCTTCCAATCCTTTAGCGCGTAGGTTTCTAAGCATCACCAAAAAAATCTCCATACCTGATCATGCGAAAGCAGCAAGTGATGAGTTCGCCAATTTCACACAACCATTTGCAGATCGGAAATACATCGTGTGACTTTTCGCGAATTAAGTGATTTAATTAGTATCACGGTCTTTCCGCCGTACATCCCGGGCCCTTAGGATGCACATCGGTGACATCCAATCAAATCGAGGTCCTGGTATAAAATTCTTTTCTTCTACAAAAACTATTTGGGATCACCTTCCTAGTCTAACTATAATAGGAAAAGTTAGATTCTTGTTATTCTCCTTCAGTTAGTTCATTCCACAAATCGTGCACCACCTGGTTTTCGTGTAAGCTGTTAGGGCGAAGTTCCATCAATCTGTCAATTACCTATTTTATTTAGAATTTTACTTTGGTAACTTACTATCACTGTTCCAGTCACGTTCCCTATAAAGTTACTTGCTAAAATTTTAGTTCGAAATTACGATACTATACGTTAAAATTCGTCAGTCACCCTGGAGTGAGTACCTGTCCCATTTCCCAATCTACAATTGCGCTCTATTAATATCTTCATGGTGCTCAATTGGGATGAGGGTGAAGAGGTTGGCAGAACAAAGAAGAAGTGAGAACACAATCTGCACAGCGCCAGCACAGGATTGTGAAAAGTTCGAAAATCCTATAGGCTAACCTTTACATTCGGCATCATAGGTATGATATCTACAGATATCATTGGAATTGGCAAATTGGAGTGAAACAATAGTCTTTTACAGCCACGGGACATCAGTGTCGTATTTATCAGACTAAAGAGAATTTGTCACCTCTTCCTATCCAACCGCCCAACGTCATCCTCATCTATTCACTATTTTTATCGTTGATTGCTAGCATCATGGACTTCTTTTCAGCCCTACACTTTGGACCTCTCTTCAGCCCTACAATTCATTTCAATAGTTTTGGACTTCAGCCCTACAATTACAACGTTTTTCAATAATATCTCATCTCAAGATTCTTCCTTATTTATTGCGCACTATAGTGTCTTTGATTGAATATGAAGTCAAAAATCATCATTCTCCTCTGATAATACACAAATCAAATCAATACGCTTAGTGCAACTTTGCCTCTCCCTGGCGTCTACATAAAAATCATCCGATATACAACTGAATCACAAAATAACTACAAATATTTCATGGGACAGACATCACTCCAGGCAACCACATTATTACTACTACTACTTGCTATTGCAAAAAGACCTAATTAAAAGGTGACTGGATCATTTACTGGATCTGGATCATAATTGACAGCCAATTACTCTCTAATCGACTTACCATTCAGTTGGTAGGTTTCGTTTATCTAAACTGTTATGGCAAAGTGTTTGCTCAATACGAAATGTAAATACATTTCCCTTTCTCCCTATATGAGAGAGGATAAAATTCCTAAGGATGCGTCAAATCCCGTAGCACGGAAATTAGAACGTTTGGGCGATCATGGTTTGTCAAATGAAATGGGTCTCCCAGGGTCATAACGATAGGCTCCCCATCGGGTGTAGTGTCCCAATGGGACAATTGAATATAGTCGTTTGAGTATGACAGCGTACCCTGGCGTCATGGATATCATTGCAAAGATACGGTTTGTAAAGGTCGCTGAGGACACCAAGTCAGACACGGCTCAGCACCCGCAGTGGCCATCAACAGTGCTAAAATCAAGTTTTTCTTATACAACTCTAAGGTGTCCTGCAAAATAAAAACAATGATAATGACAATATACCCTTGAACGGTCAATATGGGAACAAAATCCTTCCAAAAAGAACATATATGGAACGAAGGATCTACGTCGAGTTGAAACCTCTAACTCTGACCATCATACTTCGATCAGTGATGCGTCTGTAATTTTACTCATTAGGATGCTATTTGACTAGTGTCAATTTGTGAACAATACTATTAAAATAAACCTTCAACACAAACACAAAAAATGTTGCTTAGGTTGTTGCTGAACCAACATAGCCGCATGCAATAATATTGGATGATGTGCGAAAATCGATATATTCCATAATCAAGACATGGTCATTTTAACAGGACTGCTTATAGTAGCACCAGCAAAGGTACATAGCTGATAATTGAGCAACGGTTCCAAGGTAGTGTAACCACTTCGTTGTTGACGAATTTGAAAGAGTTTTTGATGGGAGTCAAGTTATGAATATTGCATTTTTGACAGATGATGAAAAGCAAAATGCGGAAATTAATTGCCCTTATAAACTAAATAATAAAAAATCTGGCACTTTGGCACGTGGATTTTACCCTGGAAATTCAACATTGTCTGGCCACCTTCATTTTGACAATGAGAGATGGCAAAGTAACCGAAACAAGTGTTTTTACTCCTTTCGATGTGCTAACCATCAGCGGCGGCTCGTGGTGAAAATGGCCGGGAGGGCTGCGAAAATTTCATCTCTGGTTGAACATATAGGATTCTTGCCAGGCTGTTTTTAATCATTAGTAGGGTTTCTAGTCACTCCAGCGGTCCTAATCCTGTCAATATCATAATTTTCAGTTGTTCTTTCACTTCAGTTTCATTAGACTCACTTTGTACTTACTTACAAGCAATGGTGAACAATCTCTTCGCAACTGCCAGCCCTATAAAGTTTATTTTCATTAATTACCGCAGGAAGTGAGTTCAAAATATTTATTTTTTTGCAATGCTTCTGTTGTGCTTCCACATTTCTGTTTGGCCATCTTTCTAAATCCAGTCGCATACGGTAGACAAGGAGTCTTTCTCAATGAACGACACAAATAAGTTACATTTCAAGCTACACGTGCGCGGTTGCATAATTTTGTATTGAAGGCTGCAAGTTACTGCTGCACGTTGTGCGCCCCTGCGTTAGAGGTCACGAGTGGTTTGCAGCACCCATCCCCTCAATCAAGACAAATTTTCGGTGAAAAAAGCTGTAGTGAGGTGCATGATACAGTTCATCCTTCACTTAACTCCTTCAATCAAGCATTTCTAAATTTTTCAATTCACTTTTCCTTTGAATAGATTTTGCAGGTTTATGCGAACTCACAGTCCACATCACAAGGGTTAGTCAAATAAAAAACAAAACAAAATGTTATCACACCAGTTACAAAGTAGGTGTTAGTTGGTACAAAAGGCAATGCTGAGAAACGAGCAAAACACCGAGACAGCGCGTCGTCGCATCGGCTCATTGTCGTACAGAAACGCCGCTGCAGCAGGGAGATGAAGACGTGCAAAAAGTATCAGGATTTAAAGTGAGCAGACAACAGACAAGTCACATGGAGGTGTACGTTACAATCGGAAAGTTTGAGAGGCAAGTGCGTAAAGCTTCGCACTGTGGCAGCAAGCTACAATAGAGATCACAAGCTATGATCACTCTTCGCGTACGCTAGTTATTACGTTCAATCGTTCACATGTTAACATCGGCAGAAATTACACGCCATGATCATTACTGCTTGTTTGCGCCACGTATAAATGAGTGTTATTCTTTGTCCACATCCCGTTCGTGGTGAAGTGCATATTCAACGCAACGCCAACCGAGAGGTTGCAACACTAATGTTACGTTTTGAAACAGGGGTGGGGAACCTATTTGCTATCACGGACTGCATAAATTCTGGATTATCGTGGGTTTGCTGTCGGGCGGCAAATACCATTTGATTTTATCCTGAAATTCTACCTTTATCTAACTATGAAGGATAGAGGCTTCTTATGACATGCTTATCATGAAGATTCGTTTTGATGCGATTTTGTACTCTAAATTGGGTAAAAAAAATTCTGATGTGGGCAATGCAAAATGTTCATGCGGGCTGCAGGCTCCCCACCCCTGCTTTGAAGGTGTAGCCTACATTTCATAAATAGCTTTCACAGAAACCAATGCTTTTCACTTAACAACAAGTATGAATGTTCAACAAACAATACACAGGTTTTTACTCCTTTTGTCACTAACTATTTTCAGGAAATTTTTACCCAAATAATGTGTCCACACATTATAAACTCATCAAAACGCCTCAGCAACATGGCATTATGACTTGCATCCCATAAAGTTTCAAACTTGATAATAGGAAATATTCTTTCCAGACTCTTCTTCAGTAGTTGCATTAATGCAAATAATAGTGCCAGATTATGCAAGTGTACAAAAACCCCTATCGTAGCCAAACCTGTTCAGTAGTCAACACTGAAGAATGTTTTGGTCGGTCTATTTACAACTTGCCACATACCATAAACCTTTACAGTTGGTCACACCAGTTTACCAAATAAACAATATAGAACAATACAAACACTGGTCTTGGTCACAGTTACATACAAATTGTTCAGGAACAACTACAAAAAACATTGTGCTTGTTTGCTTTACTGCTAGTCATACTTACATGAAATAAACATTAACAGTAAAAAACATTAACTCACAAATGTGTAGAACTAAAGGTTCAGGTGTTGATCAATCTCTGGAACATGTTACTACTTAAACACAAAATCCATCCGTCTGCTCTTTGATGTTGCAAAATCATTTATTACTTGTTCATTGAAGTCAATTGTGTCAGTTGTCACCTTATTTTCAATTGTTATCATGCCTAATGCTGACAACCTATCGTTTGTCATAGTGCTGCACAAAACTGTTTTAATTCTTTTTAAAGTTGAAAAGCACCGTTCAGCCTCAGCTGTTGACATTGGAGTTGTTATCAAAATTTTCAGAAGCTTGACAACCTCTGAAAAGGTTGATTGCAAATTATTTTCAATCATTGTGTGCAACATGTCAGTAAGATTTTCCCATATCCATAAATCTCTTCTCTTACACAGAACAGTTAGCTCAGTTTTTAATTGTCTGCAACTAGCACAGGATAAGCTTTAACAGCTTGAGCAAGTGCATCATTAGGGAAACTATTTGCATACACAGAAAAATTTTGAACCAAAAGTAACTTTGCAGCTTCCAAATGATTGGTAAATGAAAATCGTTCCCTGCACTGCAGTAAAATCACATCACAAACTTCTTTTGCTGCATCTGACTTGCTTGTATCAATACGTCTTCTTTTCTGCTCAAACTCAACTGAAGTCAAAGAATCGCACTGATCTCTTAGTTCCTGAATTGAAGAAGTGAAAATTTTTAATGCACTTTTAGCTTTACATGCATCCACAGACCTTGATTGAAGCTGTGAAAACATTATCTCAACAAAAGGCATTACTTTGGAGAAAAATGTTAACCAAAAGTTAAAGTCAGAATTATTCAACATTTTTTGATACCAGCTGCAGCTGATCCAGTTTCCTTTGAGTTAGAGGCTTCTAATTTACTACAGCATTCAATCAACGCATCTTTTGACTCATAGACTGCATTTACTGTTCTGCTTTTAAAATTCCAGCGTGTTGGGGTGGTCTTGGGATTCGACGACCAGCAGTGTTGTCTAATGCAGCCATTCGTTGTGGAGAATTAGAAAAAAATGCTGGTATTCTTGATATACTGTTGAAGAACACTCTGACATTAGAATTCTGTGATGTTGCTTTTTCAAGAATCAAGTTCAACTGATATACATAACAATGGACAAAATGAGCATTACCATACAATTCTTTTACCCTAGCTTGGACACCTTTGTTGACTCCACTGAGAGCAGCAGCTCCATCATAGCTCTGAGCAATAAGCTTATGCGGATGATCTTTTATTAAAAGCTCAAGTTCTTTACACAATATACATGATAATGCCTCCGCTGTCTGATTGATCGTGTTCAAAAAACAACAAAACCTTTCAACTGCTTTTCCTTTCAATTCATATCGTAGAACAATTACCATTTGAATTTTGTCAAAAACATCTGTTGTTTCATCACACATGACTGCTAAATATTCAGCATTCTGCACTTCATTCACTATTTTGGTTTTGCATACATTAAGGATAGATTCCAATAGTTCATTTTGTATGGTTTTTGATGTTCCTTTAAAAACTGTAGCAGAATTCAAATGAGTTTGTAGATTCAGGTCATTCTCACAGACAAGATCCAGTAATACACGAAATACACCAGGGTTTTTTGAGCTGGTGCTTTCATCATGTCCCCTTAAAGGAAGTTCAAATTTTCCACAAAATTTTATACAGTTTATGATTTTAGACAAAATTTCTCTGTTTTTTTTAACTTGATTGTTATGCTTTTCTATTGCAAGTTTGTATCCTGAATCTATTTCAGCTGCAATGTTCACTTTACCAAGCAATGAGAGGTCTACAATATTACATATATGCTTGCTAGATTTCTCATGTTTCAAAACTTTCTCATTTAAATGTTTCAAATCTGTCACACCTTTTATTGTCCAAGAATGACCTCCACCAAATAATAAACTTGGAAAACAAAACAGAGCGTTGTAATGTTGGCATCCGCAAAGCCACTCGTGTTTATCATACATAGCAATATTAAATTGTCGGGTATAGCTTCTGCCATTGCTTGAACTGGCTTGCTCAAGAGACAGTGGCGGTGTTAACCGACCACTCCTTTTGATTTCTACCTTCTCACTGAAAATCAGTCGGTCAAATTTTATATCCTGTAAATACTTCACTGAATAATCAATGCCTTCCATTTTCAAACTCCAACCCTCATAGACAGCTCATTCAGTCACTATGGCTAGCTGCAGATAAAGGAAGGGCTGTATTTTCACAGCCCGAGATTTGCAACCAGATTTGAATCCAATGCCGCCAATATCGCCAAAGTACTAGTAAAAGCCTTGTAAACTTAGTTATAAAATTCAATATTCAAGACATTCAGGTAGTAAAAAACAGTCAAGATCATATTTCCTCCATTTTTTCTTTAAAAATTCATCGTCAAAATATCGAAAACGCTTTGCGATAGGCGGATATACCACCACGTTTTTTGTAGCCAAATGTTTGGTTTCTTTCCTTTAGGGCTGTGCCGAAGACAGCCCCAACATCGGCAAGTGTGCTGAAAACGTCATGGCATAAGCGGCGTCGTTGGAAAACAGCGAAACATTGGTTTTGTTGGATTCCTAGGAAACGTTGAGCAAAAATGGTGTCGGAAGTACGGAAAATGATTGTGTTGTGAAATTTTCGTAACAAATTTTCGTTTGGCCGTTTGGCGGAACTTTTTGCCTCACATTTTTCAGGGAGGGCTGCAGCCCGGCAGCCCATCTAGACGAGACGCCCCTGCTAACCATGTTCTTTTAGTTAAACGGCGAATGTTAAGGAAATTAGACACAGGTTGTACGTTGTAAAGGCTGTTCTAGGAAAACGATTCGTTGTCTGTCACTGTATTTATTACCCAAGACGTAATATGCAATATCATACTATCAGTACTTGTTTCACCTATTGCTGGAACACCGAAACTACAATATCTGCATGCACTACACAGGTATGTGATGTTATTTTCTTACTTGTTGCTTTTTAATTCTGTAATGAGGATGAGAAGCATAAACCAAAGCATTTATTTACAAATCTAGTACTGCCTATGGTATTGCTATTACTTTTTCATTATCAAATTGTAAATAATCGCGTCAATCACTAAATGTTTCAAAACTGGGAAATACAGCTGCATCAATTTAATGAGCTATTGTGTGGTCAATTTACATACATACTCTGCCTTAGTTGCACTACTGCTGCTCTGGCTACTGCCCAAAAGTGTTAGTCAAGAATAGCCATAACTTAGTAATATTTAGAAAACATTTTCGCCCCTTAATTTGGTCATGGATCCACAACACAAATCCTACAAATCGTCATTTTACTCTGTGGTGCAAACTAACTAGTTTTCAGATTTAAATTTCTTGGCCTCCTTTTTCTGTAATCTTGACAAAAGTTCATAGCTGGCATGGAAAGCAACACCATATCCATTTGCAATTTTAAAAAAAGTATATTTTTTATTGCATACAGCTTCTTTCTCCAAACACTATAGTATTAAACTAACCCACTAGGTTGAAGGTAAGCCTGGACCAGTTCGAATTGGGTTGAATCATCTTTTGTTTGCTTCTTTGGAACGTGGTTACTGATGTCGAAACTCATATCTGTGATGTCATAGTACCTAAATCACGCGTCCCTCTTGGCTGCATACACGTGTAGCACGATTTAACAGCAGCATGTCTGATTGCTATTAGTTTATGCATACAAGGGCAAGATATCTAGCAACAGTTTAACTTCTTATGTACTATGAGCAATTATGATGAGGTTGATACAAATTACTACATGCTAGAAAGGTGTCTTTCTAAACGGAATATCAGCATGCTTGCATAAAATGTTAATTAATACGATCATAAAACTAATTACCAAGTAAAATAAACAGATTTTTCCCCACTAATTACCGACTGCAATACTACCAAGAACTATTATACCTCTATTTTAACTAAAACAAACCAATATTTTTCTGACTAAACGATGGGGTTTACCTTAATACTGGAGGACAGCGTTGTTGGAAATAAACACTGCTGTACTCAGTGGTGGGTTTAGGGTTGGGGGGCCCGAGGCAAGACTAAAAAGGGGGGCCCTCTGATGACGTCATCATAATCAGTCAACCGTGATAATCACGTTTGATTTGTCTAAGATACAGTCACCCAAGGATATGTTCCTCAGACTACGGCAAAACTGAAATAGCAGGAGAAAATGCAAAAGGGTGTTCATGATACACAACTTTGAAAGCACTGAAAGTTGAGAAGACATGGCTGAAAGTTAGGCAATAGCAAGTTGGCATCACCCCCACTTTGTTTTCGCGCCCCTTTTCTTTCCATTCGCCATCAATAAACTACACAGTTTACTCCTTTAAAAGTTTCACACTTTCCCCATTTGAAAAAATGCTTGGTAGTTGGTTTCCTGAATTTGTTCACATTCATGTCTTTGTGGGAATCCATCAAACTAAAAACAACAACCAAGAAGATTCAAAACACCAAATTTGTTTTAAATTTCATCCTATTAACTGCAAAAACATTTCTTACAAAAGCATCCAATTAAAGACTTGTTTTCGTAAGCTTTGAGGCTGGATGAGTCAAGGCTGCCCTCATCTTGCATTGACACTAGTTGTTTGAAAAATGTGCAATAGTAGGAAATAATTCATCATGTACTTTATCGAAAACATTTCTAGTGCAGCAAGTAGCCTACACAATTGATTAAATATGTGCTAAGAAAAAACGGTTCAAGTTATACTGGCTAAGAGCTGACAAAAAAGCTTAAACATCACCTACCAAGTCTACCTCTTACTAGTCAAGCTTCAAATACCTGAAATATCTGTAGAAAAAATGAGTATTCATAATACTCAAAAATTGCCATTTCTGCTGCATGATAAGAAGCATGGATGTAGCCTTGCTTATTAACAGTTATTTCAGCGCTACAGCAATAATACAAAATTACTTTGTAAACTGAGAAAAAAATGTCCTATAAGTTAAAAGATGTAGTGTGGTGTGGTCCCTGCTATAACAATTGCATGTTGTCTTATTTTCTGATGGAAATGTTCACCAAGGTACAACATCACAAGAAATGAGCAATTTGTCTAACCCTATCAACTCAGAGATATAAAAAAGACTACTTTTTATTCATTTGTGGCATTTTCAAAAAATTACCAATATAGCAAATACTTCAATCTCTAAAAATCATCATTTGGTATAAAAAGTATCATTTGGTATAAGTAGGCTTATTTGCTCTTACTTGATAGGGTCTTCTCAGAACTTTTTGGAAGAAATTTTAACCCGCAATTTTTTAGGTATAGAAGTTGTTTTGAAGCTTTCTTTATTTGCTCATTGGAGAT
>Ga0210059_1015219_pt1 | contig 11267 bp, 12 predicted proteins | sample Ectturendosymbi2_FD_188042 | JGI IMG/M metagenome (GOLD analysis project Ga0210059, IMG submission 188042) | Ecteinascidia turbinata endosymbiont from Florida, USA - Sample 2 (SPAdes) (version 2) | ecosystem: Host-associated > Tunicates > Ascidians > Unclassified | place: Key West, Florida... | reverse complement strand
GCCGCGCTCCGGTAACGCGTTTGCGTTTCGCCGACGTCCGTACTGGAGCTGACTGGCGGCTGGAGCAAGTGGCGGCTGAGTTGACCTAGGTCCAATGGGGTTGGGCAGACAGAGGCAAAGACGAAATACAAAAATGTTTTACAGTAAACAGTAATACAGTAGCGTTGAGTAGCCTACATGAAAAATAAACAAAATGAGGTTAGTCAGGATGGCTGAAAAGGGGAGCAAAACAACACTGCACAGAGGCTTTGCAGAAAGCATAAGAAAAAAAAGATACTGAAGACAATAAATTGGAATAAAGCTCACAGAAAACACAGACATTCGGAAGGCAGTGGCTATACATTGAAGAGAGGCAAGTGACGGGCAGGAACACTGGTTAATGCACTGAGGTTGGCTAAAGTCAGATCAGGCTTGTACACACAACATAGGCCAATATCTATGCTGGCGGTGTTCCCTCTGACCATGGCCAGAGAAAGAGTGGAGACAGGCGCTGGTGGAGCCACTACTGTCGCTCCCTGGGGTCGCCTGAAATGTCAACGAGTTTCTTTGCGAGACAGCTCAAGAAGGGGGCAGTGGACTTGCCGTACACATCAGTGGTTTTGCTTGCAACTGGTTGAAAGTAGTAATTGTCAAGAAGGTCATTGTATTTCCGGCATTTGGTGGTCTCAGCATCAGTTGCTACACTGCTTGGTATAGCGGCAGTGACTATGTAGTGACTTTCTGCAAAAGTGTCCACAATTTTCGCGTCCCATACAAGGTTCCTGCCTCTGTACCAGGGGTTCAGGGTCAGACCATCGGGCCTTCTATCTTTTGTCAGGCCAACGGGCTCAAGCACAGAGGGGAGACCAATGCGGGTCAGTGATCGTTTGAGGATGGAGTTTATGGCTGAATGTCTGGGGAAGCAGCCTGTATTCTTAATCGTTAATGCAGGAGAGGCCATGAAGCCCCAGCCTGTCAACAAACTTTCCGCAGCAGCATTCTGTGCTCTCTAATATATTCAATTGGCACTAGTTCGCAGGGCAATTGCGGATCGGAGCTCATCAGGGCTCAATAGGTTTCAGACGCTAGCGATTGGGAAGGCTTTTGACCAGGCCGCGGTGTGGCTTTTCTGTGCAGTGAGTAGCCGGCAATGGTTCCAAGGGCTTGGGGTGTCGAGGGTAGCGAGTGAGTCTCTGCAAGCGAGGTCATCCTAGGCCGATTGTGTTTCCTTTAGTCGTGGGGATGAATGATGAAGTGCGGACCAGGCGTCAGTTGCGTTGATTACTTCCCCATGAGGCAATGTGAGAGAGGGAAGCAACCTGTTGACGAAGCCCTGGCAGGCGAAGGACGACGATAGGAAACATGGCAGAGACAGGTCTGTGGCGGAACGGAGGCCAAGGCCTTTATGTCGGATTGGCAGGGATGTTTGTGACCAACTGTCTTTTCCAAAAGTCACATTGCTTATTTTTTCTGTGTTTATTCTTATTGCGGTGTTGAACGCTTCAAGTTCCTCTTTGCACTTGAAGCATGGGGCACTACGCAACAGATATGTGAGTTTGGGGACTGAGAGGCAGTTTTTCAAGATGAAGAAAGCTTGATGCGGTTCAATTAGCTCAAGATTTTCAGTAATGCTGTCGTGCACTTTGATTTTTGCCTTTAAGTGTAGTGGGGCAGATTCCTGGTGCAGGGGGGACCCTAATAACTGCCAATGAGTAGGGTCAGGTATAAAGAGGGATGGGAATTGGTCTTGAAAGAGCTTGCTTGTTTGGGGCTTGTTGATGTCTGTGTGATAAGGAGTAGCTCACATTTAGAATTATTAATCTTATCTCTAATCATGGTGGCATTGGTGAGCACAGCCTGTGGGTCTCCACCAATACATCCATCATCGAGGTACCAGATGTTTAGGTCAGCTTTGATCTTGCATGATACTTCGTGGATGGCAAGGGTGAAGAGGGCTGGGCTGAGGGGGTCGCCTTGTTGCACACCGGTGGCCGAATCTAGACTGAAGTTTCCATGAAAGAAGGATGTTTTTGAAGAATAACAGTCCCATATGAAGGGGAGGATTTCTGGGAGGTGTTTTTGAGCTTCTTGAAGAACAATGTCTCGGCGTATGCTGTTAAGACATTTTTAACGTCAAGTTTAAGGAGAACTTTTTCGTTGTGGGTTTGGTCCATGAAGTAACGGGTGGCGTGGACTGCAGCTTCACACCCCAAGGGGATGCCTACCCCTACTTGGGAGGGCAGGAGGAGTTTACGGAGCCTTGGAATGAAGGGTCTCAAGCAGATTTTAGCGATAAGACGTCAGTAGGTGCATCCTACGGCAATGGGTCTGAGGTCTCCATTGCTTTTGCGAAGCCCATGGAGTTGGGCGCCATAGAGAAAAGACCTGAGGTCAGTCGGCAGATGACCCTTTGCAAGGTAGTTGGCTAGTTCCATTAAGCTGGTGAGGAGAGAAGTGCTGGCATCGCCTGCTGTGATAGAGATGCAGTCTTTCGAATGTTGTGGCCATAGGCCGTCTGGGCCTGCCCCTGAACCATGAGGGAAGGAAGAGATTGCAGCATTTATTTGGGCTGTACTGAAGCAATTGGTGAGGTATCAGCATCTGGGGGTGTGGGTAGTTTGAGGTCATCTGTGGCTTGGGGGTGTTTTTGTTGAAGGGTGTTGAGAGATTCTTCATTGGGGTTGGCGAATGAGCTATTGCCAGATAAAGTTTGAAGGGTGCCTTTGATATTGAAGTCAGATAGTTTCTGGTTTACCAGTCTTTTCATGTTTTTGGCTGGGTCATGGTGGGTTGTGGTTGGTGGTGGGGTTGCTTGTCTCGAAGTGGCTTCAGGGACCGGCAGGCCAGCTGATTCAAGGTATGTGTTAATTCTTGTTTTGATGGAAGAGGTCAAGGAGACCCCTTGTGATCGGGGGCCTGATGAGAGGACTGAAAGGGGGAAACATACCAAACGATGCCAATCAAATAGTGAGTTTGAAGAAATGGCTTTGTTGTTAAGTTTGCTAAGTCCTGAGGCAAAAGAAGGGCGTGCTGCTTTGGGGATGCGGTGGATAGGGTGGTTGACTGATCTTAGGGATTGAATATGAGTGCCAAAGGAAGCGGGGTAAGTCAGGGGGGTGCTCATAGTTAGGGTTTTTTGGGGATGTGGTGGATTGAGAATGGGGTCACAGGTGTTGCAGTACCAACTGGAAAGTTTGTTGGCATGACTTCTTGAAATTTTCACACAAGAGAGGTGAAAGGACCGATCACACTGTGAACATTGAATTGTCTTTTTCTTCCTTGAGCCTGTTTGGCTATGAGAATGGTAACATTGGGTTGGGTCTTTGGGGTAGAGCTACAAGTCTGTTGCCTGTCTGTTGACAGGCATTGGCTACAGTAAAAGGGTACAGATTCAAACTCAACGACGTCATCACCAGCAGACACACCGGCACAGCAGTATGGGAGCCATTGTTCACAGGAACTGCATTCAATTACTAATGTTTCTTTGGGTTTTCCACATGAGCTGCATTTGCCTGTGTGTCCAGGCATTGTGAAGCATGAAGTAGATAATTCATAATTTCACAAGATCAGTAGGATCCACTACTGGTGTTGTTGCAACCATAATGGTGACACCGGAGTTTAAACAAATGGCTTATTAATACTACACACCATGCATTTCAGCACTTAGATAATCTTTTCCAACTAGGAAGCCTAAGATATCTCTGAAACTTATTCAAATAGAAGGGTATTTTTGGAGTTGCATTTGTGAGAGCCCTGGTTGGTTAACCTCTGTTGCCCGGTTGTTTACTGTAGGCTGTTTGTTACAGGTTATTTCTATCCAGTGGTTGTTGATTGCATTGTAACATCTTTATTCTTTGGATGGTTTTGCACGTAACTTGGCACATTTGGAGCAAGCAAATTTTATTCACCACACCTTTATCATGGAGATTGACGATTCTTTGTACAGCCGGCAACGGTATATGCTTGGAGACCATGCTATGAAAGCTTTGATGCATTCTCATGTGATACTTATTCATTGTGGAGGTGTCGGCATAGAAATTGCCAAAAATTTGGTTTTAACTGGAGTTCAAGTAAGAAAATCTTTCTGTGATAATTTTTTTTGAAATGTTATGACTTTTTACCCTAGAGCTAAATTTAAACAAGTTTTTTTTTTTTTTTGAAACCAATGCGGCGGTAGCCTATGAGTAGACCACATAACTGTTGCACAAGTTAAACTATCTAGATCTAGATGCAAAGCATTGTGCGCATAACCATTTTTAGACAAGCCTTACTTGTTATTTGACTTGTATTTTGTATTGAATAGCCTAGGTATGGTTTTATTTTTCATATTGAACAGGTAGTCTAAATTTTCCAGAATTACAAGAAATAGATTAAAATGCAAATTAGACTTCTAAAGCTGTTCTATAGCAGATTTTTCTATCACAAGCAGAATTGCATCCATCAATAGCAGTAATGACAATGATTATATGTGTAAAAGCTGTCACTGTTGAATGAGTATTCACAAACTTCACGCAATCACGGCGTCATGTTTTACAAGGTACCTACACTTTCATGCACAGCCACAACATTGCGGCAGCAATGGTATGTGAGAACTGCTGCAAGTCATTGCATTGCTTTCAGAAGAACACCAAACGAATTAGGATTAAATCCTAATACTAAACCCTAACCCAATGCCAGTCTGCAAATGCAATCAATTTGAGATCTGGTATTTAAATGAATTAAATGTTTAATAAACAAATGCTCCACTGTAGAAAATAAAAATTTTAGTCTGTTCTTCTAATCTAAAATTTTAAACTAATATTTGAGCAAAAATTTTAGTACAGTAGTCGAAAACTTATTGTGAGAATGGCTCATGTTATTTTTCAACAGTGAAAGATTTACTGCCTTAATATTTGCAGTTCACTGAAAAACCATGTGTACCACTTGTTTATATGGAAACAAACAGAACTCAGTAAAACGTTACCTCATATGCTTTTGCAATTAATAAGAAAAGGCCATAGTAGGCACAAAAACACTTGCCGCAGTTTGAAAGAAAGAGTTAATTAATTTGTGTGGTTATAAAGACAAATTTGCTATTGATTTGTATTTTGTAAATCAAAGAAACAATGTAATGTTCTGTTGTGCTTGCAGGAACTGTTTTAATTGAAGGATTTTAGAAATAACTGCACTGTATTTGAGCATTTATTTCAGTTGCAACAAACTAATCTTAAATCATCTGTAGCAATTTGTGGTGTGCAACTCCAAATTAATAACCATGTTATTTTGTATTTATGTTTTTTAGAACATTTACAGTTGCATGATTTTCAAGATCCCATTCTTTGTAAACCACAAAGTGTTTACATTGGTGTTATTTAGTAGGATCTACTGTTTTCTATGATATTGCATTCAATGCCTGATTATATGTTATCATGTGAAGCTTTTATTGCTAAGCTGGGTCTTTTTTTACACATTGCACAAAGTCATGGTTAGTGAAGCATGTCACATTTAAAAAAATAAGCACAGTGCATTGCAAACGTCAAGTGTGCTAAGAATTCTGCAAATTCAGTTTTGCTACATTGGCATTTTTTAGATTTCAATTAGTCACCAATAGCTTAAACTTAATGGTTTACTTAATCGAATATGTAAACATATTTGTTATATTCTTTGCTGGTGGACATCAGTGTTAGAAGTAACAAAGAACAATCGTAAAAACATTTTTTGTTATGTCACATAAATGGAAAATATGATATTTTGTTCTAATTCAGTGTCACACGTACAGTAGCTTTAATATAAACTTTGTTATGCAACAAACTTTTCTGTGTGCTAGAATTTTGGGTTGGACAGAGTGAATTTAGAAAACTTAAAAAATTTTTGCAAATACAAGTTTCTATTCTCAGTAGTTCAATAGTTCTATATTATTTTATGGTGTTGCATTTATACAACTTATTCATAATAAAAACAACCATAAATATAACTTTATATAATGTGGTTTTTGTTAGGATTGCTGACACTGAGGTAAGCAGCATCTTCTTTGGTTCTAAAAGGCTATATATGCTGAAACTTGTGTTTGAAAACAGCATGTTTTAATGTAGTGGGTCAGTACTTGTGGTCCTAATTTTTTCTTTTTGTGCTTGTTCTTATAATTTTTTTTCTATTTTTCTCCTTGTTTCAGAGCTTGACTATAGTTGATGACACGCTTGCTACAACTAATGATTTGGCTGATAATTTTTATATTACTGAGAATGACATTTCAACCAAGAGACAAAGGCAAGTATTTTGTGTGATGCTCTTTGATACAACACTGGTTGTACTATGTCATTTGCAAGGGTTTGTTGTATTTTGTGTACAAATTACTATGCTGCAATAATGCTCTTTTGTTTTTAGCCCAGTTTAATGTTTTGAATTTACTCTTATTCCTAATCTTGCCTGCATATTTTATGCTGCGAGAGATGTATGTAGCAACAGTGAGTAAAGTACACATATTCACAGAAAGATGAAGAAAATGAAGATAATACTTAGCAAGTGCTACAGGTGACAGCAAAGTACAAAAAATAGTCTTTGCTGTGTATAGTGGATTATTTATATATATGTAGAAATGCAATATATATACAGTATATATATTGTTTATGCTGTTTCAAGTGTGGGTAAGTTCTGAAGCTATCAGAATTATTATGCCAGTTTTCTTCAAAACAATAGCATGATTGCTTTTTAGATCTTCAATTTGCAGTGAAAAGTTGGTTGAATTGAATCCATATGTGAAAGTATTGACATTACCAGAATCATACATTGATTTAAATTCAATTCCAGGTTAGTTGCTTATTTATGCACATTCCATTTTTGCCTATTTTACTTTGAGATGTCTATCTATGCATAAAGCATTCAGGTGTTCATCTAAAACCAAGGAAAAATCAAGTAATGTGGCATTTGTTTGAAAACAGAGTTCTGTTTATTTTGTTTAATCAGAGTCTTGTATGGTAAAATGCCATTTTCAACCAGCACAAATAGGATTTTTCAGAACATGATACAGTATAACGAAACTGCACAACAGTAAATAATTTTGTAGATCCTTTTTCTGAAATTGCATTGTTAGATAATCTGACCTGGTTTGATTATTGTTATTCAACCAGAATGGAATGATTGTGTGAAAACCCAATGTTGAAAGTGTCCAAAAATTATATAAATATTTTTGGTCTAATCTGTTTATTTCAAAAGCTGTCACAGACTGACCATGATGGACTGATGGATAAAGAAGTTTGTTAGCTACCAGTCTTATTTGTATTTTTAACTCTGGCATCAATGATTCAAGACGTTTTTATTTAAATGACCCTTTTATCTTTCCAGCCACACAAAAGATTTTTTCGCAATACAACTGTGTTGTTGCGACCGAGTGCAAACTGGAAGACCAAGTTAAAATGGACAGTGTGTGCAGGTCAATCACTCCTACAGTGAAGGTAACGTAAATGTTATATGAAAATGTTTGAAACTACAGTCAAAAGCAACTTTGAATGGAACTATGTGCGAATATTGGCACTTGTTTGGTATTCGGATTCTTTGTGTCACAGTGCACACGAGAAGAATAATATCTTGGGCTTCCACTCATGGTATTTTGTTGAAACACAAACCATTCGGATATTCACTCATTGTGTATGCAACTTGTAGGTTGATGTTAAAAAAATCCGAATTGATTTTTATAAGGACAGAGTTAATACACTGCCAATAACCACTGTTTTACTAAAAAATTTTAAATTGTGTGATCAAGGAAGGTAGAGTCGTTTCAAATTCGTCTTGACAAGATTAGTTCCAAATCTAGGCGATTACACAATCTCACCTCATTCCTTGGGTACAAATACTGTTCTCGTTTTTGTGTTTTTCTAACAGCATTATTCGTTTAGGCATTTTGTCAATAGTTACAGATGAAGAACTTAGCTTTAAGTTTGGGTTGATGGAGAACTGGCACAAAGGAATGATATCTCAAACACTGCAGATGCCCTTTCCTTGAAATCCGCATTATCAAACTTTTGTCCCGCTCAATACTAATAGTCTTCCTCGAGTTGTAAAACAGTCTGCATTGCTCACACAATGTCAAAGTATTACTCTGATCATCACAAAAATCAACAAATTCTGTGTAACAAGAACCAACCTAACTTCGTTACGAACAAAAATTTTGGATTCTTGAAAGTGTTGCTGCGTAGAGTGTTGCTGCGCATCAAACGCTCTTGCCAAGGAGCGCTACGACGATCCACTCAGTGGCTGTGGTCGGACACCCAACCTTCCAATGGGGGAGGGGGACACTCTACCACTGAGCTAATCGCCGCCCAGGTTTGGACTCTAATTGTGGTGCGTGAGCTCGATGCTGGGCATCCAGCTAATCACGCCGAGATGTTCTTGTTTGCTATCACATAGGTTTCACCTGTTAGCTGTTTCATTATGCAATTTCATGTTTGTTTGTTTGCATTGTTTTGATTTCAGTTCATTGCCTGCGATGTGCTGGGTTTGTTCGCTTCGCTGTTCTGCGACTTCGGTCCGGAATTCCACGTCCACGATCCGACAGGGGAGGAAGTGGAGGATGTCTACATATCTGCCATTACGCAGGTTCTGCTGCGCGCAGTCTACGCATGTGTCAAGTGTTTTGGCAACATCAGAAAAATTTAGAATAGTGCGAAAATATATTTCCCAAGAGCGTTGCGTTCTTAAACTGAATGTACACCTGAAAGTCGCACGGTCAGTTTGCAACATAACGGCTTTGATTGGGTATTATTCGAAATTTAGACGCGCCTTGGATGCGTTTTCATGTCGTTGCCAACAGCTTTCGTAGCAGGCGTGTCCTGTTTTCGGAGTAAAGACTCGAAGATAGTTCGGCAGTGTTTGAGGTGAAAATGGGAAACCTCATTATGACAGACCGAAAGCTGTTTTGCTTTTTCTTCCACTGCAAAGTTGCCGCTTATGCAATTTTTGCTGTAATTGCTGCGTGTTTAAACGTAAAAAATTACGTTCTTTTTCGTGTGTGTTTGCATGGGTCACCAGCAATTTCAGAGTTTCAACGAAATCGAATTAGGATGGTTTAAACCCGTTGAGGTACAGAAGCTGGTGTGTTTTGTTTGCAAACGTTTTCTTTTAATGCTGTGCGAGTTAAACGAGGATATCGACAAACTAGTTCTTAATAATTCGCAGGTTGCCCACAGTTCGCCACATTTCTAAGGCATAAATTTCATAAAACTAAAAGAAAGTAAGGTAATCTTTGCTTAGTCCGATTCTTTGGCCAAAGTAAGGGTGCGGCTGCGGGTCTGGTAGGTGTGCACAAATCAATAAATTGCCGTCAACTTGCGTTCTATCTTCCGTAGCAGCAAACAGACGTTTTCATGATTGGGCGCTCTGCTTCGCAGGAAAGCCGCGGCACTGTGATATGCCACGACGCTCGACCGCACGGCTTCAGCGACGGTGACCGCGTTGTATTTAGTGACGTTGAGGGAATGAATGAACTAAATTGCCAAGTGCACTCCGTTCAGGTATTTTTTGGGTGCATTCTGAGTAAATTTTTTACTGCTGGTCATATAATTAATTACTATTTGACGTCATTTATTGCTATTTGTAATAATTCATTACTATTTGTAATAATTCAGTGCTATTCGTCATAATTCATTGCTATTCGTCATAATTCATTCCTGTCTGTCATAACTCATTACTGTTTGTCATAACTCATTACTATTTGTCATAATTCATTACTATTCGTCATAATTCATTACTATTTGGTGTGTTGATGGAGAATGTGATCTTTCACGCATCACTTTGACGATCTCAAATCAGAATGGCGGGGTGCGTTGCAAAAAACTTATCTTAGTTTTCGTGCTTCGCATTCTTCGATCATGATTGTTGTTTGCACACTGCGTCGCCGTCTCGTTCAGGTCACGTCGCCCCACATGTTCACAATAGGCGACACGTCCAAGTACAGCGCATATGTGAGAAACGGCATCGTCAGAGTGGTTGGAGAAGAGAAGACGATGAACTTCGTAAGTGATCTTTGTCATATATGGTGCGATGTATAAGTTTGCTATGAATGGATGCAGTGAAGTTTAAGTAGGTTGCCGGAGCCCTTTTCGCATTTGCAAGAAACTGCAGACTGCGAATCAAGATCTTGCCCGAAACTGAATAGGTGGTTAAAAACCGTGCCAAACCGTGATTTATGCCAAACCTTGGCATAAATCCGGACTCTGCGCCGAATTTAAACAATTATCTTTCGCCGCTACCATAGGGCATCTACGTCCCGTGAAATATGCACACAAAGAGTTGAAAATGGTAAGATCGACTATATCATCAATTGAATTCTTTTAATAACTTTTGTCAGGCAATGTACTGCTTTAGTTAATGCCAGACTTTGGCGAGTGTGTTGCTATGACAACGGGAATAACGTTTTGGTCTCACTGCCTGAAACTGCGTATTTCGCTCAAATGAAAGTTTTTTTGACGTGACCAGTCTGGTTTTATTTTTTTGTCACATTCACCGAAAAATATAAAAAAAAGTCGTCACATACTTACAGTTGGGGGGGATTCTTTCCGGCCCGCCACTGGCCACGTCGCGGCGCCCGTGGTAACTTCTTTCGTCCCATCGTTCTAAATCCTGTCTTCGGTTGTTGTCTTGTTCGAGCAAACGACGCCCTCGCAGTTGTTTCGTGTGTTGCGTCACAGAGACCGCTGTCTGAGCAGCTTCTGCAGCCGAGTCTGGTCGTCACCGACTTTGGGAAGATGGAGACGCCGTCGGCGATCCATCTGACGTACAGAGCCGTCCACGTGTACCGCGCGATTCACCCGGATGTTTGGTAAGTTGGTCTTGCCCAGGAGCTTGAGCAATGAGTGCCAACAGTTCTAGTGGTTCCCAACGTTGGGTGCAGTGATGTAATCGAGACCGAGACCTGGTTAAAACTTTGAGACCGAGACTTGAGGCATGAAAAATTTGTGGATTATGCCGACAGTTTTCTAAACATTTTCAAGAAAATGTCATCACTACTTCGAAGTTGAATTTTTTTCGAATTTCTGGCATTTTTCCTACTTGCTTTGGTTGTTTCTTACCTACAGGCACATCAGACAAAAAACACATGAAAATGCATTTTTGCTGATCCATGTCGCTGTAGTATTCAAAGTGTCAAGGCAATACTCTTGTGGCCGAGACCTGTAGCCTTCGAGACCGAGACTTGCAAAAATGAGTCTTGCTGGTGGGGCGTACCCCTACCCCTTGCTGGTGGGGCGTACCCCTTGCTGGTGGGGCGTACCCCTTGCAGGTGGGGGCGTACCCCTTGCAGGTGGGCAATTTGATTT
>Ga0210059_1015218_pt1 | contig 11268 bp, 6 predicted proteins | sample Ectturendosymbi2_FD_188042 | JGI IMG/M metagenome (GOLD analysis project Ga0210059, IMG submission 188042) | Ecteinascidia turbinata endosymbiont from Florida, USA - Sample 2 (SPAdes) (version 2) | ecosystem: Host-associated > Tunicates > Ascidians > Unclassified | place: Key West, Florida... | reverse complement strand
AGCCTGGCGGCAAGCTTCTGAGGAATCTGCCTGCTTTCTGCTTTCATTCTTCTGCGACGATTAAAACTTGCAAGCATATCTATTTTTCATAGTTATAGGATACAAAGATGGCGCGAAGTAAATCGGTCACACTTTATTAACGGGGATCCACAAATCGTTGATCATTGTCAAATATCATGTTTCATCAAAAAGTTGTGTTGCAGTGAAGTTAATGTATGTGACGTCACAAGATTGCGTCATAAATGTTAATGATTCGTGGAAATAGTAATGTCTTCATCGATTATCCCCTACCTAAGGATTTTGTATCCGCACATGGCGCCTCCCACCACGTCTGTGCCCCAGGCCCCCCACCATCTAAATCCGGTGCTGTGTAGCAATACCACTGTTTCACAGTATCCTTGCCACTATAAATGGCGTTGAAAGCTCTGTTATCAAATACTTTGACTTATTGCTCTCTTTGTGTTACGGAACCCTATGCCACAGGGTTCCATGAGCAGCGCAAACATTTGCGGAAGGTTCCGCTGCAGCAAAAAGGTTGAAAAACACTGTTGCACTGATAAGAGTCTAAAGTAGACATTTGCATTTCCGCTCGTTTCAAGGTAAATTGTGAAGGTATGCCTCTGTGCAGTTCCGCAAATTTTTAGTTAATATTGAGTCGTCATAGGAAAGAGTTTCTACTTTTGAACCAAATCCATAAATTCCATTTTCAGGAGGCTCATCAAGAAGTAACAATAAGTCGGGTCAGTGGCTTGGAGTCAGCGTCAAGAGCCAAGGTAAGATTCTACCTCAAGCAATGTGCTAGCATAAATGCAGTTAGTTGAATGTGTTGACTATTGTGCAGGTGCTGGAAAGTACATTGTCACATGTGCTCATCGTTTTTCTCGAGCCTTTTTCGGCGGAAAATATGAAGCTGAACAAATCTGTGGAAAATGCTTTTTACTTAAAGGTGAGGTGAAAATGTGACCGATGATTAAATCTTGTATTGCTTCTCGGATAGATAAATAACTCTATCGGTCAGTGAAGGCGATAGTTTCAATAGTGTCTGTAAAGCAGTGGCGTATCTATGCAGAATGGCGCCCATGGCAAAGTTTATTCGTGCGCCCTTGTCAATACTTTCAATATAAAATAAAAACAGTTTTACGGAAGATAAAGGGGGTATCTTTGTTTATCTAATGGGATAAAAATATATTCATATATTATTGAGTTCCAAATATTTATACATATATCAGTTAATATTGTTTTAAAAAATCGTTACATTTGCAGTTAAAACATCCAAAAATGTTCTATTTAAATTCAGTGAATATTTGTTATTTTACTTAGACCTTTTGCCATCAGACATGTTAGGGTACATGCTCATCTGTTAAAATGCTAAAGGGTACATGGTTAGAGAAAGGTTGGGAAACCCTGTTATAGCGTGAGAGGGACGAGATCTTGTACAAATGGCAAGCGAGCGTACTTGTTCTGTCACAATGTCTGAACATCTCGTTGTGTCACAATACCATAGTTTTGTCATAATGCTTGATCGTGCTGGCGCAACACGCCTTGCATTAGATAGGGGCGCTGTGTTGATGCAGCATTGCAGTTAATGGTTGTATGGGGCTCAAAATAGACGTTCAAAAACCTGTAATTAGAAATATAATTTTTGCCAAGCAATTTTTGCGTCCCCGTCAAAGTGGCGCACATGGCACGTGCCATGCCTGCTATACCCTAGATACGCCACTGCTGTTAAACTTGGTGGCAATGTTCCCTCTGAGGTGTGCAACTGCGCAAATGCGAAGTAGTTGAGCCTGGCCCATCCACTCTTTTGAGAACATTGGATTAGTAGCATGTAATAGCAGTACTCAGGAAGGGGTACTAGATAAATACTTCTGTGTGTTTGTCCCCACCCAATTTGAGAAAGCTTCCTCCATCGCTGCTTTATTCGTATCTTTATAAGATTTTATACTTAATCTAATAATTCACAAAGTTTGTAACTCATTTAGAACTTTACTAACTTTGAAATATTCATGCCCACTGAAAAGCATTTCCATCGTGTAACATTTTCTTCGAGGGAACACTGCTTGGTGCTATCTTTGTCTGCAACAAAGCTTGCTGAACTCGTGCTTTGTAATAAGAATATGTTAGCAGTTTTGTCATCAGCCACTGTACATAAGTTTGAGAAGATACTCCAGGTTTTCATGAAAAGGATAACCTGATATACAACATTTTCAGTACAAAGAAATAAAGTGTGTTTTTTGTTATTGGCATCAAATTAATGAGATAACTTCAAACAACTTTGAAAAGGCTTTGGCAAACCTTTTCATTTTAACAATAATTCAACTCTGTTCAGGAACAAGTACCGGTGAACTTAGAGAGATTACTCCTCAAGAAACTGGCAACCGCTTCGTAGGTGAGAACATTTTCCTGAAGGCGCCCTTACTTTAATGCGCAAGCAGTAAGCCTGCAGCATATTTCGCTGGTGATTTTGGTTATGTTTCACATTTGCTCCGTTCCGTTTAGCTTTGCTTCAAATTTAGAAAAGTTCACTTGTGTAAAGTTTCAAACGAACACTGCTGTGTATATTCATGCTTAAAGTCACGTGAGTATGTTTCTTCGAACTTTAGATTCATTCTGGTGCATCTTGCTATGTTTTGAATTTACGCTGGTGCATCGATATTTAAATATGTTTAGTGTGTGCATAGTGTTCATGAAGCTTGCAAGTTGAAATTTAACTGAACGTCTACGCACAAAGGTGAATCGACTTGTGCTCAACAAAACGAGCAGTGGTTTGCTAGTATTTCACACTGCTCATTACGCCAGCAATATCTTCGAAATGCGTAATTTAAAATTTGTTCTTCCCAATTAAGCTTCCCCGTGCGACTTAAAAACATCAGGAGATTTGACGTATTCTAAAAAAGGAATTGCTTACGCTCAAAGTGGAGTCTCCATTGCAATGATAAAGGATGAATATCTTTCAGGTAGAAAGAAAGTTTCTCGTCGTCATTTGTATCAACTGCAAATTTCCTTCTCTATAGTTTAGGCTCTTTTGCATTACTGATGTTTGTGTTACTGGAAAATGTTTTTTTTGTGTTGGAAATCTATTTAAAACCCAAGAAAATCATATGTGTAAATGATTCTCGTAACTCAAGTCCAAAACTAATTGGTAAAAAAATAAAAGACTCTCTCAGACAACACTAATTTTGAAGTTGCACTGTAATATCAGATAAAAAATTTTGAGGCTAGAAGTGTTCTTTTTCTTTTATTTCTTTTATTTATGTTATGAAAATACTTTAATGATCTTAAATTGTTTCCATAACAATAAGCCATGTCATAAGTGTGATTGATGCTGGGAAAACAAACGAGAGAAAACTCGCCAAGCAAATCCAACATGTTGCTATACGTGTCATGTGAAATATACGTAAGGTGGCAAAAAAGCAGTCGGTGTCGATGATTCCCACAGCCTGTTTTTGGCTAGTAGGAGTGTGAGCAGTATGTTCAACTGTCTGCAGAGAAACATAGCGCGATGTTCGTGAAGTTTTTACTCCAATACATGCGAAAAAAACTGATACTAGTAATTAAGCTATTCTTATTTCATATTTCCTATGTTTAGCTGATTGCATTCAACAGGCGGCCCAGGAATGTGGTCTTGGTCAGGAGGAATGTTTAACTTTGACCTTCCCAGCCCAAACAATGTTGGGATTGGGGCTTTCTTCGATGCTGCAACCGCCTACGAAACTTTGGGGTGTACCTCAAATGAATACGTAGCAAGGCAAGCTAAAACCAAATGTGACAAGTAAGTAGTACAAGTACTTTTTACTCTTCGGTATTTCTGACTGAAATTGAATGATGTGACTGGTAAACGAATTGTAATTGAACTGAGAGAAATAAATAGTTATTGTAATTGAAAAAATATTAGTCATTATCACTAGTCAATACACGCATATCAAACTTATTTTAATGAAATTTCACGCGTTGTTATGAATCAAGATGATTGTTTCATCAGCATACCTCTTCGACGAGATAGCTACATGGGCTTCTCTGTTGCTGCCAGCAATGCCATGTTTCCAGGGTCTACCGAGGTTACGTACATTGCTGGGTCTCCGAGAGGAAATCATACAGGAGCAGTGATTTTGTACAGAAGAGGCCCAGGTAAGTTTGGGAAGTAGTCGATAAATACTCAGTTCTTACTGTAGTTACTTGTATTTGTAAACAAAAGTGGCTGCAGAAAGGCTGAGCCGGTAATAGGAAGGCGAATATCTAACAACTCTAGTAGGATATAAAAATCTACTGCATCGAACGGTAAACTATTTTTGTTTTGGAGGCAATTTTCTGAATGACCGTTCTGCACACTTTTTACCTGTTAAACTATACGCTGCGTCTGTTGTAATGCAACAGCTTCGCAAAAAATGTCAAGTAAGTTTGAAAATAACGTATTCTTCAACGTGACCGAGGAATTAGCCGAACACAATGTCATTCTAAAATTTTAATTGTCAATTTTCCTGGCTTGGCATCCCGTTTCTGTATTGAATCTTTCGTATTCTTTTTCACTAACGCGAATATGAACAGGCGGAAGTTGTCATCACTGAGAAGTGGTAGTCACAAATGTAAGTCGAACACACCTAGTGCTCGTGATCTCTAGCGCTCTGACGAGCACAGCAAAACAGATTGTTTGAATAAATGAATAAATGAACGAATGTTGATCTCAAACTGGAAACAAACGCATTCAGCCATAACCTAGGTTTTTCTGCTTGTACTGTACGTTTGTTTTGATGTTCTTGTGGCCTCTTCGTCAAGTTTGGTCGGCACGCGAAGCACGAAAATATTTAATGTTTTTTCCTCAATTTTCTCCACGCTTCCGAGGAGCGTGAAACACAATTGTTGTCGCCTGCAATAAAATAGTTTTGTTTTCATTTGTACTCACAGATCCTTCCACTGGGTTTGCAAGTTTAATTCCCCTGTTAGATGATATCATCATGGGGGAATTCATCGGTTCCAGTTTTGGATTCTCCGTGGCAGCAACAGATTTAAATAACGATGGTTTGGATGATCTTATAGTGGGTGCACCACAATATTACCAGTATAGTAATGACGGGAAATATGGCGGGGCAGTGTATGTGTACATCAATGAAGAAAATCGAACATTCAGGTATAACGACAGATACTGCATTTGCAATTACTGTAATGAGATGTTGTATAGCGAGGTAGGGCTATCTTAAAAATTCAGCACACACAATCTCCTTGTATTGACAACCGAGTAAGTCACAACCAACTAAATTCATGCAATGAAATGAATGCAGATAAACCTTTCACGACAAGAGTTATTTGTTTACGTTTTATTGCAATCTGCTTTAACGGGAAAGAATGGTGGAAATTTTACAAAACTATTAGATCTGTGTCATGGTAACGGTTTGTTGCATCGTACCTTTGTTTGCAGTCGGATCAAACCACAAAAGTTTTTTGGACCTTTGGATTCGTTTTTTGGATATGCAGTGGCGCCGATCGGTGACATTGACCAAGATGGTTTCAACGACTTTGGTGTCAGTGCACCGCATGACAAGCCCAGTGGAAAGGTTCACATTTTTAGGGGTACTTGATTTGATAAGGGTATAGTTTATTCAATGTTTGAAGAGTTTTACGGAGTTTAGACCATATGTTTCTTATCTGGGTGCGATAATCTGCTTCGCAAATTTCTGTTTGTGCACACATATTTCCATGTTGGCTGAGGTAGATCATGTTGCAGGGTTGCGCAATGTGTTTATTTTCCCGAAATGTTTGCAATTTTAATTTCAATTTCTTAATTGTTCTTAAAGATCTTGCAGTTTAGATTAATTAAATAACAAAGAGATTTCGCCTGAGAAGGGTAATTTAAAGGCACGTTACTTTGAACGGCATGCTGCTAGCGCGGTGGGCCTGGTGTGTCTGCGACTGGTATGGTGGTTTCAATGCGCCTTTGTATGCACACGTCGGCGCACGAACGGTGCGGTCATTGCGCACGGCCTGGACTGAGCGGATGTTTGAGATCCAAAGTAGACGATGACGTTGGTGTGCTGGAGTGCACGACTGTGTTTTACGTAATTTCTGACATCACATGTGACTTAATGTTATGGTGTTACTAATTTTCTATATCATACTCTTGAGCAAAGCTACGCAAGACCTGTTGCGGTACACTGCAAACAAACTTGAAATCACTGTTTACATGTATTCAAAACAAACGTAAAATGCCCAATTTAACTTTGTGCAATGCCTCACAAATTTAAAGTAGTGCTTTCCACATTCCAGAAAAAAGCGCTGTATTGCACAAAATTTACGTGATTTGTTGCTACAATGGATGGAATGAGATTTGTGTAGGCCTATACCCACTGTCATAAAGGCATTGCATTAAACCACTTGTTTCATTTCTAGTAGGGCCAAGTCAGTCCCGTCGCCACGGGGGTGTTTGGTGAGCTTAGCCTTCCCAAACAAAGCTCCAGGCTCCTCAAATAGAAATATGAAACACTATAAATCAAGAGTTTTTGTCAAATTTTAAAATGTCAAGCCCCCATGCAGAAATATAAAGCCCCTCTATTGAAGACTTTCTGGCGATGGTTCTGGGCCAAGTATAAAAAATTAAAGCAGCATGGACAAGAGTTATCAGTGGCGGATCCAGACCAGGCGTTTGGGGGGGGCAGTCAAATAAGGGTGCGCCAAAATATTCACTTATTTGAAATACCCCAGCTTCTCTGCGATAATCGCTGGGTATTACACAAAAGTGGTTACTTTATCTAGGCAACGAAAATGGCTATTTTTGTTGGTTGAACTGAGAGATCTTTCAGGGAATCACCACAGTTTAAAGTTGCCTTTTATCATTGATTCACAAAATGTTTGAAGCAGTTCCAAAAAGGTAGGCCCCATTTTTCACAAGCTCCACCTAATTGAGAATGCTATGAGTGTCCCAAACAATCTTTTGTATCTGCAATAAGTGTTTGAAAAATATGCGCTGAGGCAGTGGTCCCCAACACTTTTGTAACCGCGGACCGGTCAACGCTTGACAAATTTACCGCGGCCCGAGAGTACTCTTGCAACAGTGTTTCCATGGGAAGAATCGACCAATCACATACCCAGAAAGAGAGTGGTGGCGCTACCAGTATGCATTTTCAAATTTCACCGCCTAGGGATTGAGGACCACTGCCCTAAAGCATGCTGCGCGCTAGTGCTTGGCGCTGTTTTGGATATCCGCAAATTGGAAAAAAATAATTTCTGAAACGTATTCCGAACTGCTAAGAAGTAGAAAGGTTCTTCTTACACTAGAAAGTGACAACTCAATTTCCAAGCTAGGAGCCGAATAAATAGCAAAATGACGATCATGTTTCCAGACGAAGTTTGTGAAGTTTCATGCACACGGAAACCATATATATTGCTGAAGCGGCAATTCAAAAACAAATTGTAAATGAAAGAGATTTGCTATGACATTACTCCCATTTTAGGTATCTCTGCTGGCTATCGTGAAAACGATCTCATAAACGCATGATAAGTTTACACTGGGCCTGAAAGCATATTGCCTTAAAATAAATTTGAGACCACTAATATGAATAGAATTTCAATCAAGTGTTTAACACCGTTTCACATATTTCGACATTGGCCTGCTGATGTGAAGAAAAACATCAATCTCTCTAGTCCAGATTGTGAAGAAAAGGTGTGACACTGTGCAAAAGATGTAGGGGCAGTCGGTCCGGGATAACACCATCACATCCACAGTGAATACCTCCAAATCCAAGCTCTAGCCTCCCTGATAAAGTCAATTTCCAATTTTGCGTATACTACTCAGTGCCGGATTAACGTAGCGCGGGGCCTGTAGCATATTAGCAGCGCGGGGCCCCAAGTTAAAAATGCACTGGAACAAGTGAACAACTATTAAATAATAAATTCTGTGGGCAAGTGACTACCCTTAAGCATACTGAATTTCGTAAGTATGGAAAACCTGGTCCTAAATAGCAACATCACGGGCTACATATCTTTTTTACCAAAAGCTTATATGCGTAATACGTATATTTTTACCAAGTAGGAATACACTACTGTACAGGTCACAAGTACAGTAACTAATGCTTCCAGACTCACCAACAAATTTGATCATTGCTATATCTAGACAGTGTAGTTACTAGTCACAGCGTAAGTGTCGAAGTCGATTGCCAAAAGAAGGAATCCTACTGCTAGATTGTATTTTCTAGATTTTGCCATAGAAAATTTGTTTGGGACGCTGGTAGTGTCTATTTCACATAGAAGTTCATGCTCAATGCTCTCTACAATAAGGCTGTTCAGCTTGTTTAGTCTAATGGTCCGCCTTTGATCATTCTACCATCTTAAGTTTAGAAAATGACCGTTCTCCACTGTATGGTGTTTATTTTGAGAGATAAATAAATGCACAAATCATTTCTCACATTTTTGAAAAAAGATTCCATGTAAACTACGCACAGGCTAGTGAATAGACCCATACTCTAGAGCAGGGGTTCCCAACCTGGGATACACCCTGGGATGTACCCCCAGGGGTACATTTGCTTATCCGAAGGGGTACATTTAAGGTTATCAATGGAAGATAAAAATATATTTACATATTATTTATTTCCAAATATTTATAAATATATCAGTTCATATTATTTTCAAAAGTCATTATATGCGTATTGTTAAATATGTCTGTGAATAATTATGAGAAAATATTTTGTCATAAGAAATTTTAGGGGCACATGCTCATCTGTCGGAATGTTGAGGGTACGTGGTAACAGAAAGGTTGGGAACCCCTTCTCTAGAGTCTAGAGCCTCATTTTATAAACTCTGAAGCAGGTCATTTTATCAAAGTAAAAGAAAAAGTATATGTGCAAATGTGCCAAAAGGGTCCCTCAACAACTTTAATGTTTAGACAAAGAACAATTTAAAATCAGATGACTTCAAACAATTTACGATGTATTGTATTCAGCTTTAGCCACCAGTATAAAACATTATAGGTACACAGGTACATCAACAAAAAGATAAACGTGGGTCAGAGACACCGAAAAACCCGAAGGTTATCTTGTTACGGTGTCCCTAAAATTGAGTAAAATACTATAACCAGTAGTATGTGGTTATTATTTATAATCAAATGTTCATGATGCATCAAGTGTTCAAAACGATGAACAAGTAATCCTCGACGAACAGGAGTGCACTGCATGGAACTGCTATGAGTATTCATAATATCCACATCTTAAGCTGCAAACTTATTCAAATAGAATTCTATTTGATCAAATTTACGATGAGAAATGTACTTTCACGCAGAAGCAAATTCCCAGACAAAGACAAAAATTTAACATGCTTTCAGTGAATGCAGTTTCTGTATAGCTTATGCAAAATAGGGTCCTTTTCTGAAAGTTTGCCTGGGGCATCTGAGCTCTAATATCCACCCTTGCATATAATAAAGAACACATTTCACACAAGGGACCGCGGGGCCCCCAAAAGCGCGGTGCCCGTAGCAATTGCTACATTTGCTGCTATTGTTAATGCTACGAACCCCCAAACAAACTTTGATCCAACCCCAATGCTGTTGATCTGACGATGGATCTGTTTCTATCCAGGCTAGCAAACACAAGTGAGAAAGAGTCTATAATTCATTTAAAACCATAAATCTCAGCAATCGTCGCAGATACCAGTGGAAAAGCTAAAATTTGCATTGATTTTCTGCTTTTCTACTCAAATTCATGGGATTTACGCGGAATGATCTAACCCAGGGTCTCCAAACATTTTTGTCCGAGGGCCACATAAAGTAATACAGAGCATGCCGAGGGCCGGTCGTCTTACGTAATGTGATTGTTTCGGGGTTTGTTATATTCTACCAAATCAACAAATTGCCGTAAATTTATTGTTTTTTTCATCAATGACAAAATTTCTTTGTGGGCCGTAGTTTGTAGCCCGGGATCTAGCCAAAAAGCTACGCATTTCGCTGTTGGTTGCAAATTTCACTAACCATGCCAAATTTGATCTTTTGGGGCCGGCGTGCGTAGATGTGGAGAGTTGGTAGTTTGTTGAAGTTTCTGCGTTACTTAGAGCTGACTGCTCAGTGAGCACCATGGTCTGTTGTGGCGCGTAGTGCAACAACTGTGTAATCATTCAGTGTTACGCTGCGTTGTCCCCGTTGACAAGAGAGGTGTTGCTGAACTGCATTGTTAGTTCGTAATTTCTTGAGCTACTGGACCACCATCCTGTTTTTGTTCGCTAAGACATTTCGATCATTTGTCCCGTAATAGTATTAAAACTCGTAACGGTATTCACTAGCCTGATTTTTAGGACATTATGACCGAATAATTGACTTAATGTTTTTCGGTCATTTAAAAAAAATTTGGTCTATGACCGAAAAAAATCAGCACGCTCAATGCATTTTTGTCAGAAACCGGCAAGTTGTTTGCTAACGTACAGGGGCGTACCGAGGGGGACAAGGGGGAACAATTCTCCGGGCGCCAAATCATTATGGGGGCGCCGAATCACTTCGGGGGGCGCCAAATGACTGCGGAGGGCGCCAAAAAGCCCCGACAATGTCACAAGTACTTTCTTCAGTGGAATACATTTGCATCCGAAAGACGTCAGGTGCGAACATGGGGGCGCCAAATTTGCTTCTTGCCCTGGGCCCCATCTAACCTCGTTACGCCCCTGCTAACGTACAGATGTTGCTATAGCTTTTCACACACTGCAATATGGTTCAACCAAGGACATTAGTTCAGACAAGAAATCTATTTCGCTTACATTGGTGTTGCAAAACTAAGATGAAGATGTAGACGTACTGCGGAGCGGACTCACGGACTGCGCTGATAGAAGACCTGAAACTGATTTTTCGTTTTGCAGGCTTCTAGAACCTTGCGTCAGTTCTTACTCTTCCATATTTATTGCGTTCCGATCTTCACTACTGCTTTTCCTTTCAAATTTGCCACGAAGTGTTGCAAAACTAAACTTAAAACAGACCAACTTTGTACAGCCCAAAGGCAAGTCCAGAACTGTGCTAGCGAACGAAAGAGATCGTGTTTGTGATTGATGGGCAGTTCTCACGCGGAAAAGAATTAAGGGAACAGGAGTTTTATTACGAAACAATAGCATTGTTGATTCTAGTCCGTAAGAAGCTGGGTCAAAGTCCGTCACGTAAATACCGAAGTTCAACGAAGTGTAAAGCACTGTTTGGTTTCAACTTGGTATTTTTTGTCTTTGTTTTTACTTCGATAGGCACCAAAAAAGGGCGCATTTTTATCAGAGGGGCGCCATTTCAAGGGGGTGCCACAGTCGTTTGGGGGGGCAGTTGTC
>Ga0210059_1015217_pt1 | contig 11268 bp, 8 predicted proteins | sample Ectturendosymbi2_FD_188042 | JGI IMG/M metagenome (GOLD analysis project Ga0210059, IMG submission 188042) | Ecteinascidia turbinata endosymbiont from Florida, USA - Sample 2 (SPAdes) (version 2) | ecosystem: Host-associated > Tunicates > Ascidians > Unclassified | place: Key West, Florida... | reverse complement strand
GATCTGATTTTAGCCACCCTCAGTGCATTAACCAGCGTTCCTGCCCGTCACTTGCCTCTCTTCAATAAATAGCCATCGCCTTCCGAATGTCTGTGTTTTCTGTGAGCTTTATTGTCTTTAATATGTATTTTTATGCTTTTTGTAAAGCCCCTGTGCAGTATTGTTTTGATCCCCTCTTCAGCCATCCTGACTAACCTCACATTGTTTATTTTTCATGTACCTAACACTACTGTGTTGCTGTTTACTGTTAAACCTTTGCGTAATCTGTCTTTGCTACTGTCGGTCCAACCCCACATGGAGTTGCTATGTGCCTGGTGGAACACACACACAATGACGGTACTCCATCATGGTCTGTATAATTTTACTTTGTTTTTTTTCTTGCTTGATTTTCAAATTGTGGCTTTTTTAACACACTTGGCTTTTTTAACGTTCTCCAACTCAGTTTTGTATCTGGCAGAAACTGGATGCGGGATACGGTACTTTTTGTTCTTCGAAACAGAAAACTAGAAATGCTGGTTGTTGAGACACTACGTAAACTTTTTATGTGAGCTAAATTTTGTTGGCTAACATATTTTTAACATATCACCATGAACAAGAAATTGCCCAAATCTTTACACACATGAAACTCACCAACCTAACCTTACTTACATCCAAGTTGTATTATAATTTTAAGACTTCCTGTGAAGTAGTATTGCACATTTGAAGGGTATGTTATAACACGCTTTGTAAAAAACAATCTGCAATAATAATAACCAATAATAAACAAAGTAACCTCGTATAAAAAAAACTGACTCCGGCTCAACTTCAGCTCCGGCCCTTAAAATCAACTCCGGCTCCACTCCTATTTTCGAAAATCGTTAAGACTCCGGTTGGAGTCCACTCCGACACTCCGGCTCCTGTACACCAAAGGTGGCCGGAGTCACTTTTTCAGACTCCGACTCCGCTCCTGTTCCAAAATTTTGAATCCGGGTCCGGCTATTCTCCAACTTTGAGAATCCGACTCCTGTTCATACTCCGGCTACAATCATCGATCCAACCGTAATTTACCCATGTTATTACCTCAGAAATGACCGCACAGACTCCTGCTACTGCCGAAATGGAAGGGTGACTCCGGATCCGGATCCGATTTTTCACAAAATTTTGACTCTGGGCCCGGATCCGGGTCCTAAAGAAAAACGCAGAATCCTGCTGGAGTAGACTCCGGTAATCCGGATCCGGTCCCACCTCTGCTGTACACCTCTGCTAGGCGTGGCACAGTGATGCCAAGTTATTTTCGTAAAACAAGCAAGCTAATTTGAAAAACAAGCCCAAAATGGGAAAATTGACGGAAAAGCAAGCCCAACGTGCGTTTGGTGGGAAAATGAAACAAAAAATAAAACCAGCAGGTTAGTTAAATACAAAAACAGGAAAGCAAATCCGAAAAAATAAGCCCAAAATGAGCAAATTTACACGAAAACACGCTCAAATTTCGTTTTGCAGTAAATTGAAGGAGCAAAATGGAAATAATATTCGCAAAAAAAACAGTCCGCAATACAGAAATCTGCAAAAAACAAGCCCAAAAACAAGCAAATTTTAATCAAAACAAGCACAAAAACAAGCAACTCGCAAGTCTAAAAAAAAACCGCAAATCCATAGAAAAACAAGCCCAAATTCGTGGGAAAACCGCAAGGTTGGCAACACTGGCGTGGCACCAGTCGCAGCGAACCACTGTCATTGTGGCACAGTCGTTGACAGCAAACAACTCTGTTTCTAAGAAGTGTTGCGTGCTCGATATATGCGGAAAAACATTGCGCGAAAATGTTTGCCAATGAAGGTGACATTTTGCTTTCCTCGAAGTTCACATTATAAATATACTGATCAAAACAACGCCCCGCGCCAGCACAAGTCAAAGAGTGGATTCAACCATTCTCACGTGTGTTGTGCAAAAATCGAGATTTTCGTGTGTGTTTCATAGAACAATCGTAGCACTTTCCGGCGATAGGGGCAAAACATTTTATGGTCGATATTGATTGCCGCAAAGTACACATTGAGAATATACCCTTCAAAACAACGCCCCGCCACTGATCAATCCAGCCCAACACGTTCAATCGACGGTTCTCACCCAACTGGAGGTCTTATGCGAAAATCGAAATTTTTCGGTATTTTTCAAAGAATAATTAAAACACTTTCCGACGATCGGGGCAAAGTATTTGAATGTTGATTTGATTGCCATAAAGCCCACATTAAGAATACACTAAGCAAAATAGCGACCCGACACTGATCAAGCTAGCACAAGAACTTGAACCGACCGTCCACACACAATTTGAGGTTTCATGCGAAAATCGAACCTTTTCGGTATTTTTCAAAGAACAGTCAAAGCACTTTCCGACAATAGGGGCAAAAGATTTAAGGGTTTATTTTGATTGCCATAAAGTCCACATTAAGAATACGCTAATCAAAATAGCATTGATAGCGTGACTCGAGTCAATGACTCTACTCGACTCGACTCGAGTCACAAATTGTGGTGACTCGGGCCCGACTCGAGTCACGTTAAAAAAAATGGTGACTCGACTCGACTCGAGTCACATTTTTCACAAAATGACTCGACTCGAGTCACAGTCAATGACTCGAGACTCTCGAGTCAGAGTCATTATTACAATATCTTTGAGTTCCTGATGGCAAACCCAGTTCGTTTGCACTATAGATGGCACGGGCCAGCACTTTTGCAGCCCGGCCTGCCCGGAGGTAACAAGAAACCGCCCGGGCCGGACTGTTTATGCTAAATCACAAAATATTTTCCAGCCTGGACCGGCCCATGGCCCGTAATATAACGTAACCTCAAAAGCCAAGTAACAAGATAGTGGCTACAGAAGCATTGACGGATCTTTAAATTTTACCTTATTCAACCATCTCCTGTAAGGTGACACTGACAGTAACGCACGAGGAAAATGCAGTAGGCTTTGTAGAAACATAATAAACACAAAAGGTAAACCTAACCCCAACCCTAACGTAGCCCTAACCTAATGCTAAGCTAACCATCCCTAACCTAACCCTAAGCTAACGCTAACCTAAACCTGAGCTAACGATGACCTAACCCTAACCTAAAGCTAACGCTAAGCTAACACTAAGGTAACACTAAGCTAACGCGCTAACCTAACACTAACCTAACGCTAACCCCTGAACCTAACCCCTAAAGGAAAAGTTTGGAAAGTTTTGAAAAAAGTAAAGAAAAACTGGTCCACGAATTTAAACGTGGAAGCATTCACTTACGAAAACGTAAGGCGCCAAGTCAGAGGGCGAACCCTCAACCATTGGTATGGCAGACATGGAACCTATCCGTTAGGCTACCACATCAATGCCAGTTGAGTGACAAAGTGACCGTTTTATTCGAACTGCGTCATGCGAGGCGGTATGGTCGAATAAGTTTTGAAATAGGAAGATCCATGGGTGGTTCCATAGCCACTTCCAAGTAACAACACTTAAGTTTTCAGCTCATTGTCCTTTGGACACTAAAACCATGTAGTCTTAAGGCAGTGGCTATACGTCGGCCATGGGACCTTCACTTTTGAAAACTTATTCATCGGCCGACTGTAACGTGTCACACAACAAGTGTGCACTAGGCTGCACTACAATTGCTAGCAGTAACATACTAAACCTAAACCCTAAATCTAAACCTTAAACCCTAACCTAAACTTAACCTCTTATCCTAAACTAGGGGTTCCCAAACTGGGATACATGTACCCTTAGGGCTGCCTTTTCTATCTGTAGGGGTACATTTAAGGTTAGCAATTGAAGGTAAAAAATGTTTACATAGGCTATGTCATTTCAAAATATTCACACATTCATGTGTGAATATTGTTTTCAAAATCATGCTTATTGGTAAATATATTTTTGTTATTTTCCTCAACCTTTTTGTCTTCAGATATTTTAGGGGTACATGCTCATCTATCGAAATGCTAAAGGGGTACATGGCCAGAGAAAGTTTGGGAACACCTGTCCTAAACCTAAACCCAGTGCTGCTACAGGCTTCTAGACAAAAACGATAGATTCACAAAAAAATTCACGAGATCTGAAAAAATCACTAGATTTAAAATTTTTGCGTTGAAATTAGCAGTTTTGCCTGAAATAATGTATCTATTTACTTTATTTCCCAAAAGCATTTACATCACTTGCAAGTTTGCAAAAATTGATCATGTTGAAGCCCGGAAAATCCCATACTAAAAATAAAATCTTCAAGCTTTTCTCAAGAGCAGAAAATGACATCATTCGCAAGTATTTAGAGCGATCAACCTAACAGGTAATTAATTATTTCCATTGCAGTGTTTCTGGTAAGAAATGAAAATACTGCCATTGCCAATATTTGCAGCAATTAACACTAAATAGTACGGAGGTGCAAACAATGAGAGACTCATATTAGAAACACTTGTTCGTTGTGATGGTGCAAATCGTCCAGCAATAATTCACATAATCAATTGTTTACGGATTAAAAAAGGTTGAAAATCTTTAAAAAAAGGGCTGAAAAGTTGAAATGTTAGAAAGAAGACAACCAATTTTTTTTAAATATACACTTTAAAAAAAATCACTAGATTGCAGTGAAAAATCACTAGACCACTAGATGACCCAAAAAATCACTAGATCTAGTTAAAAATCACAAGGCGTGGCACCAGTACCTAAACCTGGGCAACAGCGACAGACTATAACTGAAAGTGTTTGTTGCTTTGATTGATTGATTCTTAACGTGGTTCACTGATTTGCATGGAAACAAGCGAAACGGAATATGAGCAGAACGGTGAAATAGAAAGAACAGCAGCAAACAATTTCATTGTTAGATTTCGAAACTTTGCAAAAAACAAAAATTTCGCCTTCCTGGCGAGCAGACCGCAGAGGCCCGTAGCTGCCTGGAATGACGTCACCACTGAAAAGGTTGTTAGCGGACTGTTTCAAAACCTTTAGCGGACGGCCCGAAGACTGGACTGCTAGTGCCCCGTGCCACCTTTAGTTTGCACACAAAGAAATTAGTATTTTAGGCTTCAGTGATGATCAAGATTGGCACAAATTTTCTGTTTTGCCTGTCTAGTTGTGCTATGCTGCATTTTTAAGAATCAAGTTTTCCCACCTTGCGTAGAGGTAGACCTGAGACTTTGCATTCACTGAGGGGTCAGTAGGGCACAATATATTGACACCTTATCGTGGTTTAATGTAGTATTTGCATATCGTGATCATGGCAGTGGGCCTCATACTGTGACCTTGAGTCTTTTCCGGATACCAGTAAAGTGGTTGAAGTTTTCCAGATTCAAATCCAAACCAAAAACTATATTGCAAAATATAATACAAATGCGAAAACCGAATCTTGTTTAAATCCAAATTCCTGCCAATGTTATTAGCCTAACCCGAGGTGGCAACGTGACAAAGTCACATATAACGTTGAAGTCGTAGCAGCAATAGGAGAGCGAACCTAATCAAATGCGTAATCTCAATTGTTATTATGATGAGGATTGTCGGTTCCACTCTTTCTCTGATTGGCTCAGGGCGACACAGCATTGTGCCTGTAATAGTGTTGAACAAATCGGAGATTTTTGGAATCCTAATCCAGTCCAAAATTTTTTTTCAGTAATCCGGTCCGATCCTAATCCGGTAGACCTGTCGAAATATTTGATCCAATCTGGTTTATATCTGAAAAAACTCTGATTAAGCATTTTACTTCAGTGATCAATGCACTTTGGATATCCATATCTGATCCGGTTGAGTTTTTTTCAAAATCCAGTCCAATCCCGATCCTGTTCTGAAGTGCAGAATCCGGTTGGATCGCGATCCGGAGACCGGATCATGTTCAACATTGGAATGCAACAAATGGCTGCCAACGTGTCGGTGGCTGCAATCCAGTGTTAACCTGCAGTCCTACAGTAACTAGCAGTCCCAAAACTGAAAAGAAAGTTGCGAAGAAGTTCAAAAGATAAAATCATCAATTCCAAACCAATTCTGTTTAAACAAAAATGATAACTTCCAAATCAATCCATATATTGAAATTTCGTAAGGTTAAAATCCTAGTACATGTTCATCTCTGGTCATTTTCATGTATTGAGCATATGAAAACCGCACTTTCAATGCAACGCCAACCGAGAGGTTACAACAACATCCCTCTTTTTTTCAACAAACCGCACCTATTGCACGTCCTTTTTGTGAAGGTTGTACCTGGCACCATCTTCACATGCTGGTCAAAGCACCACTTTGTTGTGATTGGAAAGGCAGAGCAGCAAGTGCGCAAACCTTCACACTGTGGCACCAAGTAACAATAAAGATCACACGTCGTGATAATTTTTTTTCTGCTTGTTCGCGCCACACGGGTGTTGTTCATCACGCACATCCCGTTAGTGGAGAATCGCACATTCAACACAATGCTGAGAGGCTGCAACACTTGTAGAAACGTTGGGCGAGACTCTTTGAAATGACTGAGTGTGAAAGAGACAAGTGCAATGCAAACTGAGAGAATTTAGATAAAATAACTTGCAATCAAACTTGTTAAAACAACGTTGGGTACCATTATCGGGCTCCAGTTGCGTGAGAACGGTCGATTGAACGTGTTGGGCTGGATTAATCAGTGTCGGGGCGCTATTTTGATTAGTGTATTCTTAATATGGGCTTTATAGCAATCAAAATCAATCCTTAAATCTTTTGCCCCTATCGCCGGAAAGTGCTTTAATTGTTCTTTGAAAAATACCGAAAAATAGCAATTTTCGCATGAGACCTTACGTTGCGTGAGAACGGTAGATTGAACGTGTTGGCCTGGATTAATCAGTGACGGGGCGTTGTTTTGATGGGTATGTTCTTAATGTGGACTTCAGAACAATCGAAATAAACCCTTTAATCTTTTGCCCCTATCGTCGGAAAGTGCTTTGATTGTCCTTTGAAAACTACCTAAAGATAGCGTTTTTCGCATATGACCTCCAGTTAAGTGAGAACGGTCAATTCAACGTGTTGTGCTGGCTTAATCAATGTCGGGGCGCTATTTTGATTAGGGCGTTGTTAATGTAGGCTTTATGGCAATCAAAATCAACCCTTAAATCTTTTGACCCGATCGTCGGAAAGTGCTTTAATTGTTCTTTGAAAAATCCAACAAATTTTGATTTTCGCATAAGATCTCCAGTCGCGTGAGAACGGCCGATTCAACGTTTTGTGCTGGATTGATTAGTGGCGGGGCGTTGTTTTGATGGGTATATTCTTAATGTGGACTTCAAAATCATAATAAACTTTGAAATCTTTTGTCCCTATCGTCGGAAAGTGCTTTGATTGTCCTTTGAAAAATACCTGAAAATGTCGATTTTCGCATAAGACCTCCAGTTGCGTGAGAACGGTCGATTTAACGTGTTGCGCTGGATTAATCAGTGTCGGGGCGCTATTTTGATTAGTGCATTTTAAGGGGTTTTAGGGACCCGATTCTGGTCCCTAGAATTGAAAATCGGGTCCCTAGAATCATCGAAAATTGTTATCGGTTCCCTAGAATCAGAGAAAATCGGGTCCCTAGAATCAGAGAAATCGGGTCCCTACAGGTCCACACCGGGTACCTAACATTTTCCTTAAAAAAAAACTGTAGTAGTGTATTCTTAATGTGAGCTTTATGGCAGTTAAAATCAACCTTGGAATCTTTTGCCCCTATCGTTGGGAAGTGTTTAATTGTCTGTTGAAAAATACCTAAAAATTTCGATTTTTGCGTATCACCTCCAGTTGCGTAAGAACGGTCGATTGAACTTGTTGACTTTTTGTGCTGACTTGAGTCGATTGAACTGGTTGTGCTTTGATTTCTCATGTGAACTTTAAAGGAAGCAAAATTGACCCCTCATTTCTTGGCATACATGTTAGCGAATTGTTTTGCTGCATATATCGAACGCGCAGCACTTTTTCTTTAAACGGAGTTGTTTGTTATCAAAGATTGTGCCACAATGACAGTGGTAGTAGCCAGTACCTAGGTGTAGGCAGTCTGGATTCCGTGGCATGCAACCGCACGATTTTTATCTGGTGTTAGGTGTTACGCGACGAGAAATAAATAAAATCACTTGTCATTCTTCTGCAAAAGCCGTCACTCTCCACGGCTTTTGCAGAAATCCATGTTTTTCACTCAGAAAACCATGTTTTTATGCTTAACTTTTTGGACGGTCTTCGAGTGCATACTAGTGTTCAACGCATCGGAGATTTTTGCAATCCTAATCCAGTCCAATATTTTCATTGTGTAATCCAGTCCGAACCTAATCCAGTTGTACTATCCCAATTTTTGATCCAATTCGTTTTATATCCGAGAAAAAATCACCTGATTTTTGAACACTTTGGATTGGATGCTGTGATGAACTTAGTTTGGAATTGGATATCCATATCTGATCCGGTTGAGTTTTTTCAAAATCCAGCCTGTTGCCGATCCGGTTCTGAATAGCAGAATCCGGTTGGATCACGATCCGGAAACCGGATCATGTTGAACATTTTTGCATGCCATTAGTTTTGACAGGTATTCCAAACAAAGTTATAATTTTCAGATTGCTGATAGACCCAGATTTACCGGAAAGAATTCTAATTGTTGCAATAAGTTGACAATCCAGCACCTGGGTGCTGCAAAAGACCTCAAAATCATACTTTTGTTGAATTTGGTGAAAATTTAAAAAACTTTTCAAAAAAAAAGTTTCACATTCAGAGTTTTATTGGATTACTTTTTCAAAGTCTAAGAAGATTTTAAAATTTATCATCTCAGCATGTCTGGTACAAATCCGACGACAAAGACCGAAGCAAACAACTCTGTCCCATTCATTGCTAAGGCTCGGGCAGATTTACAATACTTCACAACATCGACTAAAATTTGGAAATGGGCAAGTGGAACAACCATAGAAATCAACCATTAGATTTTCCAATTTGTGATTGTTTAATTTTTTGTAATCGAACAGTTATGAAAAAATCAGGAGATCAACAAATTTTAACACCTATCTGGAGTTTCGAGTAGACCGGACATTAAAACTAAACACTATGAAGCATATCAACATAATCTGTAACACATTTGACCTTGGAATAGTTCATTAAATTAATATTGAAGTTACCACAGACAAAGTATATATACTTTTTATCATTCAACTCATGCAAAATGCTAAACAGCTCCTCTGAGAATGTCTTAAAATTAGGATGAGGATGTCTGTATATGACACCAACAGCATATTTTTTATTATTAAGTTTCATCTCTATCCACAGAGTTTCACAATCACAGTTTTTTATTTGTAACTTATTTAATATAATGAAATCTATGCAGTTTTTCACATAAAGACCAACACCACCAGCATTCTTGTGGGTATCAACATGTATAAATTTATAACCCTGCAGATCAACATTATATATAATTGGCACAGTGTACTTGATTCTAGTTTCAGTAATAGTTATTATATCAGGAGCATACCTTACCTGAGTAAGGAAATTTTCTGGCATAGGTTAAATACATTTTTAGACAGACTTACAATGTTCACATGAATAATAGAAAGACTATCTTTGCAATGCTGTCCAAAAGTGGCAGCTATATTTGATGAATTATAATAACTACATGAAACACACAAATCTAGTGCAGTGTCGAAATTGTCTCTGGTATCATCACTTATTTCCACTTGATCATGCACAGAAAACCTGGAATTATTGAAATCATTACCTTTTTTGATTAGACAATTAAGACAAGCATAGGACAGGTCATTTCGCAATACAGTATCATTTTTAACATCTGAATGATGACAACCACTATCAGACCAACAGTTACACAAACTGCACAGAACAGCATCAGAGTGACAGGAATTATCATAATCTTTACACTTCTCACTTAAGCACAGAGACATTGCAGTTGTTGAGAGTAAAAAATTACATACAAAATTTAGACAATCTTGTTCTACTTAAGTCTTTTTCCATCTGATCGGAGGTCTTCAAATTTTCTAATAATAGTGATGGTTTTCATCCTTTTTTAACTATGTAAGGCCATGGTTTGTCCAAACATATTTATAGTGGAATCTCTTTTTGAAGGATAATGCAACCTTGAAAATGTCTTTATTTGTTTTCGTCAAACTCTCATTCTTCAAACTTTACATCCATCATTTCCAGTCTTATTATTTATATCTTTTAGTTTCCATCTGTTATGGTAGATAGTCTCTTAGTTTTTGACTAAGAAACTTGACAATAATAGCAGGATTTTTATTTGAGTCGTTTTAGAGGGGCTAACCTGTGTGCTACACTGATTTCTGATCCTGTGATGTTAATGCCAAGTTGTTTGACCAAATAAACAACAACTTCCTCTGTATTTTCCTTGTCTTTGTATGGAATTCCTTGTATTTCTAGACAACATCTCCTGCTGTATTGTTCTAAATTATTCACTTTAGCTTCTGCGCTTTGTTTTTACAGTGAAGCAACAGTTTGTTTCAAAATGGCATTTTAATGTTCCAAATGTTTATTGATATTTTGCATAGTTTTCAGTTCATCTTTAATTTCTTCATATTTGCAGCCCAAGTATTCCTGACTTTTTCGAATTTCCTGTATTTCATTCATCATTATTGACAAAGTGCTATCAGTCTTTTATTGAGCAATTTGCAGGCAGTGGCGTAGCCAGTCCAAAAATTTTGGGGGGGCAAATGTTTGATTTTAGGCGAATAACAGTATTTTGTCTAGAAAAACGCCTCTCAAAGCACAAAATGACTATATTTTCTAAAAATTTGGAGGGGGCCATGGCCCCTTATGCCCCCCCCGGCTACGGCTATGTTTGCAGGTTACTCATAAATTTTTCCAATTTTTTTGACAGTGCAGCCACAGTTATTATTATTATGGGGGGGAGGTCGGCGCTTCGACATCACCGGTGTTTTAGCGCCACTTCTTACTGCTGGTTAATCTGTTCAGAGGGTTCGATTTGTCGCGGTGACAAAGTGTTGAACATGACGCGATGCTTCTGGGTTGCGGAGGGTGTCTGCAGTATTCACACTGACGCCGATCTTGCGCAGGTTCGCCAGCAGGATTTCGCGTTGTGCGTGGTATTGAGGACAAACCAATAGAAAATGTGTCACAGTTTCTGGTGTGTGGCAGGCATCACATAACCCATCCTGGTGGAGACCCGAACGAAAAAGATGGAGGTGCATTTTGCAGTGGCCTGTTCTCAACCTGAACAAAGTAGCTGTGTCCGTTTGGACTAAGAGTATAGTGGATTTAACTTTTCGCATTACGACTTGCCGTTCCCTACTCGCTATTGCATTCCGGACGTGAGATCTGGTTTGTATCAACTTGTCATTCGCGTCAAGG
>Ga0210059_1015216_pt1 | contig 11269 bp, 6 predicted proteins | sample Ectturendosymbi2_FD_188042 | JGI IMG/M metagenome (GOLD analysis project Ga0210059, IMG submission 188042) | Ecteinascidia turbinata endosymbiont from Florida, USA - Sample 2 (SPAdes) (version 2) | ecosystem: Host-associated > Tunicates > Ascidians > Unclassified | place: Key West, Florida... | reverse complement strand
TCATGAGGCAAAACAAAATACATGGTTTTAGATTGGCGGATCAGGACTGGATCGGATCGGTGATTTTCAAAAATTTTGCAGATCAGTACTGGATCGGATTCAAATTTTGCGGATCAGGATTGGACTAGGACTGAAAAATTTCACAGTCCACTCATCTCTGCGGACTGTGTTTAGTAGACTGGTTCAGTTTCCAGGTAGTGAGTGACGATTGTAGGCCAGAGGTGTGCATGGACTGGCAGTGATAGCGTGACTCGAGTCAATGACTCGACCCGACCCAAGTCATGATTCTTGGTCACTCGACTCGAGTCACGTTTTTCACAGAATGACTCGACTCGAGTCACAGTCAATGACTCGAGACAGAGTCATTTTTACAAAATCTCTGAGTTCCTGATGGACAAACCCAGTTCGTTTGTACACAAAGAAATAAGCATTTTTTGCTTCAGTGATGATCAAGATTGGCGGAAATTTTCTGTTTTGCCAGTCTAATCATGCTATGCTGCATTTTAAGGATCAATTTTCCACAACTTGCATAGAGGAAGACCTGAGACTTTGCTTTCATTGAGGGATCGGCAGGGCTCAATATAGGCTATTGACACTTTATCATGGTTCAATGTAGCATTTGCATAGCGTGATCATGGCAGTGGGCCTATGGTGTGACTTTGAGTCTTTTCCAGATACCAGTAAAGTGATTCAAGTTTTTCAGATTCAAATCCAAACCAAAAACTATATTGCAAAATATAATGCATATACGAAAATCGAATCTTGTTTAAATCCAAATTCCTGCCACTGTTATTAGCCTAAGCCCATGTGGCGACGTGGTTACGGCACATATAACGTAGAATTCGCAGCTGCAATAGAAGAGCGAACCTGGTAAAATGTCTAATCTTAATTGCTCTTATGCTGAAGATTGTTCTTTCAACTCTTTCTTTGGTTGGCTCAGGGCGACGCAGCATTGTGCCTGCAACAAATGACTCCCAACGTGTTGGTGCCTGCAATCCACTGTTAACCTGCAGTCGTACAGTAACCCGCAGACCCAAAACTGAACCAAAAGTTACAGTAATCTGCAGTCCCAAAACTGAACAGAAAGTTGCGAAGAATTTCAAAAGAAAATAATCAATTCCAATCCAAATCTATTTAAGCAAAAATGATAACATCCAAATCCATCAATATATTGAAATGTCGCAAGATTTAAATCCAAGTACATGTTCATCTCTGGTCATTTTCATGTATTCGGCATGCGAAAACCACACTTTCAATGCAACGCCAACGGAGAAGTTGCAACAACATCCCCTCGTTTTTGCAATGAACCGCACCTATTGCATGCTTTTATTGTGAAGATTGTACCTGGAACCACCTTCACATCCTGGTCACACAGTTCGACCCTGAGGTCTTTCGGAAGCAAATCTGCTGTTGAAGAAAGTACTTGTGACATAGTTAGAACCTTTCGGCGCCTTCCTCATTAATTCGGCGCCCGGGGAGTTGCGCCCCCCTTGCCACCCCTTCTTACGCCTCTGACCTGATGGCTACTAACAGTGGCTCGCCATGGCAGATTGTAAAGAACTCTGCATCCAAAATTATAGGCCACACGCCATCTCTACGTGCATGACTTCCTGAAATTACACCATAATTGCGATGCATACATCGGCGTACAAAAGGAGCGAAAAAGTACGTTTTAACTGCATTTGAACTTCGGGGAAAGGAGACTCGCAGCTTGTTTGCTGCACAATATTGATATCGCATTTGTCTCTGAATGTCTTTGTCATCTGAGAGCACAAATAACTCTGACTCGAGTCTCTTATCTTTTCTTATCTTCAGTCTTATATTCAATCCTTCGCTGAACTGTGCTGTAGAAAATGGTATACGCTCAAGTTTTTGCGCTGCTTGGGGAACCAAAACTTCTTTTATCTGCAGATAGGATGCACGGTTTTACAAACTCTTCCCTAACGATGAACGATTTTTGTGTTCTATATTTCAAAAGAAATTAGATACGATGCTTGAAAAAGAGATTCTTCTGTAGTAACCATCGTTTTCATTTGCTTTTTTGATTATGTACTATATCTCACTGCGTCTTTGAAAACAATCCGTGACTTTCCTAGATTGATGTGCTTCGAATCAGGGACGTACAGCGGTCTGGTGATGCCTGGGGCAACTGCTTGATTGTATGCCCCCCTACCAAATTGTACCATTGAGGAATGTGAGAAAAACGAAATGCTATGTAAAAGCTAGTGTTGACAAAATACATCTCGAAAAATTAAATCCATTCAGCATATGTTAATATAGCCTTACAATACGAAGAAGCATCTTGTTACAGCATTTTTAATTTCACCCTTTAGATACCCCCTGCTTTGGATGCCCGGGGCCGTCGTCCCGTTCCCCCTTTGCACGCCTCTGCTTCGAATGAAAGTGACGAGCAAGTGTGGAAGGTTTCATTGCATTATCTGAGATAATTTGGTCGCATGCTAAACATAAGTGCCGCGGAGGTTGTTCATTACATGGACCTGCAGTAAAGCCAAGTGCCGACTATTTTTATCATATTGCCTGACAAATTATCCTTTTCGTGTTTTAGTTCATCCTGCTACTGTCAACATATATAACATATTCGCACATAGCCTACTCTTTTTGCAGATTGTTGTAAATTTGAAGTAGGCTACTGGTACTTGCTTCATGTCCATTTTGAGAGTTTTTTTCTTCTGAAAGCTGAAATTAGTCCCTGATCAACAAGTGCATAATTCCCTGTTATTTTGTTGACTGCATTTTTAACTGTCCGAAATATATATAATACAGCTGCTGCTAGTGGCGTACCATGACGTTTTGTAAAAACGTTCAGACAACAGTCTCAAAATCTCCTAGCGTTCACCAATCTGACAATAGCAATTACCAAACCTTAAAAAATATGTTTACTACCAATACGCACCATTGCAGCACACTTTCTTAAAAACAAAATAATTATGAAACTGCACAAGGATTTTATTTTGCGTCACAATATCCAATCTAAGCCGGCTAGGTGGTACAGTTGGTAAAGCACGCTCCACCAAAGATGCCAGGTTCGATTCCCTGTCTGCCATACCGAAGGCTTGATATATGATACTTGCGGCTTGTTCAGCCTCGTGTTCGACGTTGATGGGTGGGGCCAGTGCAGCATTCACTGTGAAAGCAGCCCTGTGGCCCACGGTGCAAGTAGAGATGGCGCCCCACAGACCACTCGCCAGTCTATAGTCAATCGCAAGTCCTATGTCAGTGACCAGGATTTTACCGAATTTGACATGAACGCTCACCATTTCCAGTTACTTCACGGAAAATATAGGTTGTTTTAAGGACCAGCAAAAAATCTACGCGGACCGGCGGTTGAGAACCACTGGATAGTGTAACTGCTAGAGAATTCATATCATGGCTGACGTTACAAACTTGCATCTACCCCAGCTATGTCCAACCCAAATGGCTTACTGAGCCAAAACGTACGTCACTATCTCGACCAGGGGCGCACATTGCATGACATATTATTGTGGGCCTTGTCAGTATTTAGGATACTTTTACTACAGCGAAAACTAAACCGGGCCGCACAAACCCCCGACTGGGCCGCATGCGGCCCGCGGGTTGGACATAGCTGATCTAACCGCTTATCACTAACCTCAATTAATAACAGGGAGTAACACTTTTTGCAGATGTATATGGCACATCAGCTTGCTTTAGGCCTATCCCACCTAATGCTGATGTAAGCTTCATTTCATAACCATCGCAAATATTCCTCTCTGAAAACTCTGGCGTGCTGCATATATAACTTACGTTTGTTTGCAGTGTCAGCCGTAGTCTAAATGAACATCGTAGAATTTTGTTTTTGTACAGTTTTAAAACTAACTGCGTGAATATGGCGTAGATGTAAATTTTTATTCGTTGAAGATCAAAATTTGGCTAAGAAGCAGGTTCAAAGTCTTTTGTATTACGCAATTACGCGCACAGTGGGACGGGAATCCAGCGTTCACACTGCCTGCAGTATGCTAATGCGCATGTTTTTAAAGCAGGGACGAAACTTACAGTATGATGTTACCAGAGGCGTAACGAGGGGGCCAAGAGGGGCACAATTCACTGGACGCCGAATCACTATGGGGGTGCCGAAAAATTCCAACAATGTCACAAGTACTCTCTTCATTACAGTACATTTGCTTCCGAAAGACTTCAGGTTCGAACTTGGAGGCGCCAAACTTGCTTCTTTCCCCGAGCGCCATCTAACCTCGTTACGCTCTAGGTTGTTTAATCAACAGTTCTGGTGTTTAGGGAAATTTTGTAGCTTTGATTGTTTGACAAACTTCATGCTGAAATTGATTTTATGTGCTTCTGAAGGGATATTATGAAGATTTTTATTTGCGGGATATTTAAATAAATATTGACTACTTTTGCGAGATTCTAATTGCAACTGTGCAACAGCGTTGAGCAGGGCCTCTGAGAGAAAGTTTACCATACTGTATGAAGACTGATACCGGGCTCCCCTAGCTTCTGGGGCCCTCGTCGAATCTAGTACAGCTTGTTTGTATAGTCATCAGAATATAGATAAAACTACCATGCTAATATTTAGAAACAGATTAATTGGTTACACTGGCTTACACCAGTAAGTTTGGACTTGATTACAGAAACACAGCTTGCGTGCTTTCATCCTCCCGGGCCCGGGTCAGAACCGTAGCCAGAAAGTGTTCAATAGGGTGGCTTGACATTCTGAAAATTTACATTAAATTTATAACACAGCATTTGCAAATTGTGATTCACATTGCGGGCAAATTAATTATTAAATATTTCTCCCTAAATACCCACAGGCTCGTAGTTTGCAACTACATTTTTTGAACGAGTTTAACAAAAGGAACTGATTAAACACTTACTTGCCGTCGATTATTTAGGTATGTCGTAATGAAATGAACAAGTAAGTAAAATTTTGAAAGAAACAATGATCAAATCTACCTTCTGTTAAGTAAACACTGTTACCAAACGAACAAATCTGAGGCTGGTCAAAGCAGTGAACCACGATGAATGTGTTCTTTCGTTAGCGCAAATTGATAAACTTTACCATGAGCCGAAACGCACTGCATGTGCTTAAAAACGATGCGCATCAGGCTTTTTACTGGATGAAATGCGCATGCATAAAACTTTCTGGTGTCTACACACAGTGGCGATTCTACAGTAGAATGAAAAAGTGGGGGGGCCACTGCGGGGCCAAGGAAAAAAGTAGGGGGACCAACATAAATGCCTCTCCTGCATGGTGACTTTCCGTTGTAATGAAGATTGATTTGCTATGATTATTCTCATCAAACCCAACATAGGTTTGCGAATATCGTCAGAACCGTCGCCAGAAAGTCTTCAATAGGGGGCTTTACGTTTGTGCAGAGTTGCTTGACATTCTAAAAATTGACGAAGCTCCACTGATTTACAGTGTTTCATATTTCAATTTAGGGGTCTTGGAGCTTGGTTTTGTGGGGCTAAGCCCACCAAAGCACCCCGGTGGCGACGGGACTAAATATCGTTAAATATGACCTAGCGTTATTATTCACTAGAGACACCTAAGGACAACTAGATGCAATCGCACACTTGCACTGCTATGTCGAATATACTGTGCTAAACCTGCAACTTCCACAGCACTACACTCTGACTCCACACATGTAAAACGAAACACCATTTCCCGTACACAATTGTGCCCGTGCCAGTCCCACATGAACGAAAACAGCTGCACCAAAGTGAAAACAATTCACATGAAAGCGAAATGGTTCCAACGACGAATGCTATCCTGACACGGAGACAAGTAGGCTGTTGATAGCCAACTATTTTCGTCAAACTATTCTTACTACAAAGCAAGTTTTTTTAAATAAACCATCTGCCAACAGATTAGCGGCTATGACTAATACGTTTTTGTGGTAGCTTACGAACACTTTGTGATGTAACAATAAAGCAATGTTATGCATCTACTGTACTATTACAAGTGTAATCCATTTGCAGCGTGGGTAGGGTAAGGACCGTTCAGTGCACAATGCAGTTTAACAACAGCGAGGTTTCGGCACCGGTCAACCAGTGGCACCTAAAATAGCAAAGCCACGCCGCAGAAAGGTATGTGTGCATCGGCATTTTGGGCGTGTACCTGATAGCAAGATGTAACAGCAGGCATAAAACTTGCTCAGCAGATATTCCGAACAAAGTCGTTCATTTCAATGTTCACACTAAATTTTTTGACTGGTCCTCAAAAGCTGACTTTTAAACCCTGCGTTAATTTATGACAGTGATTTCCAACAGGGTCCAGGCGGTCTACCTATCCACAGAGAGTTTCATAAATCTTTGATAAAACGTTCACTGACCTATGTGCAAGTTTCGGCTAGTTGTTCATGAGGTGTCAGCATAGCAAAGTGGCCCATGGGATACTTTTATAAAATATGGTCCATGGGCCAAAAAAGATTGAGAACCACTGATTTATGACTGTCTTGTTATAAGCGAAACACCAAACACGCACCACCTCAAATAAACCAAAAGAAACAATTAGACAAATAGACAACGAGCAATACGATTTTCACACAAATCCCTGCACCGCCTACGTCAGAATTTCATATCAACATCAACTCAGTGTAACTTAATCCTATCATGTCGACTGTCAAATTCATCAACGAAGCCATCTAAATCTGTTTTTCAGCTCGTACTCTTTCAACTGAAAGAAGAGCATTGCTACTCAATCTTTCTCTAGTCATGGAATTTCTGAGATATATATTAACTAATTTCATTTTTGAAAAAATTATCTCGCATGAAGCGCTGGTGACCGGAAGAGTTACAGCTATTAATAACAACTTGTATAAACAATCAAACGCACCTTTGTAAGGAGCTATTAATGAAATAAATTGTTTGAGCGATGTGGGCAGCTGCGACTCTTCCCGAAGCAAATTCTTTGCCAGAAGTGTTTCATATTTTAAACCATTTTTACTAACTGAATATGCATTTGCGGATTTTTTCAAATGTTCTTCTGATAGAAATGTTTGACCTCCGGGTCAAAGAACTGAAATGCTGGAAAAAATTGCTCCTGAACCATTGCAAAATGTCATTACACACTTCTATGAGGTTGCAGGGCATGTGTGGGTAGACTTAAAACTGGTCACGACCAGTTGCGTAAGATGCTTCGAAGTCATACGAGACACAAGGCAGCAGAACACACCCCTGCAGTCAGGATCAATTCGGATAAATTAACTTACACCAATTCTTGCTGTCGCAAACATTTTCTTACTGGGACAAGCAACAATCTGCTGACACTAATATAATCCAGTTCTAACTCACACTGAAATGCACAACAGATCAATCTTACCATTTAAATCGACTGTTTCTTAGCTTCGAACTGAACCTCTCACCACCAAACCGCGGTCTGACCAGGGTTGCCAGATTTTTTTAACCAGAAGTAGCCAAACACTGTTCCGAAAGAAGCCAAAATGACGGATAAGTAGCCAAACACTCTGTTTGCGTTTCGATGATGACGTCACTCAACCGTAGTATGACCATTTTGCAGAGTTGGCAAAATGGTTGGCCGCAAAGTATGGAAATGAGATATGGTGACCATGGCCCAAGTGCCCCCTTGGCTACGCCCATGATGGTGTAATTACAAAATTTAGTATCACTGTTAGCAATTGAACATTTCTTTGTCAAAGTAGATAATAAAAACACAACACATAGTTCACTTTATACTAAATCTGTACGCCAGGCCTACACGGCGGGTACAGGTGATAATGTCGATTTGTCTTATTCATTCCCAGGCTTTCTGCTGGGAGGTTCACAACAGTATTGTAACCGGAAAATTTTTACAACTACTGTACGTTATTTTTCATAACTTTTTCAAAATGAAAAAAACTTACACTAGATTAGCTAGTACAAGCAATGCATGAGAAAAACAGCAAATCTCAATCTTACAACCTAAACAGAAGAGACCATACAACATTGGTTCCCGAACTTTTTCTGATGGCACACAATTTGTGGGTGGCGTGCTGTCACCGACCAAATCTCATTCGATCATAAGTTTGGCAAACCAGACTTGACACAATGGGGCATGAACGAAATGGCTGTTATTCACGCTCGAACAATCCTAACGGGATTTCAAACCAATTTAAGTCTATTCAAAATGGGAACGCAATTATTTTAAATGTTTCTCCAACTTGCTTAAATTGGAAAAAGATGGAAGCATTGTTGACAGTGATTTGGAGATATATGCAAAGTACCTTAAAATTTTAAGTGAAGACTTTAAGGTACTCTTTGAGGACCTACAGAGGATGCGTGTGCCGGAATGGATTGTTACGCTATTTGATTTTAATGTGCAAAATGCAGACATTAATTCGCAGTTGCAAGATGAACTCACTGATATGCGTAAACAATCATTGTTTAAACGCAAAACCTGGGTGACAGTGCCATGTGAATACCGCTGTTACAAACCCGAAATTTTGTGCAGCTGTTGAGCCGCTTTTACTTGCATTCCCAATTTCCTACATGCTTGAATCTGGTGTTAGTCATGCAAATGCATTCCTAAAGCAGAACAACCGACTGAACTCGGAAGACCGTGATGACTCGCTACTAAACACACCAATCTTGATAAAAATGCTCTTGCTGTTTCTGACAGGACAACTCTTCTCATTGATGGGGTCTCAAACTGCAATGAAAAGTTTGCCATTTTCTTTTTGTGCTTGTATTAATAATAATGCTTCTTGCTCACTGCCTTTCAATTGCAGCTAGGTAGATATAATATCAGCAGTTGGTGTTAATCCAATTGCCCCCGTATTTGTGAGGTAGTTGGATCTGAGAAGTTCAACTTGTTCGGGTCTCGGTGAGATGTCTGGGATTTACCAGGGGTTCGACAACCAAAAGAATTCGCAGACCCCTGCTTTACATCTATTCCCTCAATATCTGCACAGTGCACACTACCTTCATTGGCTTCCCTCTTTTGGCTTTTGTATAAAATTGAGTTAAGTTCCAGACAGGAATTTGGAGCAAAAGTCTTCACGGGCGGGTGGAAGTTCGTAACCGTGATTACAGACCCTCGTCAGAAGAGCAAAGATTTGTAGCCTAATGAATGTCAATATGCTGCTCATATGCATTTTCTGGGTCAAGATTTTCCGACAGAATAAAGTGAAATTTTGTCTCTTTTTTTCGATTTAAAAAAACCCAGTGCGTTGAAAACATCCAGAATTTCAAAATCTGTAAAAAATCCCAGTGCGAAAACAGCCAAATTTCAAAATCTTCAAAAAAGCAAAATTCTTAATCTTGTGCTCTTGGAGTACACTACTCTGGATGTAATGTTTTACCAAGTTATAGGGGGAGCGAACAACTGTGATTACAGAAAGTGTCTGTAATCTTGTGGTCCTACCCCAACGCCATTACAAGACCCTCTGTGTCTGTTATTATCAATATGCGTCGTGGAGACAGTGTGTGCTTGTGCTCTGTGGACTTCGTGTCTGGTTCAAAAATTATAATTTAAAACAAGGCAGTGTACAGCAGGAACAGATTCAATGGACAATGCATGAGACAAGTTGTGCGTTCCACTTGCACATCTTCTCTATCTCTTTTTAGGTATATTTGGGTGCTCATTAAGCATTACACAACTGTGTGGTGGCCCACTTCTCGTTTTATGCTGGCGGGGACAAGCTACACCCACCACTCGCAACTCTTCTCCAAGAAAAATTTGTGGAACGAAAAAGCTGCAAAAGAGCCAAAAAATAGCCAAATAACCAAATAAAAAATTTGGAGCCAACTGCTTCTCAAAAGAGTCAAATTTCTGGTTTTTGGCTCCAAAAGAGCCAATCTGGCAACCCTAGGTCTGACTAATTTTCACACAGTATCCGAGCAACCACTGATGTGTGTCGTCATAAACAACTCCCATTACCCGGCCGTCAAAACCAACAGCCCAGCTTATCATGCCTTTAGGATATATTGAATCAGTTTATAGATATCCCTGTATTGAATACAACAAGAGGGCTTCTAAAATATCGTTTAAAATTTTGCTGGCTGAAAGTTATCTGCTGTGTACAGTGGCGCATCTAGCCAGGAAAAAGGGGGTCTGTCGCGGAAGGGCAGCTTATGATATCACTTTTCAGCATAAAACTACACTTCTCTTAAGACTAGAAATCTACCGATGGATTTTGCGATGTTGCCAAAGTATCATATCGGCAAAATTCTGCCGACATACAGTATATGGGCAATATTTACTCATAAAAGCCGCTCTGCGCAATCTTACACACAGTGAAAATGCTCAGAAAATGCGTTGCAACGCTAACCATAGACATTGTCCAACTCATTGTAAACCAGAGACAAAGACAACGGGAGCAGCAACCCTTGTCTGTGTTTGTACGTAGGTCACTGAAACTCTTAACAGATGATCAAGTGACTTCGCAGTGGTTTACTTCAAAACATATTATATTACAGGGGTGGCCAAACTGCGGCACGCGAGCCGCATGCGGCTCTTCGAAGCTTTGCTTGCGGCTCTGAGCTTTCCAAAAATTATGTATTTGTTTTTTATTTTTTGTTTCTATTGCAAAGCGTAGAAATACTGTATTGTAAAATGGTACTGTGGTAGCTAGCATGCCGTACAGTATTACTTTTGCAAGTCGTTCCAAAAAAGAAAAATGATGTCACCGAAGCTTGGATTGAAAATAAATCCGTGTTTTTCTATGTTGCGGCTCTTTGTAACTTGGGTTTCACTATATGCGGGTCATGCATAGAGCAAGATTGGCCACCCCTGTTATATTGCCTTGTGTAATTTAAGATTTAATTAGGTAGAATTTTTAGTAACTTACAATTGCTCTAAATCAAAAGGTCTCAATTACAGTTGCAATTACACAAAATTGTGCAATTAAGCACATCTCACTCACTCATAAAAAACACTAGATAGTCATAAAAAACACGAGAACACTAGATGGAATGAAAAAAACACTAGATCTAGCGGAAAAACACTAGGAGTGGCACCACTGCTTCCAACTGCAAGTGGTGCGCAATATTCAGACCACTCTGCAATCGTCCCAAAAAATGGCTTATGACGTAACATTCGCTCCCAGGTTTTGCGTGGTAAGCATATGGCTGCCTGCGAACAAGGCCGTGGTTTTTGACGATCTTGGTGACCCAGGTTGCACAGAATTCCATGTTATACGCTTCATCGTACTGAGACTGAAGTTTTGTCTTTCAAAGGTGGTTTCAGTGTTGCAAAATATCGGCATCGGTTATCGGCAATGAAAAATAACAACATCGATATGGGCCCAAAAAAGCCTTATCGATCGAGCTCTAC
>Ga0210059_1015215_pt1 | contig 11271 bp, 9 predicted proteins | sample Ectturendosymbi2_FD_188042 | JGI IMG/M metagenome (GOLD analysis project Ga0210059, IMG submission 188042) | Ecteinascidia turbinata endosymbiont from Florida, USA - Sample 2 (SPAdes) (version 2) | ecosystem: Host-associated > Tunicates > Ascidians > Unclassified | place: Key West, Florida... | reverse complement strand
CTACCATTTTTGATGAGTCATGGCAAAAATGGTAGAATATTAATTAGGGAAATCCCCGCTAATCCCCTGGGAGCTTCCTGGCATATTTGGAATATTTTTGGCATAACTTTTCAACCAGAAACGCTAGAAACTTGATCAAGGGCTCTAAAAACGCGTATTTTAGCATAGAATCCAAACGCACTGCGAGCCAAAATATTGACGCGTGAGATTGGATGATGACGTCATATAATTAACCAAAACACAGACCCCTGTCATGAGCCCATTGGCCCAAAACCCCCCATCCAAATTAAAAAAAAAATTTTATTCTAAACTACACGACGCCACCAGTCATTACAGGCTTTGAACAGGGCTCAAGCTCAATCTGCTGCCGAGTTATGGCTGGCCAAAGTTTGCCCTGAAATGGCAAATTATGCCTTTTCTGAAAAGTTTTGAATTACGCCAAAAACTGGGTTTTTGACCCATAATTTTGGCTGCAGATATGCTAGCAAGTCAATCAAGGGCTCTGTAGACGCGGATTTTGACCTAGTTTTCAAAAATGTTTGAGCCAAAAGAATGGGTCAATGGGTTGGGGCCCGGGGCCGGCCAAAGGTGGCCAAAATTTCCAAAACATGCCCTCTTTGTGACGTCACCTCCAGAAAACCCCACCGAAACCGAAAAAATTATTTTTTCGATTTTGACTAAAAGACTTGCTGAATCCGTAGAGGGTTTGAACAGCTCTCTAGCTCAATCGCCTGGCGAGTTATGGAGTTGCAAAAACGTGAAGAGTCGGGTCAAAAAAGTGGCCCGTGCGGGACTTAAAGGCTTTGCAAGTCATCTATCACTCGTGCTCGAAAAACATAATTCCATCGAAACCAGGGGCGGATCCCGCCAGTAAGGTTAGGGGAGTGATTTCAGTACTATTTGGTAGTCAAGTCTTTTAACGGCTTCGCTACTGTAAGAGAGATGAAGTGCACTTTACAACATTGGCGTCGGAAGGACTTGTTCCAGGTGGGGGGGTATTAGCGGGTTTTTCCAAAGGCAGCCATAAAGATTTTTCCAGGGGCAAAAAGTGAAATTTCATTTTTCGTTCTCGAATCTAAGAAAACGACGTTTTTTGCAAAAAACGCAATAGAAAAAGTCAAATTTCAAAATCCAGGGGGGCCTTGCCCCCTCTTCCAACGTCCATGCTTAACAACACTGCTGTGAAGAAACAATGGACGACAAAATGGCCTTATACGTAAGGAGTCGGTGGTTTTTGAGTGGAGGCGGAGTCGGATTCCGAACAACAACACTGGGATTTTTGTCTGAGTCCGACTCCGGGTGCCCAACTGGATAATTTTTGCATCACACTCTTAAATTGGGAATTCCTGTTGAACTGGTACAATTTCTTATGAAACTTTTGTTGAAACAGATATTTCTTGGTGTCCGTCACGATTTCCATTGATTTTACCAGCCAAATTTCATTCCCTTTATGTTAAGGAGTCGGAAATATGGAAAGGTCGTAGTCGGAAATTTTGGAAAGTCGGAGTTGGAGTCGGATATTTTACCTCCGACTCCGCAACCCTGCTTATATCGTCAACCCTGTTTTCCGAATTGCAAGAAATCATGGTGAACAAAGTTATTTTCGTAGGTTTTAGGAGATCGATCGCCTTAATCACCCCCTTGAATCCGCCTCTGATCGAAACATAAACATATCCGGCTCTTTCCGGGTAAATCAGACAAAACTGGTGCTTAAAACAACACTTTCCGTGTCTTATCGAAGCAAAGTCGTATATGATTTCATCAAAATAAGCTGTCGCTGTTTCGTCCCTTTCGATTCTCATAAAAGCTGGATCACGCAACGTGCTTTGACTTATTGTTAGTCATTGAGGCGCGGAGGTACGAAAGGACCAGTTTCAATCTACTGAAAGATCGTTCGCAGCTTGCAAAACATACAACTGCCATCGTCGGCATTATTTGCAAGGCAATTCGAAGAATGTCGGGATTTCAGGACGCGATAATTTTAAGTTTCACAACGTGAAACCAGTATTTTGCAATCTAGAATCTTCTCGTATAATTGCTTGCCATCTACACCTGAACTGTACACAGCTCCTGAATTGTCACACGTAGATTTTGGATTTTCGCAGTCAGGATCTTTTCACAACAGTAGCATAGCCAGCCAAAATTTTGGTGGGTCCAAACATTTTGAATTTAAGCGAGCAACAGCACTTGGTTTGGGACACCGCGTCTCGAAGCACAAAACGATAAGATATGCTAGAAATTGTGGGGGCATGGGCATGGCCCCTTTAACCTCCTGGCTACTACGCATATGTTTCACACAAGGCGTTGGACATCGAACAGAAATCCCAATTTGGACAGAAAAAGCTAGCTCTAAACAAAACCAACAAATCTCTTCATGAGTTAACATTTTTTGCTCAGCTGACACGGTAACGATACTAACTGAAAATTTTTCGATGGCGAACTAATGTTCTCTACCTTAATCTCTGGACTGGGGCATTGCATTCAGCCCACTTATTATCGGCCGCAGCAGTTTAGGTAATTTGTAAATCTGTAGGACCTCAACAGCAGTTATTTGCGTAACAGTCAGATTCTGACAGACCCGGACTTAAACTCGCCTCAGCCAGATTCTGACTAATATCTTCTTGCCTGAAATGCAGCAGTACGGAGCAGGCCCGTAGCTAGCTTGGGTCACCAGTGGAGGCGAAGAGTTTTCTAACAGGGGCCCAAATTATTTATACTATGTCCAATAGTTTAAAACCACGTCCATCACACTTTTCCATGGGGGCGAACATTTTTCAAGAGGGAGTGAAGCCCCGTAAGCGAAGCCCCCTCTCGCTCCGCCCCGCCCCCCTAGGGCCTGGTACGGAGTGACTTATCCTTTCTTATAGCGTGAGAGGGACGATGCCATGTAGATATGACATGCGAGCGTTCTTGTTCTGTCACAGCGTGTGACTCTCGTGTTATGTCACAATGCCACAGTTTTGTCATAATGCTTGGTGGTGCTGGCGCAACACGCCCGACTTAACGCATTAGGTAAGGAAGGGCGCTGTCGCGTGTTGATGCAGCTCTGCAGTTTATGAATGTATGGTGCGCAAAATAGAGGTTCAAGAAACTGTCAATAAAGATTTTGATTTTTGCCATGCAATTTTGCGCCCCCGTCAAAGTGGCTCCCATGGCACGTGCCATGCCTGCTATGCCTTAAGTACGCCCCTGTAAGAACCACTGGTGTTTGGTATCAATAATCGTAACTTGTTGTGCTGCCTACTCTAGAGGTAGCTCAACCGAACCGCGACCTTTGTTTCGTCATAAAGGTAACGTATGGTGGAAACGCACTTTTTTCCGATGGCTGCTATCGTTGAGTTTTTCATGAACATATGAAGCTAACCAAGCCATTTACACCACTTGCAATGGCGTGGTCCGTCACCAAAGGTTTTAATCAGTCAATTTGTAGAACGAAAGAGCAGAAAACCAGATTGCAGTGTTTAGCTAGCGCTATGCCGAAATCTGTAATGCCTTCAGGAGCCAAAAAGCGCAAAGTTTCTGAGGCAAAGCGCAAGAGTCTGGCAGTGTTAGCTGAAAGCCGGCAACTGAATCATTTTTTTCAGCAAAACTTTCAAGCAGCAAAGTTAAAGCAGTGGCGTTAACCAGAGCACCTGAAAATGTAGGTGAAAATCACGACATAATCTTCGAAGCACCTTTCACACTCAGCCTGGCTGGTCATATTGACATGTTATTTTTCCGGTGTTTTTGTTTGTATCTCTGGTTTCTGCTTATTGTTCGGGTGAAAGTTGTTTCTTGCCGAGTGACTCTCTCTTGTCCAGTGGTTCTCAATCTTTCATGGTTTGTGATCCCCTTCCAAAGACTCTCAACACTTGTGACCCCCTGCTCAACAACAAAAATACCTCACTTTGGTTTGGGTTTTGCAGGTTTTTTTGAAGGAAAATGTTAGGAACCCGGTTTGGATCTGTAGGGACCCGATTTCTCTGATTCTAGGGACCCGATTTGAAATTCTAGGGACCCAAATCGGGTCCCTAAAACGCCTTAAAAAAACCTTGGGTTTTGCAATATCGCCACAGAGCTATTTAGTAAAGGTCTCTGCTCGTGGCCCCAGGACAGCCGGTCAATAGCCTCCAAGGGAGGCCGAGGGCCCCGGTTGAGAAACCCTGCTGTAGCCTGTGAAATAGTTTTTCGTAGTAAGAATACACTCTAGTACCGTGGTTCTCAGCCTTTTCGCTGAAGGAGGCCAAATCCACACTTACGACCATATGCGTAGCCAGGAGGGCCTAGGGGTCATGGTCCTCCATTTTGTGCTTTGAGAGACGGTATCCCAAACAAAATAGGTGTTATTCGCCTTAAATCAAACATTTTACCCCCCACAAAATTTTAGTTCCCTCCAAATTTTTTGACTGGCTACGTTGCTGCTTACGACTTTGTTAGAGGACCACACTAAAGAAATTTTAGCACAGGTCAGTTGGCAAGTTTTGAATTATAGCAGAACGAAGTCTGTTACACAAAATATTAAAGGTTTTATTGAAAGACTGCTGAGGCCTGAGGGCCGCACAAAGGGTGCTTGGGTCGCATGCCGCATGCGGCTCTGAAAACAGTGGTTGAGAACCACTGCTCTAGTGTTTATATGAAAAGCTCTCTTCCCGCAGCTAACTGTATGTGCAATTGAGTAAACACATTTTAACCGGAAAAAGCAAAAGAGAACGTTGCGAATCAGCGCAAACGTAATTTTTACTAACGACGACGTCATGAAAGACGTCGCAGGGGCCCTATCTTTTAAATTTTCCCCGCGTCCCCTACCCTTTAGTCCGGCTCTGATCACACCTAAAAATGTTGAGATGGTCAGAACAGCTACTGTATGTCCAACCGAAATTGCTTTCTGAGCCAAAAATTATTTCAATAATTTAACCAGGGCCGTATATTGATTAACATATTAATGAGGGCTGCACATTCAATGACTTACTTTGATCTTAGAAAACTAAATTTAGTTTAAGCTACAGTATTGTACCGAAAGTGTTCGAATCCTAAATGCAATAGTAACGACTGTTTCGCACCTTTAACCGTTTCTTAGTCAAGTTTAGTAGCAATGGAACAAGAATAGAAATCATAAAACTAATAAAAACGCTTAGACCAAAGTGTCAGTGGACATGAGGAAATTTCCCAGCACTCAGAACAGACGTGATAAAGTGGTACTGACGACAGTAGCGTAGCCAGCCCAAAAATTTGAGTGGGGGCAAGATGTTTGATTTTAGGCGAATAACGCTATTTTGTTTGGGACATTGTCTCTCAAAGCACAAAATGACTGTATCTTCTAAAAACTTTGGGGGATGGCCCCCCAGCCCCCCCTTGCGACTCCTATTACTGAGGACCACCTGCATCAAAAATGTCAAAATTAAGATTATCAAAATAAGGAGAGATTGTCAGTATGCAGGCTTCTTTTTCTACAACGAAAACCTAAACTGGGCCGCAGAAATGCTTCCACTGGACCGCATGCGGGCCGCGGATTAGACATTGCTGGGTCGGAATAATCACATTTAAACAGAAAAAATTTTCTCAGTCCGACCAGTCCTGATCCACCAATTTTCAGAAAGGTTGCAGTCCGAATCCGATCCAGTCCTGACCCGTGCTCACCTCTGCTGGATTGTTAGAATGCGTCTGTGCAGGCTTATCTTAATCGTTATGGCATAGTTCTGATTTCTGAGTGAGCACTGAGCACAAAGCTATATTTGCTGTGGCGCGTTTTCTCAATTCATCTACTCAATTGTTTAAGCCTGCGTGGTATTTTAATTCTAGTAAGTTGTCAGGTAGTCGTGTCAACATACAGGTCGAATTGTCCGAGACAAACAAGGTTCTGTTGATCTCTTTGCACGAAATTCAGGCGTTTGTAGCTGTTGTTTCTCTGTGACACTGACAAGTCTTGCTGGGTAAAATAAAGTCATAATTTGTGGTTTCGTCAAAGAACATAGCAATGCTTCTTTGAAAAGAAGTACCTTGCTTTGAAGTCTGATAACCTATTGTGCCAATTATAGTAATATAACTGGCCACTGCTGCTGTTGTGACGCAGGGTCACAATTTGAAATAATTTATTGGACTTAGTTACCATTTTGTTCCCAAAGGTAATGCAAGTATGCGAACCAATCAGTGCCGCATTAAAATTGAGATGCTGTTTCTGACCGCCTGAACTGGTTCGAACACAGCGAAGGCCTACAGTACTGATAGCAACCTTTGCGTTTGACGAATGACTGTGAAGCAAAATTTCCGGCGAGCTTACGTGCATTGCAGGTTTGCGTAGCCGTAAGTACGCTTCCTGTTTAACATATGCTCTTGTGAAAACGTTCACTTCGATAAGGAACTCTGCAGTTAGTCGGTTTTGGAATCGCCGTGCCTTTTATTTTAGCATCGATTTGATTTTTTAAGTGTGAAGTGATCAAAACCGGAAGTTCGGACTGGTGGTGACATTTCGCGAGGCCGCTAGGCCTTGCGCTAATTGCATTGTGAAGTTCATTGGCGTATTCATTGCATCAAAAGTACAGTTTTGTGACTCATAGTAAGAACAATAAAGCACGATGCAAGAACTCTTTCTTAGTCATCAAGATGACAATTTCAATTTGTGTGAATAGAAAGCTCCTTAGAATGAAGCCGACGACAAAACAGGAAAATATTCGATCTTTGAAAAGAACAGTTTTCCTCATTTGTATGTTCAGCCCTAATCCCTGAGGTCTGCAACACTGCCAACGAAGCGCTTTTTTGTTACTGTTGCCGTAACACGGGGCATTTTCTTTGTGGTGTAGAAAGGTTAAAGCGTTTTGTGAACGTCCATTTGCATTGCATCGTCAACAACCTAAAAAGGATAAGCAAAATTTCGACGTTTCCCCCCTGAAAAAAATTTCTGCAAACGCCCATGTCGTGCAATGATGTGATTTTCGTGCAGTGATGTGATTCAGTCACTGTCACGTTTGTGAAATCATGAGTTACGTCACAATAGTCCGGGAGTGGGCAAACCTATTCAGTGGAAGAGTCATTTGCAGAAACCAAAAACACCAGCTAGCCACAAAATCAGTTTATAGTGTAACACAAATACGGCAAAGAATGCAAGTTTTAAATGAAATGACCTGCTGTAATTGAAACACAGCAAACGCATTATTTATCAATATTAGGTTTTTGTTTGATTTGCTATTCTCCGCTAATCTGGAGAAATCGTTATTGAAGCTGTGCGAATTAATTCTCCCAAGTGTTCATTTGTTAGGATTGCACGATGTTTTTGATTTTACGAACTTCATTTCAGATAATAAAAATCCACAGCAATACATAATGCCAAATACAGAAATGAGCCGTAGGCCTACGCTTGTGTTTCGAGTTCTGGGTATTTATTTCTGGAACCTGTGGCCAGAACTCAACTGTAGAGTGGAATTGACTGAAAATTTTTAGAGGCAGGTCTTCTTGCATTTCGGTCAGTTTCATTTCTACACCAGACAAGCCTGTGACAAACGGTTGGCGAGCTGGACAGCTTTTACCGACTACACTAACGTTGAATAGATTTACAAGGAAAGCAAAGTATGGTTTTACCCCTGCAAATCTGGCTTGGACCTCTCCAGTAATTTGCAGTGTGTTTTTGTATTCTTCCACTTTGCGACTGGGTTTATTTTTTCGGTGATTTATCTATCATAGACCGATTTTTTTAAATGACCGAAAAAAATTGAGTCAATTAGGTCATAATGTCTAAAAAGGTAGGCTAGTCAAGTGAATACTGTCACGGCGAGTTTTAATATTATTCCGCGTCAAATGACCGAAATGTCTCAGCGTAAAAACAGCTTTGCGATCTGCAATTGCCTCTTAGTGAAAAGCATTCCTTCTCATTCTGACATTGTGAAATGACAGAATTTTTGATTGTCTCTTTGAAAAATTTAAATTTTGTTCTGGAAACTTGTAATCGCGTAGAATCCCTGGTAACTAACCTTACGAACTCGTGTCGACACATTGATAAATGAAACAATGCAGCAGCAACTCGATATCACTTTGCGATATTGCTATTTATGTAGAAGAGCCACACAAAACATGTCGGCGAGCCACGTCTGCCCACCATGGGCTACAGTTATTCGAGCCCGAATCGAATCAGATTCACTTAAAATATTTTAAAGTCGAATATACTGCGAACCATAATCTTTCTCGAGCTGATTCAAGGTTGAATCGCAATGTTATTTGAGTTGCTGCCATTGGAAAAGGCTGTAAAAGGCCACAGAGTGATGCAGTCAGCGTGGTAGGAAAAGTGAGACTATATCAGCAAACAATACCAATAACTAATGCCAGTGATCTCGAATTGCAGTGCCTCTCGTAATACCTAGATCAACATTTTCTGATAACCCAGTTTCAACAACTAAACCCAGTGCAAGCCTCGAAGCTCACAGATAAAGTTGTTCTCCAAACGTCGATGTAAAAACTGAACAAAGACCAGCCAGTATGTAAGGTCCTTTGCCTCTCTTGCGAATAAGGGGTGATTTTAGAATTCGTGTAACGCTTTGAAACAGGATTACCAGATTGACTGCTCTGACGCCAAATTTCACAAATTTGGCTTTTTCAGAGGCAGTGGGCGTCGAAAGATTGTTTGGCTTTTTCTCTTCAATATTTGGCTTTTTTGGAGGCAGTGGCCCATACTATCAGACTGTTATCTTGACTTTTTAAATACCTTGCTGAAAAGTGTCATTAGTTTTTTTGAAGAGTGCTTGGTGCATTTTTGTCAAACGTTATCTGGCAACTCATAGAAGAATAAAGTTGTAGCATATCTTGCAACCCATAATGCCAAAGGTTCGAGTGGAAACACTGGAAAATGTGGAAGATGAAAATTTATCATTGTTCCTGTAGAGTGTGCAGGTAATGCTACAACTGTATTCTTCTAAAATGTCGTACAACCAATAAAAAATTTAAAATTTCATGTTATTTAACAATTTGGCTACCCGGTTTGGCTTGGGTTTTATCAAAAGTTTTCTGGCAACCCTGAACCTTAGCGGTCAGTTGAGTAGATTTTGTACCACGTGTTTCAGTCAGACCGCATGGCACAGTGTTTGCTCTCAAGTGTTCAATCCTGATTTACAACCGAGGATCAGAGGATGACAAAACCACAACTGGGGAGGATGTTAAACAAGCAATAAAATTATATCAACGTAACAGTATCAGTAATTAATGCCAAGCGTCTGGAGCAGTTGTAGCACTGCTTCAACATCACCGGTCGTTTATGAAAACCAGTCAGTCTTCTACCTAAATAAACCGCAAAGTATTTTCAGAGCTCATGTTTTATATTGTTAGTTTTTAACCAAAGCAGTATTTGGTTGCTGTTGTGTAGACCGCGTACTAGAGATGTTTCGGACAAGAAAGTTTTGTTCGCTGTCCCCACCGCCCCAGAAATTTCTGTCCGCTGTCCGCACCTCAACCGCGTTTGTTGAGCGTTAAACCTGACGGCAGCCGCACTGCGAAAGGAATTAGGATTGAAGTGTTGCATATGACTTGACAACATGTTTTTGATCTTTTTGCTTTGTCGTCCCATGCATTTCTTTTCATCATTTTTGTGCATAAAGCCATGGGCATCTTTCTATTTGCTACTGTATAACAAGCTAATCAACATTGTAGCATTTGCGTCAGCAACACGTAGCTATAATTCGCTTAACTCTCACTAACAAACCCAAAGGTTGCTTGGTGCCAAAGGTTCATCTCCTAATAAATAGGCGTTTCCACAGCTGTTGCTGATGACCAATGTACATGTCATCGACACTGGGTTTTAGCTACTGTACTACCGAAAGTTCTAACCTGCATTGCAAGGCGTACGACGTAATTACAGTATAGTACTCACTAACACGGGCGGATATAGAGGGAAGCGACTGGGGCCAACTCCCCCTTTAAAACTTACGAAAGTGTCTTTATTCACCATAATTTTGTACAATTCGGAAAACAACCTCGGCGATATAAGGCCATTTTGTCGTCGTTTTGTCGCAGCAGTGTTGTGGAGTATCTTCATCTCTCTAACAGTAGCGACGCTGCTATGAGACTCGACTACCAAAAATACTGAAATCGCCTCGCCCTAACTTTACTGGCTGGATATGCCCCGGCTCAATAAAATTTAAGTATGCTGAGAATACTGGTTTCTTGTTCATACATTACCACAAAATAAAAAATATGTTGTCAAAGCTCTGTACAGCTAATTATAAGCGAAATTAGACCCTTTTTTGTACATATTTGCCAACTAAAATACGGGAGTCGATAATTGTAACCGTTTAAGTTGATACAGTAAAGTGCTGCCAATGTACGCAGGAGCATAAAGAAATTCATCCAGATTTTATAGTTGGTGTTAACTGGTGACTTACCAACTGGCAGACTTCAGCGCCACCAAAACTGCAAGGTTTGTTATACTACTGCAGTTCTTATTGGCTACAACATACGGTGCCGAATGCTAGCGCATTTAGGCCACATAAGAAGAATATCAACTAATCTGACACTGGCATATTTGCATTGGAGCACTGAAAGTGCTAAAACGCAGAGTTACAGAAAGAGCTACAAGCAGAAAATAAGATCAAACACACTGTGTTTGCAAACACAAGTCTCTTGTAGTTTGCAAAGATTTTACATTTTATTCAATATTTCCACGCGGTGCTTCAGGCCTGTAGCTACGGGGGGAATTCGGAGGCAGTGCCTCCCAATTTGTTTTGCCCCCAAAATTTTGTTGTGTCCAGAAAATCTTGTTTTAAACATATAACGAAAACAAAAGTCTTTCCCCCATAAAAATATTTTCCCCCAAACCTTAAAACCTGGCTACGGGCCTGGATTTGCATGTCTGGTGTTGGCAACAAAGCTTTGGCAACAAAGCTGGATATTAGCAATGACACAGTATTTTGATCATAAACGTGTTATGTCGTCGTAGTGGATGGCGGAAGTTTCCCATTACCAGATAAACAAACTCAGTCACTGCTGTTTGAAAAACGTTGTAAGTTCGAAAAGAACCAGGTTAGTCTGCCATTTCGCCGAAGGTATAGGGTTCCATTAAGCAACTGCTGTTGAATTGAATTGAAATAATTGTCATTGGCAGACAAAGCGTTAATTGCACCGTTACAGTAAGCGTTTCTCCAGCATTTTTTCCAACATTCTAACCATTGCAGCAATGCAACTGCAAGGCACTGGCGTGTGTTAACCTTTTCTTTCTAAGCTACACAACAAAATGGGTCAAAGGCATAATTTTTGCACTTTTACTAAGAGATTCAGAAAATCGGGACATCGATGTTTGTCACAAAAGACAACTATTAC
>Ga0210059_1015214_pt1 | contig 11271 bp, 8 predicted proteins | sample Ectturendosymbi2_FD_188042 | JGI IMG/M metagenome (GOLD analysis project Ga0210059, IMG submission 188042) | Ecteinascidia turbinata endosymbiont from Florida, USA - Sample 2 (SPAdes) (version 2) | ecosystem: Host-associated > Tunicates > Ascidians > Unclassified | place: Key West, Florida... | reverse complement strand
TAGGAGCAGGCAAATTTTGGGGGTCCGAAGGAATTTTGTCCAAATTTCTCCAAACTTGCCCGAAAAAATTTTTTGCGCCAAATGTGCGCCCTCGTCGGGCGCCATGTTTTTTTGTTTTGAGAAAAAATTGAAATTCAGACGTATTTCATTCAGTCGAATTTGAAGGTGTTGAAACTTATGTGCCCGAAATTTCTGGGATTTTGCTTGAATTTTCTGGAATTTGCCCGGATTTTCGACAAATCAAAACTTTTGGTGGCGCTCTTGCACCCCAGCTCCTACACCACTGCATGCTCATAATCGCTCTCAGTCTCAGCACATCGCAACACAACAGGAACGTCGTAAGTAGCAAGAAACCGCCTTCGCTCCAACACAGAAGCGTATAATCCAGGCTTTGGCGGGTCATACAACAGAATCTGAATCAAAATCCACGAGCCGTATGGAATACGCCCTCGAGCTGCAATTTGGTCACCCCTGCTTGAAACAGCAATTCCAGTCTAAAGTTTGTTTTTCTCATTTGCAAATTCTCTTTCCTATGGTCTCAAAAATTTTAACTCGGCACCTGTTTTGGTTACGGATAAATGAAACTTTTAGCTTTGCTCTTGGCATTCCTGATTTTTTTATAGACCATTCTGTGTTATATTATATTTTCAAACTAAAAGAATTGGCGAGAAACGCCGTGCAAACACTTTTTATTCATAACAATTTTGATTGACGAGAACTGAGGTACATATTTACTTGGAAACTTACTTTGCTATTCGCAGGAGAGGTAGCACTCAAGTTTTGCAATCAGGACTGAGCAACGCGGTGGCTATATGCTTAGATCCTGTAAACAGTACCTTGTATTGGTCAGATGTCAATCGCAAAACTTTGTCGAGGTGAGTAACTTGATTTTTCGGGTATTTTGCGTAGTTTTTCTTTCTACTTAATGTCTGTCTATTTACAAACTCCGCAGGCTTTCTTTCACTGGCACCTGCAACAAGCTTTCCATTCCTCTTTGGAATTATGTTAATGCGCGTAAGGAAATTATTTCACTGCTTTCATCAACGTGCCTCTGATTCTTGCAGCCCATGATATTATACTAATCAAAATGGTCACTTCGCTGCATCATTTGACCGTCATCACTTTTGTTACTGTGGGCTGCTAAATAACTGTTTGACTGTTCCAGACAGCTACACCGTGTCAAACCGAGCATACTGTAGTACAAAGGTTCCCAACCTGGGGTACATGTACCCCCAGGGGTACATTTGCCTACCTGAAGGGGTACATTTAAGGTTAGCAATAGAAGAAAAAATATATTTACACAATATTTGTTTTGAAATATTTATACATATATCAATGAATATTATTTTCAAAATCATTATATGCTTATGGTTAATTATATCTACGAATAATGATGATAAAATATTTTATCATATGAGATTTTAGGGGTACATGTTCATCTGTCGAAATGCTAAAGGGGTACATGCTTATCTGTTGAAATGCTGAATGGGTTACATGGTAAACAAAAGGTTGGGAACCCCTGTTGTAGTACGATGTAACACTTCATGATAAAGGTACCGAAATGGTCTTGACAAGCGCTTCTTCGCTGTGCGTCAGTGTAAAAAAAAGTAAACAAGTTGGTCTTGTAGTCGCTGAAACTGTTTGCGCTTGTTTTTTAGAAGAAGAAAGCTTGAAAAGATTAAAATCGCTATTCATTCAAAACGAACCCCGTCTTACGTCGGTGCATCATCCACTCCACTGACTGTACCCAACATCTGAGTCAGTTGGCCGAAATTTTTCGTGTTGTCGTTTGCCTACGCCATAGGTTCTCAAAGTGCTCCGTACGAAGCCCCAGGGATCCGCGAGAGAAACCTCGGGGCTCCGCGTAACAATGTTTTTTTTGTTTTTATTTTTTTTTTATCGAGAGAAACCTCGGGGCTCCGCGAGCTATTCGTTTACTTGTTTTTATTTTTAGAAATTTCTTGTGGGGCTCCGTAAATTATGTTCAATCTCTTCATGGGCTCCATAACACCAAAAGTTTGAGAAACCCTGGTCTACGCAATTACAATCGACGCGTTGCGAATAACTCCTTTTCGTACGTGGGGCACAAGCCTTGTGCATTGACCAATTCCAGTGCTGCCACGCCTATTTTGTTAACTCACGACTGAGGTTTTTCGCTCCTGCCTGGATTTGTGGATTGATTTTTGTCTTCTAGTTTTGAAAAAATTCTTTTTCTTGGAGCTGCTAAAACCTTGAGCGACCACTGCCTTCATCGTTTGTCGAGTGAATTTTTGGAACAACTATCCCAAAAAAGTCGTGGAACCCCATTGAATAGCGCCCTTTTGATACAAATGCGCTCCTGTTTGGTGCCTATCGAAGTAGAAACAGAGATTAAAAAATACTCTTAACTAAACAATGCTTTACACTTCCTTGAATTTCAGGATTTACGTCCAGGACTTTTACCCACCCAGACTCTATTATCGAATAGTATCAGCAATGCTATTCTTTTGTACTAATAATACTGTTCCTTTGTTTCCTTCATGTGTGAGAACGGCCCAGCCTTACTCAGATCAGAGGTAATCACAAGTGCTGTCGCTGTCGCTAGCGCAGTTCTCGACGTGCCGCTGTGAAAATTGGTCTGTTTTTGTTGCAAGCAGGGACGTAACGAGGTTAGATGAGATTGTTTTTCACGATAGCCATCAGTGCTACCAAAATAGAAGTAATGTCATAGCAAACGCTTTTCATACATGATTTGTCCTGGAATTGTCCCTTTAGCTATAAACGTTTTCCATATGTACAGTACATGTAACTGAACAAGCTTCATCTGGAAGCGTGATGGTCATTTAGCTATTTATTAGACTCCTATCGTGAGACTTAAGTTGTCAAGAACCATTCTACTTCTAACCAGGTCGGGAATACGTTTCAGACATTGTTTTTTTCTGATCTACGGATAACCAATACAGTGTCAAACACTAATGCGCAGCATTCTTTTAGGGTATATCGTTTAAATACGTTTTGAAGATATAAGAGAGTGTTTGGGACACCAACAATGTTCTGAGTTATGTGTAGCTTGTGAAAAACAAGGCCCATCTTTTGGGACCTGCTTAAAATGTTTTCTGAATTGATGATATAAAGCGTTTCTAAACTGCATATTACCTGAAAGATCGCATAGTTCGACCAACAAAACTAGCCACTTTCATGACCTGTTGACCTACAAAACGTAATTACCTTTGTGTGATATCCAACGATTGTCGCAGACAACCTTGGGTATTTAAAAAGTGAAGACCTTTTTGGCGCCCCATTATTTCATTCCCTGCCCCCAAACGCATGGTTTGGATCCTCCAGTGCTCTGCAGTCTACAATAGATAAGCAGCTACTCGACCTGTTTCAAAATCTCTTGAGCACCGAAAGCAGAGCATTTTTATAAAGAACTGATTATCTTGCAAGGAACCGCCACTTCAGGGTAATGCAATGGTTTCATGGTGTAACAAAGTTCTTCAAAGTGTAACGTTGGTAATGCAACATGTTTCAAAAGGTTTTGCTTTGCATTCTTGGCTCAACTTTTTGCCGTATGCCAGATTATTTCTGATTCCCCGTGGTATTGGTTCAAAGTACACAGTAAGTTTAATGAATTCATCTAGTCAACCAACCCCATTTATGACTTATTGACAAGTGTTGGAAAATAACAGTTGGAAGTATGATAAGCACAGTTAGAAAATAAACAAACAAGCACAGAACATGGTGAGGAATAATTATAGATGAAGAGGACATGCCTATGTACACTAAGGAGCCGAACAGATAATAAGAGCTAAAATGCCGCACAATCTAATTCTGAAGCTTCCATTAAAATCATAAAATAGTTGTGGTAGAAAAGGTTCTTGGCACATTTTTCCGTGTTCAGGCTACTAAATTTGTTTGTTAGACGAATCACCTCAAAATATGAAAAACTTTTGCTGAAACCACACACATTCATTAATATTTGCTGAATTTTAATTGTTCTTATGCGCAAGTTCGCTGAAAGTATCAACCTAACTTTTTATTGCAGAATGTTGGTTTTCATGTTTTTTTTTTCAGACCCAATCCACGTTTTTTGGCTGCTGGCGAGCGGCACTCTTGAGCTAACGTTCCGCTTTTATTTTTCATTAGAATGCAAACAGTTGTTTTTAAACTTCCACCACGATTTCTTTGAAACATTGGTACTAACTTTTTTGTTTTTGCTGCGAAATATTTTTATAAAATATACAAGACAAAAATTAAATGAAAAAATGGTGAAACGCAACGCCCATGGTGTAGGCTTATTAAAGATGAAGTATGCACGTTGTTGTCCATTTTTGAAGCACAAACGTTTTACTGGAGAAAGGAGCATGTGCACATGCAACCAATTGAAAATCTTTTATAGCAGTGAATGACAAATTATAAAAAATGCTCTGTATTCAATTAGCACTCCGCCATAAATGGTAGGTTGGAGTTAATCTCCTGCTACTTTTGTGATTATTGGCGTCATTTGAAAAAAACAACCGCTTTCATGATGCCTGAGGTTCATTAGTAACGCGTGGTCAAGAAGCCACACAGAATAAAACTGACATTCACACAAGTGTCAATTTATGCTTAAACTTTCAAGTTTTTCTGTAACTTAAATTTTTGAAAGCCGCTCTTGTTTGGCGTGAAAATTCTACAGCGTGAGTTCAGACTTTGTTATCGTAGCTGACATGCTACCTTGCTTCGCCATAATGTCACTTCCGTTTCAGGGGCAATCTGGTGAGCGGATTACAACTTCGCAATGTCGAAACGCTTCTTCAAGGGTCAATCTCATCGTCTTTTCTTCGAACTGCAGATGGAATGGCATTAGATTGGATTAACAGGAATCTATACTGGACAGATGTCAATATTCATGCAGTTTTAATGACAAGCCTGAATCACATTCAAGACGAAGGTTTCATTACAACAATATATGCTAGAAATTCCTCTTATAAACCCAGAGCTATAGTCCTTCATCCAGGAAAGGGGTAAATTCACTGTTTCAATACTTTTGTTATTTTGAAAGAGTTGAGCAAACCTGTATGCCCAGAAGTTGTGAGACTAAATCACAAGAGGTTCAAATACTGTGAAAAGCCGCGTCCAATTTTTTGCGACAAATTCAGCATGGAAAGACTCAGTTGAAAACCAATTCGGCGCCAGCTGTATACTTGTTCTGCTTTTTGTAAATTTTTAGCTGGATAACCAAAAGCCATGTCGGATAACTCAACTATAGTTGAAACGCATTGAAAAATGATTAATTGTGGATGTCCCCAGCACAATGTAACTTTTTTAACTGATCTTCCATTTTTGTACAGCTGGATGTTCGTATCTGATTGGGGAAGCAATTCGAAAATAGAAAGATGTTCTATGGACGGATGCTCTTGCACTGACATTGTAGATTCAAATGTACGCTGGCCTAATGGGATGGTTATAGGTACATGTGGAGTGTTCCAACTTAAAAATAATATAGCCAGTTGTGGCTAGCTGTTCGGTGAAAAAGAGTTGTGTGTTTTATGGACTCCTATATCAAGGATAATCTCCAAGCTCTCAAGCCTGAACGAAATTGCGCATGAAAGGAGATATCAGAAAGCTAGGCTCGACCAGATTACAGGTTAGCGACCATATAAAGTCGTAAGTTGAGTTACAGTATAAGAAAAAAATCTGACTTGCAATAAAGGAAACAAGGAGTATCTGACCAAGATGTGGTGAAATCTGAATTGGTGAAAGAAAAATCGACTTACTGTTATTTAGAAAAAGAGAATATAAAAGTTAGTTGGCGGTCGTTGCTTCTAAGAATTCCTCGAATGTCAGTAGAAATAACACCAACCATATCATTTCTCCAAAAAATTAAAGATGTTTGTGGGAGATGGAGGCTGCAATACTTAATCCCGCCACACAACTAGCAAGACTATTGTATGTTACATTCATCCATGCGAGGTGTACAACTTTAAACATTAGCGAAGATTGTAGGTTGGTGAAAGCTCAGTGAAGAAAAAGTGATACAGTGGCATCCATTGCTATCGCTCTTAGCATTATCAACGGAAGAGAAGTTGTTCCTTCCCACCCTGCAGTCCAACTTCAATGCAGAAAAAAATTAAAGTGCATGTAGTAATATGGGCAAACCAGCATTTACTGTCCTTGTTGCATGTGACAAGATTGAATGTATAGCACAAAATCTCAAAGGTCCTCTACCCCAGGCGCGGATCCAGGGGAGGAGCGATTGGGGCGATCGCCCCTCTAAAACCTACGAAAGTAACTTTATTCGCCATTATTTTGTACAATTCGGAAAACAGCATTCGCGATATAAGGCCATTTTGCTGTCCATTGTTTTGTCACAGCATTGCTATGAAGTATACGTCATCTCTCTTACAGTAGTGAACCCTTAATGAGACTTGAGTACCAAATATTACTGAAATCTCCCCCCCCTAACTTTACTGGCTGGATACGCCCCTGCCCTGCCCCGAAGATACACGAAGTATTACTGCACTGTAATTTTTACCATAAACTTAAGTGTTCTACTTGCAACGCATTGCAAAAACTGATGATGAAAATCCGTATAATATGGCGCATACAGTAAACAAACTTTAGCCTTGCGGCAAGCTTCTGAGGAATCTGCCTGCCTCTGCTTTCATTCTTCTGCGACGATTAAAACTTGCAAGCGTATCTATTTTTCGTAGTTAAAGGCCACAAAGATGGCGGCAAGTAAATCAGTCACAGTTTGTTGATGAGGAAACAAGTTTCGCGTTTTCAACGCATCATCAGGCCTTATTCAAATAGAATCTGGCGTATAGTTTCAACATATACGACGTAACTATAATATGGCGTATAGTTTCGACTACAAATTTCGTTATGAAACCCTCTGAATCCTGTGTGAATCACTATATTATTTGCGCAGCTTCGCAGTTTTCACTGCTGATTACAGTATAACCATAAACAACAAGTTTGACTGTTTGGCAGATTTCGCAATTTGCGTTATTTAAATTAGAGATGGAAAAATCAGCAGTGACAACCAGCTGTTAGTTGTAGCGAAATTTTATGTCAAATCAAAAAAACAAGGGTTAGCGTCATAATCTGTCTTTGAATATGTCTAAGTTTTGACAGAACTTAATATAGGAGACCCTTGCAATATTGCGGCATGTACGAATGCCCAAGTTTACCTTTGCTCTTTACTTGTGAACTACGCAGTTATAGTTACACGTTTCAGGGTATCCGTTGGTTTTCATTTTCTGTAAGTATGTTGCGTGCGCCTGCTATGAAAGTCAAAAATAATACTTACAAAAAGAACAGAAACCCGTATAACTTAAATAATCCGGGAGTTGCAAGCAACAAGTAAAGAAAGAACAGAAAAATGCCTGTTTTTCTGAGATCTTTTACCCATATAACGCAGTCTAAACTACTTTGGTGTAACATAACCGATATGGCTTAATGCTTAGACTTGCATAATTATCTATCAGGTCTGGCTTGTCGGCAAACCAGTTTTGCTGTATACTAAGCTACTATACTTTAGGCATAATTTGCACTTTTATCTATGAACCAGTGTTTTAATTTGTACGATTTATCACAATGTCATACACGCATGATGTTTCGTACTACATAGATTTCACAACTGGTAAGCTGTACTGGGTTGATGCTTTGCTGAAATTAATTTCCTCCTGTAACTTCGATGGTTCGAGTCGACGAACAATCAGTCAAAGTGCGAGAATTATACGACACCCATATGATATTGCTGTGTACCACGAAATAAGTGAGTAATAACAAAGTCGATGCATCTATTTGGTATCTATACCGTAATCTTGTTAATGCTTTTATTTGTAACATCCGGACGTTTTCGCTTATTTCCATCACAAAATTATGGATTTTTATTTGTCTCAAAAGGCGTAGACTTACATTTATGTATTCTTTCGAACTCCGCTACTGCCGGTTTCGAAAAAGTAAAACAGCGCTAAATCACACCTTCATTCACAGTGTTCTGCAAGTTGCATTGAATAGCAAGTCCTAACCTAAACCAATAAGACCTTTAAAGCTAGACTCGCATGAAAGTTTCGTTCCAAGAGCTGAAAGGATGCATAAAAATTTACTGTTGCAGTTACGAGCACCCACAAATAAAAGAATGCAAGTCATTAGGGGGCAATGGACAGCGGGTCATTTTTGAGGCAAGTTCTCAAACGTGAGTCAGTGTGTTTCGAGATTGGAGCAGGCGCTACTGACCGCAGCACTTCCACCAACATTTTCAATACCGGGAAGAATACGCACGCTTCTTGGCAAAAATATTCAGCCTTTTAACTTACAAAATTAAATTTCTAGGAGACATTAAATGTATCAGATTAGGGAAATGTGCTGCTAAGTTATAGACCCGAGAATGCAGTCTGAATTGCGTAGTATAGGCGAAATGCTCTTTAGTCCTGAACGCTGCTAGGACATGGAACCAGTTTAAATCAAATAGTTATTTCTGCAACGTAATCAGTGTCGTCGCCAGTGGGGTTGGTGGTGCCGGGTGTCCTTTATGACAGTTGTTGGTGCTTCAATGACTGGAGACAAGTGATGACTTTTTTGTTTTTCACCAAACCCAGCTTTCCGTTTTTCTGTTGCCCCAAAAAATATGAAACTGAGGAAATGCCTGCATGTGATTTCAGTTGTAGTTTTACTACATAATGTTCATGAAAGGAGATATATTGCAACATATTTTTCAAGCACAAGCAGCTTGAACGTTATCAAAATATTGCAAAATCATTTGAATTACAAAAGAAAATTATGTTAAGAGTTGCACAAGCTCAGGCCATTCCTGAGAAAGGAGTTTGAGTGCAAGACGAATCAAAAATAAATCACAGTTTTTAAAATCTGGAATTGAATAGGGTAAGAATTTAGAATGAAAATATGGAAAGTATGGTACCAACGTTATTTATTTGTTTTGGAAAAAATCAAACTATTTACGCCATACTATAAGTGTAGGAGCAGGCCAGTTTTTTGGGGTGTGAGGGATATTTGCCCGAATTTCCCTAGATTTGCCCAAAAAACGTTTATGTGTCAAACTTTCTCCCTTCAAATTTTCTGCAGCTGTTGGTACATTACATTTTCCTCTACCATGTTGCCATACACATTTAACTTCTCAGATGGCATTAATGTTTTGCATTAATTCAACCATGACAAAAATACATAATAAAATATAGTGAACAATGCCTGAATGTACAAAGCTAAACATACTTAGGAACCGATTAAGTTCAAAGTATGTTGCTGTACATATGCAACAAACGGTATGGCAATATGTAGCTTATTCATCCAAACGCTGTAGTTAAAATTAAAAACAAAACTTTTCTGTAGTTGCCTGGCATGGACCCTAGTAGTAAGAAGTAGGTGCCTCACAGCATACTCTACTCCACGTAGTGTACAATTAATGAAGAACATGAATGAAATTTCCATTTTTGCCCAAATTTTCAAGTGAGTGAGTTACTCATCAACTCACAAACTAAAACACGAAGTTACTAGAAACAGTTTGTTGGTTTTATATGAATTAAATATGTTTTATATGACGTAATAAACATTTGTTTATACACTCAATAACAAAACAGTATAATTTCATTAATATTGTTAAAAATTATCAAAACTTCTGTGCCAGAATTTTTTTAAAATTTTGTTAAATTTTAGACAAATCAGAATTTTTGGGGGTGAAATTGCACCTCATTCACCCCCAGCTTCTACACCACTGATTTACGCTGTTAAAATCTAGAGCGCTAAACTTGATCAAACAAAGGAAATTTTTGTATTTTTTATGCGACGTTTACATTACTTAAGCTTACTTAATGTAGTGGTACCTAAAAGGTACATAAAGTCTGCGGAATATAAAAATGTTAAAAAGTTGACTGCAAATTTCAAATTTTCAGTGAAATATTATGCTTTGATCATTGTACACTAAAAATTTACCACAGCTGCTATCACAGCTCATGACGTTCTTCCTATAGCCCGATTAGTTGAAGGTGTTTTTTCTTAATTTACATAGTTAACTAATGTTAACATTGGAAATTCTCATTTTCCAAGACTGTCAGTCTACTGCAGTGAGCATATGCGTTTTGTCCGAGAAAGTCGAAGCACTTGAGCTTAGTGAGCATTACTGAATGAAGGTATTCATTTCTGTTGCAGTTTACTTCACCGACTGGGCACACAGAGCTCTGATCGCTTTCAACGAGTCAAATCCAAATATTGCACAACTTGTCCTGAAAAACATGATTCGGCCAGGTGGACTGGTGGTGATTGACCGCAACTACACTCATCCATCTTGTAAGTTAAAAGACACTTGCGTGTTCATTGAAAAACAAAACAAAATTCGCTGTAGTTTATTGCAAGAAAAAAAGTGTTTGTAGTCGCTTACAAACTGTTTTTATTTTTCGCATGAGTAGCATGTTAACTCAACATTCGGAAACTTACTTTTCATTTTAGCTGACATTCGGAAGCTTACTTTTGGAGATCCAACCGGCAGTTGGTTGTGCACGTACCACCAAAGCTGATAGACTACGTTCGATGCCCGGTCGGGTTATACCTAGGACTTGAAAAACAGTACATGCGACCTGTCCAGCCTCGTGCTAGTCAATGATGGGTGGGTGCAAGAAACAGTTCTCGCGCTGTGCTGCCATTGACTTGCTAACAGCGCAGCATTCACTGCGAAAGCAGCCGCCTTGTCCACGACGCAAGAATGTAGAAATGGGCGCCGCAAACCACTCGTGACACTCCTAAAGAATTGCAGAAACCGAGTATACATAAAACTGAACCGAACTTTTCGAGATCCAACCGCGAAATCGATTTCTCTTTTTGATTGCACAAGAAAATTTCACGTAAACCTTTGCATACTATCATTTACCTCAGGGGTGGGGAACCTGCTGCCCGCGTGAACATTTCATATGGCCCGCAAACGGAAGCTCCACTATAAGCAAGTACTTAGATAGTAAGTCAAAAGAAGTCGCTCTTCTTCACAGTTAGATAAAGGTAGACTTTTACGATAAAATTAAGTGTTATTTGCGGCCCGCCTGCAATATGCGTAATCCATGCGGCCCGTGATAGTAAATAGGTTCCCCACCCCTGATTTACGTAATAAGGCTGACGTTTTTATTAATACCCGGTCCCTAATTTCATTTTTGTAATTCATTAACTCAAACATACCCCTCATTAGGTATTCAACAAAACGCAATCTCAAATTCCTAAGCTTCTTTAAGTCATTTTTAGTTTTCATGTTCGAAGTGTTGGAATTAAGTGTACCTAGTGATGGGATTCGACCGGTGCGCACCG
>Ga0210059_1015213_pt1 | contig 11271 bp, 4 predicted proteins | sample Ectturendosymbi2_FD_188042 | JGI IMG/M metagenome (GOLD analysis project Ga0210059, IMG submission 188042) | Ecteinascidia turbinata endosymbiont from Florida, USA - Sample 2 (SPAdes) (version 2) | ecosystem: Host-associated > Tunicates > Ascidians > Unclassified | place: Key West, Florida... | reverse complement strand
TGAGGTTCTCGTTTCTATGGGTTCTGTCAAAATTCCCCAAGAATTTAGGACTTCAGAAAAATTTCGGTGGAAGAACAAAAACGGAACGAAGTTCTGCCCAATTTTATCTAAGATTTTGGACTTCGCGAAATTTCGGGAAATAAAAAGTGGACCGAAATCCTTGCAAACATTTCTCCCACTGTATATTTCTCATATGTCTCGCATCGTATAAGGTTTTACACGTCATGATGGAATGAACAAAAGAAACGCTGAACGTTTCAAAATTTCGGAAAACCAGGAATGAACGCGGTCGGATGGTGGTCACTATACCGTTTGACAAAAACAGGTATCGCTGACACCTATTTTTTTGTCGTCTGTGTGAGTTTAGAACCAAATGTTAGAAGCATAAAGCGCATTACCAGAAATGTTGTCGTGCTTGTTTATAATGATATATAACTGCAATACCACACATGCTTGTCGGAGTCCAATACCCATCTTGAACGGTTGCGACTTAACTCCACCAACACAGACAAACCTCTGAACAAGAATACTCGTATGACTTCACAGCCAGCAACAAGCTGCAAAATACGTTACTCCTACAACATTCCCAAAGCTTTTTTCAAGGAACCAGGTCGCATGTTTACTCGAGGTAGACACATTTGGCATACTCAAAGAATTCTCGAAAATTGACTGGAGAGTGAAAACGTGGACTGAGGCCAGAGATAAGGAGTCACATTTTTCACTGCGATTTTTAATGTAGCTGCAAAACAATTTGATAATATCACAACTAACAGGGAAAACTGCTAACACTGTTCAGGATATTTTTTAAACGGGAGCAGAGGTTGGCTATCTCAATGTTATGTTATGCAGTGTTTAAATGTAACAATGCGACTCTAAAAATTGGTTGTCAAATCAGCAAACACTATTTCACTTCATTGAGGTTTTCGCTAGGTTCCAGCTAAGATTTTTCAATGATACACATGAATAGTAATAAGATTAGACAAAAACTTTAGACTCCCACAACCTAGCTATACTGTAGACACACGACTGAAAACTTCTGTTCTTATAGCAACAGCAGGCTGGATCTGATCTATTTGATGATTAACTGTAGTAGTGTATAATTTCATTGAAGTAGTGATAGCGGAACTCCAAAATGGGCCATGCAGAGTGCGACAATGGTTACTGTATAGTGTATACTGTACATGCAGAACAATGCGTTAAGGATGCAGCTACAAGAAAATAGCTTCGTTAAAATAAAAATGTTTATCGCCTATTGCCACTGTTTGAGAATCTGAAAGGGGCACCATCATTAACGGTGAAAGGCTCGTTGCTTCTCCTTAATGTCATAGCATAGTGACATGCGACACCGCTGCTAATTTTGGTCAGAAAACGCGCCTGAATCAATTCGATATGACCACAATAAATATGACCACAGAAATTTCAGACGTCCTTTGAAAAATCTTCGTTTGCTCCTGGACAGAAATTAGCTCTGGGTAGAACTCAAGTTTGACTCCAGCTCCTGCATAAAATGCAAACTCCAACTGATGGCCACTTCACCACTCCCGCTGCCAGTGTCCTCTCTAAGGAACGTTTACACACTGAGCAAATGTTTATTTAGTGAGCAAGAATATTTTAAGGCTGAGTTAGCAGAGTTTTAAATGAATCACAAACTTTTTTTAAAAATCAAAAAAAGTCAGACATGTTTTTTTCTGGCCTTTTTCAGTCGGAAAGGCTTGGCTCTGGCAAAACATTGTCTGAGCTGCATATTCATTGCAAATCTCCTCTGATGAGAGTCTATGACCACGCATGGTGCAAAGAATATTGCAAAGATTTTACTGTTGCCTTGAAAATATTCGATGAATTTAATAGGAACCAAATGTACGACAGTGTATTTACGGGGAACGAAAATGTTTCTGAAGATTGAAATTGTATTATATCGATGTTTCTGACGAGTTGTAATATCTATATTGTGCTTGGTTATGCATGTTTTATGACATGTGTATACTGTATGTCTTAAGACTGCTATCTGGCTTTTTTGGGACAAGGTCTGGCTTTTTTGATGAAGACAGGTTGGCAACCCTGAGCAGCACCTGCCGCTGTTACCTAGAACAGGGGCCTCCAAACCGCGGTCCGCGGGCCAAATCCGGCCCGCGAAGCCATTTCATCCGGCCCGAGAAGACATTTTGTTAATAATAAAAATAATGAAAACAAATTTTTACGAAACATTTCTTGACCTGGTAGAATGTAACTTATCACGAAACAATCAAATTACGTAAGATGTCCGGCCCTCGCACTGTTGTGATAGCTTATGTTGCCCTCTACCAAGAACATTGAGACCACTGACCTAGAATAAAATCACCTGATCATTTACGATACGGGAGTGTTCAACGTGAAGTTAGCCTACATGCCCAGTTGTATACGTCAAAAAGTCTAATTTCCACTTGATAAACGTATTTTGTGTAGTGATTGTTGTGAAAAAATGTTTTAGTATAACAAGCCCAGGTAGTCCCCTCGTATTTTGTGCATCATAGAAGCACGATACCTATTATGTATACGATTAAAGTTACACATTTGCGCAGGCTGCTGTTCAGACAGCAAGATGGAGTTAATAGTGTAGGCTAGTTGGAAGAATTTTTCTAGCAATCACTGCTAGCTTGTCTCAACAGAGTAGTGCAATTAGTGGATTACGGATGTTAGCCATGTTGCGTCCACGTAGGCCTTAACATTTGTTAACATTTATAGTAGGGGTCTCAAACAGGCGACCCGTGGGCCGCGTGTGGTCCGCAAAGGGATTTTGTGCGGCCCGCGATGCTTTTCGGGAATTTTCAAATAATAAAATTAACGTTATTTAGTTTATTCACCGGTGTTTAAAAGTGCTCAGTTAGCGAGTGAACATGTTCTTTTTACACGAACGTAGAGACTGCTAAAAATGATTTGCCTATAACTTCTGATACCTTTCGCAGGATATAAGATGTAAAAGCTGTTTCTGGTATGGTTCAGGCACCGCCAATGTTGCGTCAGCATCATGATGCGGCCCTCGGGTTACTCTATAAGCCATCATTTGGCCCGTGGATCAACTTGTGTTTGAGACCCCTGATTTATAGCCTATTTGGAATACAAAATGTTATTAGTTTAAACATGTGCCATGCACAGGAGAATAACAAGCCTAGACATCAGAAAGGTTTATGCGTGCGTATTTCGGCCAGTTAAAAGCACGATGCGCATGCTTTAGCAAAATTCACTTAAGCTCATGGTAAAGTTTATCAAGTTGCGTTAATGAAAGAAAACGTTCATCGCGGAGCACTGCTTTGACAGGCCTGAGGTTTGTTGCTTCGGTAACAGCAGGTTTTTTTAAGGCGTTTTAAGGACCCGATTCGGTTCCCTAGACTCAGAGAAATCGGGTCCCTACAAATCCAAACTGGGTTCCTAACATTTTCCTTAAAAAAAACCTGGTAACAGTGTCTTCAAAACTGAACGATAGGATTGATTCTGATTTCCTGCAAATTTATATTAACATTTGCATTTCATTACAACACCTCTAAATAATCGTCCTTAATTAAATGACAGTTATCAAGACCCAATTCCTTTTGTTAAGCTCGTTAAAATTTTATTTGTAAATTACGAGCCGATTGTGGGCATTTGCGGGAAAATATTTAATAATTTTATCATAATTCGCACAATTTGCAAATGCTGTGTTTTGAATTAAATTTAATTTTCGGAACATCTAGCCACCGTGCACAAACATGAAGCCCTTCCAATTGAAGAATTTCTGGCGACGGTTCTGCCGAAATTGTGTTTGCAAGTGAAACTGAAAAAAATAGTAAAAAATAAAAAATTAGGATATTTTGTTGTAAAGGCAATTCGGTCTCGAGATGTGCCATAACGTTGAAATCCTTTTTTAGAAATCGCCATCAGGGGGGGCTGCAAGCATCGTGGGAGGGGCCCTGAGTTGGGCTGCCACGGCACTGTCTTGAAATGAAGTTTGCATCACCATTAGGTGGGATACAGCAACCCGGTGCGCCAAAAACAGCTGCGAAAAGGTTGCTCCTTGCTTTTACTTCCGGTTAGTGATTACAAGTGCGAAGATACAATTTTGTATTTCATTATCATCAACTTCCGCACGGAGCTTAGACCATAGGCAAAGGTCAGCCATAGTTATTTCTCCAGTATTGACCCTACATACAACATTTGATTAATGGACAATTGGTAAACCATACTGCTTTGATCAGGTTCAACTAGAAGCTGAAAAGACAGGTTCCTTAAGCAGTTTTGTTGATTTGCACTGACGCATTTCTTTGGCTTACGCATCAAAAGTTTGATTCACTAAAAATTGTTGGTGCTACTTTCGGAATTGAAGGGGCATTGCCCCCCCTGGCTACGCGCCTGGCACTGAAGATGATTTGTGATTCCGTGCCATTATAAAAAAGCGGTTAATGCTGAGATATTTTGTCAAAACATTTAGCTATGCAGCAGCTACATGAATTAGAGAAGTGCTTTTTAACATTTTTTTGTACCGCGACGCCTTTATAGCAACCCACTATAAGCCAACGACCCGAATATAAAATTCGAATAAAACCAATGCAGTAATGCTGTGTACAAAAATATCTACTCGCGACCCATCCAAAAATGGTTCACGACCCCTCTGGGAGGTGTAAACCCCAGGTTGAAAATCACTGATTTAAAATACGCAGTCTTGCCTGTGTGACAAGAATTTATTGTAGTTTCCACTAACTAACAATTGATTTTCTTGTAATTTGCTCTTTAGGGTAATCCTACAAATAGAATCTCAACAGTATCATCGCCCCATGGAAACTCAAGCTGTAGTCTTTGTGTGTGCTGTAAGAAAATGGTTAACAAACAGAAAAGTAATGGCAATTCGCTGAAGGATACGCTCGCAACGCCATGCTATGCTCTGCTGATGAGCATAATACAATCAATGTTTTGTTTTCTGGAAATGAGGGAGTAACTTTCCATATAAAAATTTTCGATAGAAACTGCTTTATTATTACCATGAGGCAAATAAGAAAAATTTTAAATTTGGGAATAGGCGTAAAGACGACCGATTTTGGCGTTTAGACATTTTTCGAAAGAATAATGAGAAAATTTGGGAATTACCTGTTTCAATGAATTGGGAAACAAAAAGATGGGAAAGAATACAAAAAGTGTGACAAAATTGTTTGCCCTCCCAACTATCGTGACTACCAAAAGGCTATGTTCCACACAACCCGAAAGGATAGTAGATGATCTGTACCAGTTGCAAGACATAGCGGGTTAACAAGGCCGTCATCGCTGTGATACATGCCAAAATAACGTAGAAAATAAGAACACTAAGATCTGTATCTACGCTCCCTTTGCAAAACGTTTACGAGCTGATAAATATCGATTGAAATGTTAATTATAACAGTTTAGGAGGATAAAAAAATCATAAGAGAACTTGTGTTACATACAATTCGAAACCGCTAGGAAACCCACCGCGATAGTTCTGCTTGCTGACACGCACCGCGACACATCGTCTTTCCTGAGCAACTGCCGTATTCGTCGACAGAGATGTACTTTCGCAACTTATCAACAAGTTGACGTCGTTCAGAAGCGACGCAGTTAGAAACAACCCAGGCCACTGGTGAAGGTTTGGTTTTCAATTTAAGAATATCCTCGATAGACCTGCATCCACAACAAGATAAAATGGATAAATTTCAAATAGTGGTTGCGACGAAACGTTTTCGCGACAAACTTCATAGGTTTCGGTACTCACGCAGAGTCGTATGTTCAGATGCTTTTCTCTGTGCAACAAGTAATTCAGTTCATGCAGTTTACCAGTGAAGATGTATGCCCTGCTGTGTACACTCCTAACAACATCTCTAAAGGTTTTCTGAAAAAACTAACATTTCTTTGTAAACTTTGTTTTAATTTGTGGAAGTAAGTCAAGATTGGCTCCAAAATTTTGTTTTCGAAGGATATGTCTTAAGTTAAAAATACTGCATTGCTCTGAGATTTTGCCACTCGTGAGCTGTTTTTATCTTCGCTGAGTCATTTCCATCATTTTTTGCTGAGACATTTTGGACACTAAGACATTTCGGTCATTTGTCTCACACTTGTATCAAAACCCGCTGTAGTAGTGTTCATTGGCCTATATTTTCAGACATTCTGACCGAAATGACTTGCCTTTTTTCGGTCGTTTCAAAAATATTTCGGTCGATGAACCGAAAAATGACTGAAAAAAACAGCTCGTGAGTACTGTGTTGGTATTGATGACCTAAATCCAAACGAAACATGCCGGGCAGGTGTAGAGATGAAGCATGCATCCGTAGTAGTCCTACCTATAACCGAGACCCTGTTCATCAAAAAATTTAGAGCAATTGTTTTTTAACCTGGGGTCCGAAAACTTCTAAGGGGCCCGTGATGGTGATTTAAAGGGTCCATGAATGTGATTTAAATTTTAAAGGGTGGTTAATAGGCTTTGCTCTGACGTTTCGAAAGAGTTAATAGGGTTTGCAGACATTTCGACAACTACTACGATGATGAAGACCTAATTTCAAATATTTATTGCAACGTTTGTTTTTGAGGAGCCCGTAGCCTTTAGTAGGATGTACAACAGGGATCCGTGACTCACAAATGCTTAAGAAACGCTGGTTTAAAGGAAAGACAAAAATCCATGCCATGGTTGAATCTTAGCAAAATCAACAAATGAAAGTTGGACTTAATTAGATTTTAATGGACAGACGCTGGAATAGGCTATTTGTAACGCTGGTTGTTTGCATTTAACGATTTTGTGCTTTGTGCAAAACCTGAAACAAAACTGTACATGTACACATAAAATGTTTTCTCAGCTTCTTTTATTCCTGATTAACTGTGCTTCAAATAAAATATGATTTATTAGGCGACTACCCGCAATAGGGACAAAGAGCAAAAATAACTTTCTGCTTTCGCAAGTACTGCGCGCAGATAGCTCGAAAAAGAAATGCACAAAATGTGAGAATCCACGTAAGGTGTTTCTTTTTTGTCTTTTTCTTGATTGTTTGCGCTTCAACTAAGATGCGTTTCTGATCGACCAGGTAGGAAAGTTACTGGGTGATTTGCTCGAAATTTGTCTGAAAAGACAGCAACTCATGCTGGCACCTGCAGAGAAAACGAGTAAGAAAACTGCCGGTGCCAAAGCGCTGAAGTCGTCGCGACAGAGCGACACTCGCGATCGGATCGACAAGAGACGTAGACCTCTATATTTGATTGCACTCACCGGAATGTGTCCAGAGACGCACCCGATGTCGCAAGTGCCAATACTTTCCATACCGGGTTCGTCTCTGGACTCACTTGAATGTAATCAAATAAACCGAGCTACATCTCCCTAGTCTCTTGACAATCCAATGGCGATTGCTGCTGACGCGCGATCCTGACGCCAATCAAGGTTAACGCAAGATTAACTGTCCACCGACAATTGATGCAACGGCTACCGCGTTTAATCTGTCTTTGCCGACTACAAACTTGCAATTGCTACTAAGGCTGCTGCCTTTGATATGTCCGCAAACACCGCGACTTGCTTTTCGCGACTGCCACTACAAACAACTGCGCTGGACTGCGCAGTACCCGTCACATTTTTCTACAAACCAACTGGTATTGAAATTGTTAATTTAATTTTCTCGCGAACATCAGGCAAAGCTTACAGCAGCGGCAAGTTTGCTAGGAGTAAAGCAGGTAACACATAAAAGCTTCAAAATTCGCACAAAACATCTTATTAGCAAATGGAAGCGATTGCCAGCGCTTTTATGCAGCTTCTACGCAACCGTTTTACACTTTTTTACGCTAAAACTTGGCTTTACTGAAAAACGTCAAACGTACTTTTTAACAAAAGAAAAGTCCACTGAGTAGGACGATAGAATGTCAGAATCCGTCCGGTATGTCATCGTCCAATTGAAAATACCATTGAGTGGTATCAAAGTCTTCTGGAAAACGTTGCGTACATTCCATGGAGGTTCCATACACCACCATACCCATCTGCAACATTCAATTTTAAATTATTGTGTGTGAAAGATACAGTAATAAAAAAGAACACAAAATTTTTGACAGCCTGACGTTAGCACGATCTGCATCTCTACATACCACTGTCACTTGGAGACAACAGAGTCACTTGCATGCGCAAATCACAGCGAAGGTGAAAGCCAAAGTTCATTTAACCTAAACTTATCGCAAATGCAAAAGGTTGAGTTTGGACAGTACAGGTTGCACCAGTTTTTCCAACAAGTTTATAATCAAGGAAACTTACGAAATATAGTGGTGCAATGCAACTTTTGATGAAATCGTCTTGCTATGACGGACAAACTCAGCGTTGTTAAAGAACCCCATCATTTTAGTGTGAGCGTTTTCTCATTTTAAGCTGTGTGCCATATTTTTCTTAATCTGTGGGAAAACTTACTGTAAATGCTATTCTTGTTCTAGTGCTCTCCATCTGTGCAGTTGCTTGTGAGTTGCTCAATTCGACAAAGCAACTTGAAATAGCCGTTGATAGAAACAGACAAAGAACTTTGCAATCAATAAAGTTTTTTTCTGCATTTTCAAAATTTGGAATGGAGTTGCACCCTGCCGTACAATCACTATTGAATGCGTAGAAACAACAAAATATCCCCTGAGCTACAAAAGAATAACTTTCTTGTTGACAAAACAATGTAATGGCACACCGGCACTACTGCCGTCACGCTGTCAATTCCATGACAACATAGGCAATTTTTGCTTTACTCTGCCGAAACCATCACATAAGTATCGAAGTCTGTTTTGTGATAGGCACAGATGAATGATTGACCAAATGTCACGGCGAGATCACCGGTTGCAGTTACGTGTGTATCTAAGTAACAACAAACTCTAGGTGTATGTTTTAAACAAGCTTAAGCGTGACGGTTAGTCTTAAAAATCCAGTGGCGCTTTAACGGTTTTCATACGTAAAGGTGCATTGCAATACAGACGTCGTTTGTCGATCTTTGCAACACTTTCAAATGGATGTAACCTGCGCGAATGGTGCGGTCATAATCACAAAAATTATCCTTCCAAGCAATCACGTTTAGAAAATTCTCCTTCCAAGCAATCACGTTTAGAAAGTGATAAAATATGTGTACCTAATGACATTTTGTTTTCAGATGCTTTGAAATAGAACTTGTACTTAAAATAATCACGTTTAGAAGTTATTTAAGTAAAATTTTTATTTCAAAGGATCTGAAAGCTGTACAAAATGGCATTAGATAGATATATTTTATCACAACCCGCACAATCAAGTACAAAGTAGGTTATAAATAATTACAAACTGTCTTACAAACTGCCTACACCATACCGAAATCTTCCCAAAATATAACACACAGAAGTGCTAGCTTGAGCTCCACTCTTGCGTGACCACGTTTAAAAAAAGGTATCAAACAATCTCTAATCCACACCAAATGAGAAATCTCTCTCAAGTAATCTGCTAATTTTACTACACAGTCTATGTGCATACAAGAAAAAAAGATTACGCCTGGTACGTATTTGAAAAAAATTGGCCAGAAACGTATTGGTGCGTGACGATCATTACACGTTTTCGTTGTTTTGTTGTATACACCAAAGAAATCCGGATTACAACCGTTTACTGCAGCTATAATCTACACGATACTTGTAAGTGTCTTAAAATGACTTATTGACTTGCGGAATCTGATCGAATCTTGGAACGAACGAAACACAAATGCAGGGACACCGGAGCAGCGGTAGGGCAGGGGGGAAGTAAAAGCGTTGAGGACAATGGAAACTAATAAAAAACAAAAAATCGTCACCAATTTCTGTTCAGCAACAATGCTGACCTCAAAAAGAATAACAGAAATTATAGAAAACGATTCTGAGTTTTGTGGGTGCGCGAATAGCTGCAATAAGTTTGTTGCAAGTTGATTTCGTGAAAACATGAAATTACCTATGATACTGTTATGAAAAGACATATCCGCCCCCCTTTTGAAAGGTCAGGGAGGACAATGCCTCCGTCATTCCCTCGTTCTCCGGCGTCTCTGCGTAAATGCAGTGCATTGGTTATGTAGTACCAACATCTCTACCCGCATAGACAGACCACAAAACTACAGCTTCTGAACCTTAAGCTGAAGCGTGTCGGGATTTCCAACAACACCAATATTTCCGATCTCTGCTGACCCCACGTCAATTGAACAACTACATACCACGTGCGACATCGTTGCTCAACGCAGGAATAATATACAACTATGTCTGCTCAGCGTCATGCTCGTCTGTTGGATGTTAAGTTGAACGAGGAAGTACTATAGAATGAAAAGTCACATACAAGGAAATCCCGAGCAGCATGTGCACAAAGCTTCGCACTGTGGCAGCAAGCAACAATAGAAATCATGCTCGCAATCTCTTACTATTGCTTGCTCGCGCTTCATATATAATGGTTTTATTCTTCACGCACATCCCGTTCGTGGTGAATCACATAATCAACGCAACACTACCGGAGAGGTTGCAACAACACCCTCTCCTTTTTACAACGAACCACACCGATCGCACGTTCTTTGTGTGAAGGCTGAACTCGGCACGACCTCCACATCCTGGTCACAGCACCATTTTGTTGACGTGTCTGATTCACGCTGTCCTATGCGATGATGAAGGCGTTACTCAGGCTCGCGGCTGTTAGAGACACGAAACAGGCAGGAGAGCTGAGAGGTGACACTGTACACTTTATTGCCTCGAGTTCTGCACTGGTTTTAATGACGCAAAACGGCAACATCTGTCAATTCCATGACAATGGCAACATCTATCGACCATTAACACAGACAGCGACTTGTCTTTTGCGACTATACAGCAGCAACATATCGCAGAAAACAGTTAATGGATCAGGCAGACGACAACTCGCTCACGGCACTACTGACGAAAAGAGATCAAGTAAGGTTCCGCGAGACCGTAAATATATGCACAGAAAGGCGAGCAGAAAAACGCATTCAACGAACGGCGTGAATATTGAGTCAGGTGTTACGTAAAACGCTGTGTGAACATTTGAACGGTTTGTGCCCAGCCGGATGGCTCAACGAGCAGTCCATTACAAAGCACTGGTTCCAGTCCGTACGTACTTGTCTATATAGTTGGGCCACTGGCCGCAACAGTGTCATTGTGAGACGTGCAGCCAAAGTAGTTAGTTTTGAAGACAGTAACAGATTTCTTGGAATAAATGCTGAGGTTCCTGGCTCTGGGTGCAGAGTTCTAGACATCTTTCACTGTGCACCAGGAGCAGTGGTATGTTTAAGGTTGGGGGGGCCCGAGGCAAGACTAAAAAAGGGGGCTGTGATG
>Ga0210059_1015212_pt1 | contig 11271 bp, 5 predicted proteins | sample Ectturendosymbi2_FD_188042 | JGI IMG/M metagenome (GOLD analysis project Ga0210059, IMG submission 188042) | Ecteinascidia turbinata endosymbiont from Florida, USA - Sample 2 (SPAdes) (version 2) | ecosystem: Host-associated > Tunicates > Ascidians > Unclassified | place: Key West, Florida... | reverse complement strand
CATTTCTCAAGCATTTTTATGCCTGATAGTCATCTTTCATAATGCATTTCACCTAGGAAACAACATGTGCGGTCGTTTCAACGCTGTTTCCATTAATCTCTTACATGACATACAAAAGCACAAAATCACCGATTGTTTTGTAAAACCATCTTGGAAATCTGTAGAAAAATCAGATGTGTCTTAGCAACAGCATTATGAGGCTCATAACTCGCATAAGGAAATTTTCTTGTTGTCTATATTCTGTGCAAATAGTTTGTATCAGAAGCGATTCTGTCCTCAAGAGTCTTTTGTTTTTTGCAAAGTGCTGTCACTTCTGTCGCTGCAACACGTTTAAACAAAAGACTGCTGTTTGTAATCTACGTAGTCGTAGCCAATTTCATTTCGTTCAAACCAGAATGGAAAAGTTCCTGTAACTTACCCTGGTATTGAAATGTCGCTTTTGTGCTATTTCACACATTCTTTTTCGTATAGGCATAATGACGTTTCTTTCATATTGCAATTTATTTAGGGAGACACTATCTTTGTAAAAGTGGTCGCAGCAAGTTTTAGTTTGAGCTTCGTGGATTGTACTAACTAAACTGAAAACAACTGCATAATTCGCTTTTTGCAATCAAACCAATGTAGTCTTATGAAAAAATATCGTGTTTGAGAACTGTGAAAAAGAATATTATTACTCCAGTTAATAATAGCGTTGTTTCTTTTCATTACCGTTTGTATTTTTCATAGGTACTTGCACGGTCACAAGCCCAGCAACAAAAACTTTGGACCGGTGAAAAATTAAGGATTTTGCTGAACAAATAGTGATGTGCACAGGCTCACAGTAACGTTGAATAAAAAACGTAAGTTAGGCTAAGCTAGGGGTTCCCAACCTTTCTCTGGCCATGTACTCCTTCAGCATTTCAATAGATGAGCGTGTACCTCTAAAACAGTGTTTCTCAAACTTTTTATTCCATCGCCTCTCTTACACTCTCGACACGTCGTTTGCGCCCACCAAGCCTGCTAAAGCAACCACAAGGTAGTAAATTTAAAGAATTTTATTTAATGGAAGTAAATAGCTGAACCAAGCTATTAAATAGCTTAACTAAGCAATTGCATTACGACGCTAATATTACGTTCAGGATTCTGTGAAAATAATCCACACTGTAGCCAGACACACAGATCATCCAGAGTAAAAAATTAACGGATAAATTGCTTTGACAACAAGCTCCAACGAATATCATAGTAAATTAAAAATTGTAAGAAACTAACATAACAGTAGGCTATTGAAGTTAACTCAACGATTAAATAGTGGTTGAACATTTTTGCCCCGTTTGTGCTGTTTCCCACCTATATCCCCCTTTGGTTTTATGGCCCCCTTGCCCCTCAAAATCGCCTCCAAGGGAATGATTCCGGCCACATTGAGAAACACTGATCTAAAATTTCTTATGACAGAAAGGCTGAGGAAGATAATAAAAATATGTTTACCAATAAACATATACAACATTTACAGGTTCTAGCTTTGCAGCAGGCTGCTCGAGGAATCTCCTGCCTGGTTTTGCTCCCATCTTCTTGCAATGATTCAAGCTTGCACTCATCATTCAGCAATAATAGTTAAGCCACAACAGTGACCCACAGCAAGCAAATCAATCGCAATTTATTGCGTTGAGGAAATTAGTTTTGTGTGTGACACATCGTAAATGGATTATTTTTACAGCTGGTGCAGGATTACACACGTTTGTAGCCAATCCATTCAACACTTAGATTGCACTTTCAAAAGCTAGAATGTTAACAAAGCGGTGGTTGGCCAGTTTACTCTCGGTATCTAAATAGGCTATCTTTACACGCAGGCTATATAAACTACATCCTATTCAAAGCTGTTGTTTTGAATAAGCCGAAACATGTCTTGAGTTTTATATTCGACTCCAGCAAGAAAGCAGCAATAAAGGTGATTCATAAGCCTACAGCAATCCACTTACAAAATTAAATGCACTCTATCGTCTATGTGTGTCTGCATCAGTTTCATTTATGTGCATTTGCTATAAATATGAAAAATTCCTAATCAAAGCGGCTCAATGACTATTATTTTCAGATCATGGTTGTTCCAAAATAGGGGCACTCAAAAAAATTGATAGCTTAAAAAACCTTTCAAGGTGAGACTAAAAAATAAACCCTATGTCTGCAAAACAGCACAAATTTTAAAAGTTCACCAAAAGAAGCGGTAGTGAATAGCGGTAGCAATAGCTCGCTACTATTTTTGTTAAGTAATGGGAGGAGTAGCGCCGCTACTGTTGTCAGCAAATAGCGATAGCAGTAGCGACGCTATTTTCGAAGTAGCGGTTGCCCACCTCTGATCATGATCCAATCAGGTATTTGCATATCGTGATTATGGCAGTCGGCCACGTACTGTTACTTTGAGTCTTTTCCATATAAAGTGATTTAAGCTATTTCAGTACAAATCCAACGCAAAAAAATGCAGCTCAATATAATGCATATCCAAATTCCTGTCACTGTTATTAGCCTAAGCCCTTGTTGCGACGTGATAACCGGGGTAAATGTTAAAATGTATACATACGGTAGGCTATAACAATGATGAGTCAATAATAGGGATTGGATCAATGACTGTTCAAGCAATTCTGTAACTCTGATGACATCATGAGGATGCACAACAGAGCTGACTTTTTTGCTGGTCATTGTCAGGGCTCAACATTCAAAAAACACAATAAACAATTGCAACGAATTTGAGAAATTCTTATCAATGCAGTAACTTAACCTACACTCCCCAATGTGAATCAAAAATTGCGAAGAAGTTCAAAAAAATATCATAAATACCAATCCAGATCAGGTTAAGCAAAAATGATAACATTCAAATATATAAAAATGTTAGAATGCAGCAAGATTTAAATCCAAATGTATTTGCAAGTACATGTTGCATGTTCGTCCCTGGTTATTTTCATTTATTGGGCATGCGAAAGACAAGGAAGTATACACCATGCAGTAAGGTTGGGCTAGACTTGTGAAAATGAATGAGACTGAAAGAGACAAGTAAATTGCAAACGGCTTTCACAAAATATTTGGATATACATAATCTGCAATCAGTCATGCTGAAACAACACTGAGCACCATTTTATCATTTATTGGGCAACATATCAGCATGTTGGTCGCCAATTTATAGCAAAAAAGGAAGCTGCAATAGGTCCGCAGGTGGTGACATGGTTCGAATAAAATGCTGAGTTTGCCACTTTAATGGTACCATCATGTTAGTTCTGCATGTAGGTTTACGTCCACTGTGCAAATGGTTTTCAGTTCAACTCTCACCGTGATCAGGTGAATCTCATTTTGGTATAAGCCTATTGGTTGCACGCTTCATTCGACCAGCTTTTTTTCTTTTCTTTGAAAGTTTCCACATTTTTATGTACAGGTATACGGCTTAGGTTTACAGTTTCGGCTTAGGTTTACATTTTAGTTCACATGCCATGATCACTCTATTATTGCTTGTTTGCGCCACATATATATGGTGTTGTTCTTCACGCACATCCCGTTCTTGGTGAATCACACAATCAACGCAACACCACCGGAGAGATTGCAACAGCTGCAGCATACTGACAATCCTCCTCAAATATTCCTGCTACATTCTACTTCTTGAAACTTCTCTCATGTTAAATGCAGATAGCACACCAAGGGTACGTTCTGAAGTGTAATTGGTAGCATTTAGTTTCTTCACAAAGGTGTGAGCAGTAATGCAACCACTACTTTGTTGTCAAGACATTAGGTCTAATTGTGAAAAGCCATGGTCTACATTCAGGAGCTGAAGTAGAGTCCAGGAATCTTTTCTAACAAGGTCAACAAGTGAAACATTGTCAGTCAGAAGAGGCATCCGTTGCAGAACAATTTTATTACTTTGCTTGGGTGACGCAGGAGTGCCTTAGCCATTGTTCACTTTTCACTCAGGAGAACAGAATCACTAAAAAATGACGAGGAGACTAAGCATTGTGACAAGTACCAAAGTTGGTTGCCAAGTTTCTTTATATGAGCAGTAATCATCCTGCAATGCATTGTGATCTTTATGCATTTTTTACAGTTCCAATTCTGAGTTTGGTGCACTTGCTGGGTCTGTGCAGGGTTTTTCAGAGTAAATTTGATACTTGTCAGAACACTTAGTCTCCTCGTCATTTTTAGTGACTTCATTCCCCTGAGTGAAAAGTGAGCAGTGGCCAAGGCATTCCTGCGTCACCCCAAGCAAAGTAATAAAATTGTTCTGCAACAGATGCCTCTTCTGACTGACAATGTTTCACTTGTTGATCTTGTTAGAAAACATTTTTGGACACTACTTCAGCTCCTGAATGTAGACCATGGCTTTTTAAAAGTAGACCTATTGACTTGACAACAAAATAGTGGTTGCATTACTGCTCACAACTTAGTGAAGAACCTAAATGTTGCCAGTGATGCTTCAGAACATGCCCTTCCTTAATCTGCTAACAGCGTGTAACACAGAAGTAACACGGAGTAGAAAGTAGCAGGAATATTTATTGAGGATTGTCAGTATGCTACCGCAAACACTATGAAACTGCAACAGCTTTTTAAAAGTGACAAAGCAAAATCTTCATAGTGTTAAGAAACCCTTGGAGTTTTTATGAAAATAGAGCTAAAAAGATATGAGAGAAACCTGACAATTACCTTTACTAAATATACATCAGACAAACTTCTGAAAATGCCTTGCTGTTATTTTTTGTTTTTCCTAAGGTTAAGCCCTTGTGTTTTTCATGTACCACCCCATTGTGCTGATTAGTTTATAATGCTTTTGTTTGCATATTTATTCAGATCAACTCAAACCTGACAATGGTATCACATTTTGTATGATTTTATCATTAGTTTTTTTTGTTTGTTATGGGAGTGATAGAGCAGTCAGCTTCAGTGATAATATACATACCATGTGTGTAACGTTGCTTAATGCAAACATTTTCTACAGGATATCTTTTGTTGATTCATAGCAAAGAAACTTTATGACAATGTGCTTCAAAATGCACTCATAAAGCTTCTGGCTGATCATTACACTGTGGATTACAATGTTCAACAAGATTTTTTTTCTAAATTCTCTACTTAAGTTTTATACAAGTACCAGCAAGCATCAAAAATCAAAAACTTAGCCTAAAATCATCAAAAAATCAAGAAATCTTAAATATCTCAAAAAGCATTTACAGTAAGCAAGTAAAATGTATTAAATGCATATAGGAAGATGTTAGTTCTGGTTCATTTGAAAAATTTTTTTTGTTCTAGCTCATTCGGTTTTTGAGATATTGCATTTTTATATATTTTGGGTTGTTTCCATGGAAATACTCATAGAGGAGGCGTCAAACAACGATTGAATCAACTTTGTTTGTCAATTTTGTGAATGATGATGCCAACTGCAGCTTTTGACCAACTTACGTGGAGATCTGAGACATTCGGCCAAAATTGGTACGGCCTAGTGTCTACGCAAACTTTTGTCTTTTTGCTAACCTTATTAAATGACTACCACGTGAGGTAGTTCGTCAACGATGCACCATAGTTTTGTAGTTACTAGTTGGTTCATTTATAAGCTGTTATGTTTTAGTTCATTAACAAGGTGCGATTCTTTACAAAATCGATTCTTTCCTTTTCAGTTTGCAATAACTTTCCACAAAATATGTGGCTTTCCTTTCCAAGCGAATTTTAGTAGTTTTTTAATCATACACATTCAGTTTAAAGACATTAATAATCAAAGAAAATCAGAAGCTTAGAGGCATTTCTTATACAACAAGGCTCAACAACACAAAAGTGCAATTTGTGCTCCGTTATACCAGTTATACAAAAGGAGGTGGTTCAAGCACCGAAAGCTTGATCAACCATTTGAAATCAAAGCACAGAATCCATGTAATCCATGAGAGTGAAGGCCACAAAACTATTCTGGCATAGGAAGAGATCCGATCACAAATTGTGAAAAAGGAAATGAGTCTTTTTGAGGCTACAAAGAAGAGGTTAAATAACCTTGAAAAACTGTTTCATGCCTTAATTACAATCAAGCCCAAATCAGTTGAACCAGAGAGGGCTTTTTCAGCCATGGGGCTATTTGTCACAAAACTCAGAAACAGACTGAATGATGAAAGTGTGCTTTGATTGTCTTGTGTCAGTATTGTAAGCATCATTGAAAAACTGCGGTAAGCTTAATTAATAATTTGCTAATAAATTGCGCAGGGACCAACAGTAATAATTTCATGATGAGAATGAGTTTTCATTGCTCAAAATCGCATTCATTTCAAAACCTGAAAAGACCCGGGTTTTCCTGGGTTTCTTTTCTCAGCTACGCGAAACCCAGGTTTTAAAATTTAGCCCCGAATTGGAAACACTAACTTCAACCCTGTGAACTTCTTAGCATTGCATGAGGTGCAACAAGAACAACAATGTTAAAGTAACTGCAACAAACGAGCAACTACAAACTAGAAAAGGAAGTGTCTAAATGACTGTATCTGGTTTTCGATTTGAAAGGACTAAAAAACTGTATCAAGTGAATTTGCTGACCTCTGTGAAATATCTAACCAATTCTTGTATGACAGTTGCTTCTCAGAGTGATTCAGTAAAGGATTGAACTGGTGATTATTTTTTTCTAACCCTCAGTTCTAACTCTAAACCCTAACCATAAATCTAAACATTGTGTCTGGTTTTCGAAACTATAACAAAGTACATCAAAAGTGCTTTCAAGAAAAGATTGTAAAAGGTTACAGCCTAAACGGATCTTATTAAATCAAAAGTAGCATCTATCAGCAAAGTCGAATCAAGTAACCATGATGAGAGCTGAACCGATGACCTCTCACACATCAGGAATAGACACTTCCCACTCGACCAGGTTGACTGTGCTGGTAACGTCACGAACTCAAAGTTACATGTGGCACATAGCCAGACATGGTTTCAAAGCAAGATATATATGCATTTTTTCAGTCCTTCAAAAATGAAAACCGGATACGGTTGTTCAGAATCTACCACTGGAAAACACTGAAAAAAACTCACCAGAAATGTAGTTTTTAATCTTTGGTTGTGACATGTTTTTTTCTTTAATTAAATCATGTAAGTTAATTATTTGTATCTCTGTCAGGTATTGTGATTATTTGCATATTTTATAGAAGAATGAAGTTATTTCCCTGAGTTAATATCTGTAAGATTAGCCTAATGGCTACTGGACAATTTCAAACAACATTTAAACCAGTTCCACCTGCCAAGGGATCATTTCCTTTAGATCGTTCTGGTGAATGCAAACACTTGAAGCAAGCATTTATGAAGTGTCTTAGAAAGAATGGATTTGATAACAGTTTGTGTCGTGAAGAATCAAAAAACTATTTAGTTTGTCGCATGGAAAAAAATTTGATGCAACAAGAAACTATGTCACAGCTTGGATATAAAGATCTGGAAGAAAACAACCATTCATCCACAGCTTCACAAACCTGAAAATTGCAAGTTGCCATATTTTTTTCTCACGAATACAAGTTTGCAAAATATGGTTTGTCAAATTGTAATTTTATTATAGCTGAGGAAGCAATGTGCATGGCAAGACATTTTGCCAACATTGTAGCAACAAATATTTCTCTCCATGGCAAACTCAAAAGAAGCTGGAAAGGAACTAGCAGACTAAAGGTTAAGACTAAATTGAAAAAGTCATCCACCTTCACTGATTGTACTTTGAGTGGCAATGATGTTATTGCTCTATTTGCAACTTCTTATGATCGTTTTTTTCTTTCAAAGCTAACCTAAGCATCTTTTCTTCAGCACCTTATCTATAGAGAATTTGAAAATTCCTGCTAAAATGTTTCAAATGAAGGCGTAATAAGCACAAGTATTTGTTGTTTAAATGCCATGCTTTCTAGACTGGGATGCCGTGCTATCCACTATACTAGATCAGCATAGATAATGGTCTTTTCAATAGCATGCTGAATTTAATCGGCATTATCAATCATATGAGGTTTGGTTGTCACATGATATGTTGACATTATAAATTCGCTATTATGCATGATGTTATTAATTATGCTTGTGTCCAATAGCCTACACAAGTTTTGTTTGCAGTGCAGTTTGCCTTGGGATATGTAACACTCATGATTTTGAAAGATTTTGAAAGTTATTATGACCATGGTTTAAATTACTAACAAAAATTTATTTATGTGTGTCTGTTCTGTATTAGCTGTAGCCTAGAAGGGTCTTGTATGTTTTAGGGAAAACAAGATAGCTAAAAGGGCAAAAATATTCTGTGAGTTAGATATACTGCGTGGCATTCCTATGCATTTGTATCTGCATTGCTGGCATTCTCTTATTGTTATTGGGCTTGAATGTTTTTGCTTAAGATTGACTTTTGGTTTGCTCTGCCGTGCTTGAGGACATTAAAGGAGTTCTGAATGTGCTTGCTGACGTAAAATTTCAAAATATTTAAATGTTATGTGGGAAACATAAAATCTGAATGAGGCAACTAAATATCTGAGTGAGACATGCAATGAACTCATTTGAAGCTGCAGTTGTGTTAGAAGTCTTCTGAAGAAGCTCTTGCACCAACAATGTTACTATGTAATTTTATGCTAATGTAGCAGCTTGTCATCTTTTCTGATGGAATATGTAGTGCATTTTTTGAGCTGAATTTTTTAAGTTGTTATTGTTGTTTTTGGTCAACTTACACAGCAGTTTGTCCTAATTGGTTGAAAATATCTCTATTATTGCTGGTTAATTATATTTAGATGTGCCTTTATCATGTTTTCAACAATTTTGTCCATTTTTGTTATTGGAATTTAAACTAGATCTTGCTTTCAGAGGAAGATTTTTTTCTTGTTGATTTTAGCCTCAGGCATCTTTTTGTTTTACTGATGTGTAATGGTTACGCTTTTCTCCTGTTACATAGTTTGTTTGGTGGAAAGTTTTGTTGAAGTGCAGGGTTTGTTGGTATGAATCATCAAATTAGTTTACCTGTACTTATTGAACCAATACTGTGCTGAACTGGAATGGAAAAACTTGGCATTGACTTGGGTTTTGTGGAGGACGTAGAGCAGGCTTGGCGACTGCACCGAGCATATTTTCCAAGCAAAATGGGTGGAAAGCCTGCATGGTTAGATCCAAAGTCACTGCCTTCTGGGCAAAACATCATTTGCCAACTATGCAGCAAACCATTAGTATTTCTGTTGCAAATTTATGCTCCTGATGATGAAAATCTTCACTGCTTTCACAGGCAGGTGATTTACATCAAAATCAAAAAAATGTTTCTTAGTTTTTTTTGACCATTAAATTCTGAAGTTAATTTTTTTCAGGACAGTGTTTGTTTTTTGCTGCAAGAATGGAAGTTGCTACAAATATCCCGGAAATGGTGGCATTTTAGTTTTGCGTTGTTGTTTGACTCGAAGGAACCAATTCTACCACTTTGATTCACCTGATTACGATTCTCCACAAACAGCTGAGTGAGTGCTGTTTGTTTCTATAAAGTAATTAACCTGAATCTATTTTGGCCAGCACATATTTTTAGTGAATAAGCTAATTAATTATCCATTATTAATTATTCTAACAAAATATACCTTGCTACCAAACCTTTCCGTACAATGTCATGCCATAAATCACTGATTTTATTTTTTCACAGCTTTGCAGTTATGACAAAATGTCTTCTGTTAAAAATTTGGTATTTACATAAAATAGTTGCTTTTGCATCAATTAACGTAATTAATTCTGGTTTGCAGAATATGCAAGAATTTCAAAATGTTGTGTAACGTATGTGGCTTTGTCGCCGACAAAGCTTGCTCACGGTGCAAGCGCACGCATTACTGTGGAAAAGAACATCAAATTCTTGATTGGAAATATCACAAAAAGATTTGTTCAAACAATTCATCTGCCATCAAAGAAAGTACTTGCTGCAATTACTTGTTTCCGGGTATGTTTGCAATTTACATCTTTAAAACAACCTGACACGCTGCATCGCACGAGTTCTTGTTTGTTGCGTGCTTTCAGTAGAAACATGAGTTCTGTAGGCAATGAATGAACTCGCTAAAAATTAACGATAAAAAATATCGGCTATTTTTATAAAATGCGTGGTTTACTCGTGTGTGTGTGTGTGTGTGTGTGCATGGATGGTTGCCAGACAGTCAAAAAGCTTGAAATTGAGCTGATTATTGAAGTAGCAGAAAAATTTTGCTTTTGTCTAACTTCATGTTGAATTTTTTGTATCTTTTTACTTGAAATTGTAAGCTGCGCACTAATGTTGGTGCGATAGTAATGCGATAATGCGCTTCACTTTGTGAGCTAAGTGTCTATCAAGTGAGTTGTAAATACAGTGGTTACGCATCATTCTGTTGGAAACATGAAGAAAAGGTCAACTTGCATTTTATATTTCCAATTATCGAACGATGTGCAACAATTACCCTGGCAAATCTATGTACGCTTAAAATGTATCCATGTGGTTATTTTTTAGCTCATACTTCTGCTATGCAGCTGTGCTTTTCTGTACTTGGTGAGCAGTTGTTGAGCTTCGTTCTGTTGAGAGGCCAGCCTGCATTTCACTTGTAAAACCATATGCAACAACTAGATTTCTAACGCAATTCTGTACTCAAAACATTTTCCACACAGTTGTTGTTTTTAGCTCAAACTTTTGCGCTGTAATTGTGCTCTTTTGAGGCAAATTTTATATTAACTACATAGTTTCTGAAAGATGTTTTGTTACTTCGAATTGTCATAGCTTGAACCATCTGATTTTGACGCATAGTTGAATTTTTACAATTACAGTATTTGTCTGTAAATGCCTAGTGCAGGGTTTCGCAAACTATAGCCTTCGGAAGGCTTTCATGATTTTTTCGTTATCTGGGGAACGCAGTGTTCCCTCTAAGCCGAAAAAAAACGGCATTTTCGGCACCGTTTTTGGACGCCAGCCGGCAAAAATTTTGAAAATCGGCACTTGCATTTTTTGGACGCAATTTCCTTCACTGGAGAAAATTTCACAAAACTCAATTTAAATATTTTTTCAAAGATGTACGGGACTTTTCAAAGATATTTTCACGATTGAACCCGTTTTCAGGTCACAGCATATAGAAAGTTCAGACGTATTTTGGGAATTCTCCGGTTGCAAGGTTTATAAAGAAGTTCTGGGCGCATTTTCCCGATTTTTGCGTCTCACAACAAAGCTGTTTGCCATGAAGTTCAGGTACATTTTTTGAGTTATCCGCCTCCAAAGTTTACAAAAATGTTTTGGGCGCATTTTCACGATTTTTGCGTGCAAAAACGAAGCTGCTTGCCGTGAAGTCCAGGCGCATTTTGGAGGTTTTCACTTTG
>Ga0210059_1015210_pt1 | contig 11272 bp, 3 predicted proteins | sample Ectturendosymbi2_FD_188042 | JGI IMG/M metagenome (GOLD analysis project Ga0210059, IMG submission 188042) | Ecteinascidia turbinata endosymbiont from Florida, USA - Sample 2 (SPAdes) (version 2) | ecosystem: Host-associated > Tunicates > Ascidians > Unclassified | place: Key West, Florida... | reverse complement strand
CCCGCTGTGCCCAGGATGTTTTACACCATACCACAACTGAATACATTTACGAAGTTTAGATGGATGTTTCTTGTTTGCTATTTGAGGTTGTTAGACTCTTCGTTTTTGTTTTTCGTTGAACGCCATTTGCATGTTGAATGCTATTGGGACATATAATCCCAATATAAAATACCATTGGTATTATATGTCCCAAAATATTTACCCCCCTAATTTTTGTTTCAAACTTCATGAAAAATAAAATTCATGCTTTTTATGCTCATTTGTCTACTCTGCAAGGAACTAAAGGAAATAAAGTAAATTGTTTAAAAAAAAACTTTTGGTCATGAAAGGGTTAAACTGCTTACAATAGACCACAGATTGTGGTCTTCCACTAATTCATTGCCACTAGTGTAGTGTAGTCAAGTATGTACTTTCCACGATGGTGTAAGCAAGGAATCGATCAGCAAATTTTTAATAGGAAATCGATTTCACGTAAAATTACGCATTCTTAGTCCTTAGTGTAGTGTAATAAGGCATTTCTGTTAAAAAACCCTACTATGCCAGCATCAAACACTCAGTTTTGTCACATATTCAATGTATAATCAAAGTCCAAAGTAAACATTAGTGCTACACATGTATGTATAGCACTTATTGATACAAATTTATTTCATTTTAAACATTTTGCGACAACTTCAGTTGAAGGGCTATAGTGGTAACACGTTTGTCTTGACTCAAGCACTATATATATACCAGCATACATCTGTGTCAGGGATGACTTACAGATAGACATAAGATAAATATTGTGCCAACGTAAAGGCAACAAGTTCAACTATTAGAAATAAAAACACAAATATCAATAATCCACACAAAACCATGTTGGATGTTTTCAATACACCGCTTTTTATTGTGTTTGAATTTGTTCAGCTTGATTAATGTTTAAGAGGTGACAACTGTTTTAAGAACTGGTCACATACTCTATACTGCACAAAAAAGAGAAATTATTTATGATCACCTGAACAAAGTTTATCTTTTTTCAATCTGATTCATCATCACAACACTGACAGAAAAAAAGTTTTTTGATGACTTAAACATGGACATGAACTGCAGAAGCAACTCATCAGTATAACCAAATAAATGATATATCATTCAACACAAAACAGTGAAATTAAAAAGAGTCATGACAATAGGTCACCTTCTTCATACCAGGGCAAACACAACTCACGAAATTTGTTGACAAACATAACAGTATTTGAACATAACAATGAATGCATGTAAAAAAACATACAAAAGCTCCTACTATGAGTAACTTGCAAAGCTTGAAATTGTTTACTCTCTTAGTATTTATAATGTCGCATAAGCAACAGCATTAATGGTCTGATACAAATTTGTCACAAGAATGTTTGTTTCAATATCAACAAATTTTTTTGCTAATTTAAATAGATAATTTAAAGGTCACTGTATAACAAAGAATCATAAATATGCTGAAATAACAACATCTACTCCAAAGAAAACACACTGTGAAACATCAAAAAGACAATAAATTGCCCCAAGCAAACTTATTTTTATGGCAGTTTAAACAAAAGGACACTTATTCTAGTTCAGGCTGATTTGATTTGTTTTAAATATGCTTCTTTATTTTAAGCAACTACAATACTTTCACCTCACAAGCAAACATTCTTATCGCACAGGTGTCACCAATCTTTTTGAAACTAACAGCTACTTCTTGGATACCGATTAATACAAAAGGCTACTGGTTTAATACACACTTCAACTAAATTTCCTCAATTCACCTTTAAGTGTGTTGTCATTAACCCTGTAACGACTGCGATTGGCCAGCCCTTTTTTGGCCATAAATCGCCAGCCGCTAGAGCTAGAGAGTTGTTCAAACCCTCCACGGTTTCAGTAAGTCTTCTGGTTGAAATCGAAAAAAAACGTTTTTCATTTTTGGTGGGGGTTTTCTAGAGGTAACATCACAATGAGGGCATGTTTTGGAAATTTTGGCCACCTTTGGCCAACCCTGAGCCCCAACCCATTGACCCATTCGATTGGCTCAAAGTTTTGTTGCAAACTAGGTCAAAATCCACATCTATAGAGCCCTTGATTGACTTGCTAGCACATCTGTGGCCAAAATTATTGGCCAAAAACCTAGTTTTTGGCCTAATTCAAAACTTTTAAGAAAAGGCATAATTTGCCCTTTCAGGGCAAACTTTGGCCAGCCATAACTCGGCAGCAGATTGAGCTAGAGAGCTGTTCAAACCCTGTAATGACTAGTGGCGTTGTGTAGTTTAGAATCAAAAAAAAATTTTTTTGCCAATTTGGTTGCGGGGTTTTGGGCCAATGGGATCATGACAGGGACATGTTTTTTGGATAATTATATGACGTCATCATCTGATCCAACGCACCAATATTTTGGCTCGCAGTATTTTAGGATTCTAGGAAGAATACGCATTTTACGAGCCCTTGATTGAGTTTCTAGCGTTTCTGGTTCAAAAGTTAAGCCAAAAAACAGCTGATTGGTAAGGGGCTTTTCTCAATACTTTTGGGGGATTTCCCTAATTAATTTTAAGTTTTTTTGGCCCTAATCTTGGAAGCAGGAACGCTAAAAACCCATTCAGACCCTTCAAAGTCCCGAATAGTAACCAAAAAACAGCTAAATTTAAAAAAAATGTATGTCATTTAAATGGCTCCTGCGGGTCTTAAACGGAGGTCGGGCAAAAATGCTGACGTCAGCAAAAATAACATAAACATCCGATCATCATATAAGCATTAACAAATAATTGATTAATCACATAATTAGATAATTATTTTATTTTATATCAAAACTCTTGAACCAGAAACGCTAGAAAGTTTATCAAACACTCAAAAGACTCAGATTCTGGCCTAGTTTCCATTGAAAACTTTTAGCGAAATATGTGTCTAGTGGTTACTTGTGTCTAGGAAACAAGAGCTAAAATGGCCAAAAACCTACCTCACTTATGATGTCGCTCACAAAAAACTCAAAACTAAAAAAAATATTTTTCATTACAGACTAGATGACTTGCCGAATCTTTTGAGGGGTTGAACAGCTCTCTAGTGCAATCGGCAGAAGAACTATGCTGTTGGTAAGACAACTGAAAACTGCTGGTTTTACGCAAGTTTCTAAGTACAAATACATCATACCCTGGCAGCCAACGTGTTAATAATTAATAATGTTCATCCATGTGAAGACTATGATCATGCTAATGATAGTTTAGAACAGGCCCACAGGCGACCCGTGTGATCCTTGCAAGTGACCTGGTGCTTGCAGGCATCATGTTAGTTACCTCAGTTAATGTAGTGGTTTAATTTTCATTAGACTGCTTAACAACTTATATAATATTTAATTAACATAGACACTGCCATGTATAAAATAAGAATGCTAGCTTATGGAAGCCTCTTAGTGAGTCAGCAAAATAAAGCACTGAAAAAATGGAAATGGTTTTCTGGAAAATGATATTGTGAGAGCTTGTTGATGCATTCAGACCTCATGCTAGAGTTGAAGACTTCCAAAAAAAGGTAAAACAGCACAGAACATTGACTGCATATCTGGTATAGTTTCAACCTAATTTAAATGCAAATATTAGACATCGTTATGTTGACAATTTTAAAGTCCAAATTCTGAGAATGCTTGTTCCATTAGCATCATGTTTTCATTAAACAAAACCTGAATAAGATATTCGTTTCAGTCAGTTTTAAAAAATGCAGCTTATTAAGCCATACAACACAGATTTAAACAACAAAACGATGGAACTATCTATAAGTCAAAAATTTTTTTCAAATCACGTTAATAAATAGGCAATGGTGTCAAATGCCAAGAATCATTCTGTTCCTCCACATAATTTATCAGACACTTGATGAATTTACACTTTACACAGATATAGAATCTAACTGGCTAGTTTTGCTTAATTTATGCAAATCAGTATCGCACAAACTTATTTTTCAAATGGACAAGAAATAATTATAGTTACATATCCACAGTTTAACAATCCCTTTCAAGCTTTCAATCACCATATGACTACACTGTATGCAAAATGAAGTGTAGTAGGACATTTTAAGGATACTTAATTTAGACTGATTATGTCATAATTTATTAATGGGTACGCAGAACTTTTTTCTGAAATAAGCTAATATGACATCAGCAGTTTGTTTTACCACAGAAAGTTAATCACTGAATAGTATTGTATAACTTGTAATCTGTTTGACCCTCAAACGTACCACATACCAACAAATGAACCGCATGGTCTACACTTGTGACCATGCCACATACAAGTGATAGTTCATCCTACATATTTTATCAACTGAAACGAATTAGGTGTATTGTGTTAAAATTATCTAGTGGAATTCCATAGCATTGATGACAAATACATGCAAAACACAAAGAGAGCGTGAAAGACAATTTCACACAAGCCCATCCCAGTTGGTAGTTTCATTAACCATGTCTAGAAGTTCTGGTCCACTAAGTCTGTACCTACTATTTTTCCATTGAATAAATAGGTAGTCTAACGCCTTTCCAACCAACTTGCCCTTTAAACAACACTTTTCTTTGACCAAATTACCGCTCACAGGAAACACAGGTATTTTAATGTGTGTGCAATAATCCATTGCTTCAGTGTCACCTGTGTACTTTAGAAATTCGTAAAAAGCAGGCAATGCAGGTTTTCGTTTACGATGTAAATCCACAAGAATATCTAAATAGTGATCCAAACGACCTGACCCAGATTTTATATCATGTCTGTGCTGGACAATGAATTCCAAAATCATGTGTTCAACATTGGAGCACTTTATTCTTTTTCGAAAATGATCAATGCTTTCGGTTGATTCAAACAAAGCTGCAAGAGCAGTCACATGATGAGGTGACAAGTGAGATAGGCACTTCCAAATCTCTGCAAATCTTCCCATGTTTGGGAACTCAGGTAAGCCAATGTAAGGAAAAAGTTTACAAGAAAACATGGTGCTTAGTATTTGCGGAACCAATCGCCCTTTAAGAATAAGAATTAATTCCACCCAAATTCTTTCTCCTGACACATTAAGCAATCCATTTGCATTTTCAGAAATAATTTCAAGGGTTTTTTCATCATGCTGAGTGTCTTCATGTGCAATTCGGCCAAAAAAGCGAAAATATCTTAAAATTCTTAGGTAATCTTCTTTGATTCTTTCATCAGGATCACCAACAAATCTTATCTGCTGATTTTCCAAGTCTTCTTTTCCATTAAAATAATCAATAACATCACCTTCAAATGTCATGTATAGAGAATTGATAGTCAAGTCACGTCTAGATGCATCCAACATCCAGTTTTTTGTATACTCAACCTTTGCATGTCGACCATCAGTAACACGATCTATCCGCAAAGTAGTGATTTCAAAATTCTGCTCAGCAACTCTGCAAGTGACAGTACCATGAGACCAACCACTTTCACTGATCAATCGAATTTCATGTTTGTTAAACATTTGTATCATTTCTTCTGGCGTGGCAGTGGTAGCAAAGTCTAGATCTTTAGGAGCTTTTCCTGACAACAGATCTCGCACTGCTCCTCCACACAAACGAATTTGAAAATCATTTGATTCAAATAACTTCAAAACCGTTTTTAAACCTTCTGTAAAAATACCATGAAACTCTGGTGTATTAAGGCGTAGTACAGTAGGTTCTGCACACAGCTGTGCACAGCCTGCTTTTGCAATTTCAGAAACTTTGCTGGACATAATAGCAGGGTTTTGGTAACAATTTCTGCTTGTTGAAATGGTACAACAAATATTCTTCCAATTACTTCTGGAGAGAAAAATAGAGTTACTTTTCAACAATGCTGAAAATGTGTTAGTTGACAAATTTCCACAACACCTGAGAGCTTGACATCCCTTAAGAAATACTCCCATGTCTACAAACAAGATATGTGAAGAAAAGAACCATATTACTCTAAATTAAACACCATAAGTTCTACCTATTAAAACAAAAGAGAATTCAAAAAATGCAATTGCCATGATTCTTTTTAAAAGTGTGGTAGTATTACAATGTAATGCTATTACACAGATTTCAACAACCAAACAACAAGCAACTATCACAAGTAGGAAAGTAGTTGCTTTATATAAAGGCAGTGGCTATAGATACACCTGTGGATCTTGAAATTTGAGAACTTATTGATACGCTACCTGTGACGCAGAAGTAACGCACAACAGGAGTGCAGTAGCCTTGGTAGAAATGAAGTAAACGTAAAAGATAAACCCTCAACCTAACCTTAACCCTAACTGTAGGTTTAATCCTAACCTAATGCTAACTTAACCCTAAGGTAAGGCTAACCTAATGCTAACCTAACCCTATCATAACACTAACCCATAAGCCTGAAAAAAAGTAAAGAAAAAGTAAAGTCGGCAAGGTGAGAGTCGAACTGAAAACCGTTGGCATAGCGGCCATAACGCATAACTGCTACACTACGATACCCAAACCATTTGAGTCACATGGTGACCCTTTTATTTGAATTACATCAGACTAGACGTATCTGTAGTCACTTGCTTAGATAAACAGTCATAGGTTACAAATAAATGAAGTGTTGACACCAGAGTTCCCATACATTTTTAAACATTATTATTTTCTAAACTTTTTCAATGCATTATCAATACTAAAGAAAAAAAGTATAATCAATACCATCACTTCTCTTCATTTTCAAAATTCTTATTCAAGAAACACAATTTCACCATCCGGAACTTTGCTAATTCCAGATAATATCCAATCTTTTCACATCTCGTAATCTGGATTTTCTGTGCTTCCACTCTGCTTTGTTCTAAGTGCATTGACTGGTCTCTAAAAATGATTCTGCAGCTTTTGGACACAAGCATGCTCATGATCAGCAATGAATATTTCAGGCCAATCTACACTGGGGAGTTGCCAAGAGTACTTGCACACAATTCTTTGTTTGTTTTATTGCACCCAGGAGTTTCCGTGCTGATCCATGCACGAGCGCAGAATTACCCGACACAACAAAACAGACAAACAATCGTGCACGGCTATTCCTGGCAACTCCTCAGTGTAGATTAGCCTTTAGAATTATGATAACATCAGCTGCAACTACACGTGACATTTGGCTTACTGTAAGGGTGATTATTATGTCAAACACAAGCATAGCATATCACGTTGAACATAACACAAGGCACGCTGCTGCAACATGGTTCCAGTCTATGATTAGTGTTGAGTGTGTGTGTCAAGCATTATCCCTGAGTATACTGCATATACACCAGTCATAAAAATCTCTGCGTCAGTCCAAAATCCTTGTTTTTGCAGCCAAGTAACCTAAAATTATTATGAAATAAAGATTGATAAAAGCACTAGTTTTTTATTCATTTATTGACTTTCGAGGAATCAGCCGACTGGGCTCTGCTTCACCCTTCACTCCACAGGTTAAACAATAACTTCACTCCGCAGACAAGTTAAACAAGCAAGGAATCAATCGCAAATATTTAATAGAAAATTGATTTCACGTAGCAATAGAATATGCATCATCAGTCCTTACATCTAGATTTAAATAAGATGGAAAACAAGACTTGACGATGCGTAGTGTTACATGAAATCGATTTCCTATTAAAAATTTGTAAATGATTCCTTGCTTGTGTCACCTGTGGAGTGAAGTAACTCCACTTGAACTTAAGATTGTTCGTAACTGCTTGGATATAGCCAGGGTTTTTTTCAAGGTGGTTTAGCCAGGTTCCTAGAATTGAAAATCTGGTCCTTAGAATTGGAGAAATTGAGTCCCTACAGGTCCATACCAGGTACCTAACACTTTCCTTAAAAAAAACTGATATAGCGGTTAGGTTACTAGTTTAATGTGCTATCACAAATATATTAATAACTTCATTTTGCTTCTGCAAGCGTCTGTTGTTGGTTGTAAAAATGTTCAATTTAGGTGATTTTCATTGATAGCTCAGTTCAGTAGTCTTATTAAGCCTACCCCGGAACCGGATGATTTTGGGCTTATTTACTGGGGGACAACTTTTCCCCACTCTCATGTGCATACGTGAATATGGCTTACTGAACTATCACTAAAAGTTGCTAAATCTATTAACACGGTGTGCAACAGTTACAGATAACATTAACAAGCAATTTTCTTTGTTTTATAAGGTACAACAATATTCATTTCATCTGCACGTCTCTACGCCATTTTGAAAATAAATTATATGGAGCACCAATTTCAGTTATCTTGCCTATCGATTATGGCACAAATAAACAATCTGTGACAAAACAATTCAATTGAATAAAGAACTAGGTCATCAGCACAGCCGTAACGAAGTGTGAAACCGTCGAAAGCCAAACAAAGAACTTGAAGTATGAGTTGCAATGCTTTTTCATCAAAATTTAAGCAAATGTGTTCGAAAATTGGGCTTATTAAGCAGACTTTGGGGTTTACAGTGGGCTATAAGTTAACGTGGGTTTTTTATTACAAGAATTAAATGGAGTAATTCTGGACCAGATAATTTTGGGCTTATAAGCTAAGCAGGTGGGCTTATTATTCTTGGGCTTAATAAGCAGGAATTACTGCACTTATTAGAAGATTTCAGGTCAGAAATAGCCATATTCAGATAATGTGAATTTTTGCACGTTTTAATACCTGTTGCAGCAAGAACATGGTTACAGTTCATTCATTGAATAATAAATAATATTGCAGCATTTCACAAGTCATGCATTTACGTAAATGGAAAACATTCTTGATGCTGGAATGAACCTAGTTGTCAAAAGTACGCACAGTAGATAATACTAGTTACTGAAACAAAAAGAGCACAAGACCTGACCCTTCAGCACGTTTCACCCAGTGCTGCTACACTACACAAAAATCACTAGATTCACAAAAAAAATTCACTAGATCTGAAAAAAAATCACTAGATTTAAAATTTTTGCGTTGTGATTTGCAGTTTTGCCTGAAATGATGTGTCTATTTATCTACTTTATTGCCAAAAAACATTTACATCATTTGCAAGTTTGCAAAAATTGAGGTTGCTTACAAAATATGGAGTTCCGTTGGGGCGGATCTTTGATGATGTAACTGGAATGGAAAAAAGTTTAGTTACGAAAGAAACAAAAGGAACAAATGCAAAGGAAAAATGTTTTCTCATTGCAACTGAATATGGGCTTCACGCAAACATGTAATGTATCATGGAAGTTTGCGATGTTTAAAAAATGTATACTTTCATGGCTATTGAATTTCAACAGTCATGAAAGTTTACATTTTTTAAACATCGCAAACTTCCACACATTACATGTTTGCATGAAGCCCATATTCAGTTGCAATAAAAAAACATTTTTCCTTTGCATTTATTCTTTTTGTTTTTTTCGCAACTCAACTTTTTTCCACTCCGGTTACTTCATCAAAGATCCGCTAACTGAAACCAATTTTTTTGTCCCCGAATTGTTGTGAAACTCAGATAAGGAAATATTATTAAACTTCAAAATAGACTTTTTTACCATAGTGTAATATCACCTTTTGCAATAAATTTATTTTACTACTGTTTAGTTCTCATTGCTCAATGCAAAATATCGGTTTCAGCGACTCCGGTTACATCATCAAACCTCCGCATCCAAGCTCTGCTATTTACGGAGCTCCGACTTTTACAGGGTACCAAAATTGATCATTGAAGCCTGGAAAATCTCATTACTAACAATAAAATCTTCAAGTTTTTCTTAAGAACAGAAAATGACACCACTCGCGAGTACTTAGTAGAGCAATCAACCTAACAGGTAATTAATTATTTCCACTTCAGCGTTCCTGCTAAGAAATGAAAATACTGCCACAGCCAATAATAGCAGCAATTAACACCAAATAACACGGAGGTGTAAACAATGAGAAACTCATATTAGAAACACTTGTTTGTTCTGTTGGTGCAGATCTTCAAGCAAAAATTACATAATCAATTGTTTACGGATTAAAAAAGGCAGAAAATATTTTTAAAAAAGGCTGAAAAGTTGAGAAGTTAGAAAAAAGACAACCGATTTTCTTGAAATATATACTTTGAAAAAATCACTAGATTGCAGTGAAAAATCACTAGGTGACTAGATTAGCCTAAAATTCACCAGATCTAGTGAAAAACCACTATGCGTGGCACCAGTCCAGTGGTTCACCACAGTCACAGCCATCCACCCGGCCTCCACCCTCTCCTTCCAAGGTCGGCAGTGTTGCCAGATGGTTTATGGTTGTCACCTAAACTTGGAACTTGCTAAACAGTGTCACGAAAAACTATTAGGTGCCATGGTTAGATCCTGCGAAAACATGTCACAAATTTTCAGCTGAAATCTCCTAAAAATAGTGAAATTCTGCTAAAAAAACACTATTTTTAAGGTGTTTGAAACAAACTCGTGAAGTTATAAATCAATTGTTGGTATTGCACTCACTATCAACAGACCAGAGATGAGGACTGGATCGGACGGGATCAGGACTGAAACCAATTTTGGGCGGAACAGGACTGTTTCGGACTGGAATTTTTTTGAAAATTGGCGGATCAGAACTGGATCGGACTGAGAAAATTTTTGTTGTTTTAATGTGATTATTCTGAAAATATCAAAAGTTTTGGTTGTGATCCGAATTTACAGGGTTGCTAAATGGTAGTGTATATTTTGCCATCAAATGCAAAAACTCTGAAGGGACTATTTTGCAATTCGAACTGTATCCATTGTTGTTTACATATAAGGTTGAGTTCTAGCAGCAACGCAAACATAGTTGCGTGGTTAGGGCCTATGCCTGCTGTGTGATTGTTCGTTAGCTCTGCTCTCACCATTTCCTTTGGGTTAGCTTGTAGAGGTTGCATCTTCAATAGGAATACTTTTAATGTACTTTTTCAAAAAGTTTATGGTTTACATTTAGGGTTTACCTTTAGGTTTCAGGTTTAGGGTTTGGGTTTAGGTTTGAATCTTGGGTTTAGGTTTTGGGTTTGGGTTTTGTGTTTAGGTTTTGTGTTTATATGTTTTAGGTTTACGGTTTTAGGTCATGTATCAAGGACCTTACGCCAATCCAAGTTTATTATCGTTGACGCTTGACTTGACCAATCCAAGCCGTCGGATTCTCCTAATGTCTTGCCAGCTGTGGCTGTATTTCTCTTATCAATAAACCAACCAGATTCAGCAAAAAATCAAAACCAGCTTTATTACATCATATATACACAAACATTTGTGATGAAAAAAGAATAATTAATTCTGGAATTACTATTTTTGATATTTCTGATCATTTACCAATTTTTGTAAACTTCAACCTTCACCATCCAACCCATCAAAATTCTAAACCTAAATTTAGATGCATGAAACATT
>Ga0210059_1015209_pt1 | contig 11273 bp, 6 predicted proteins | sample Ectturendosymbi2_FD_188042 | JGI IMG/M metagenome (GOLD analysis project Ga0210059, IMG submission 188042) | Ecteinascidia turbinata endosymbiont from Florida, USA - Sample 2 (SPAdes) (version 2) | ecosystem: Host-associated > Tunicates > Ascidians > Unclassified | place: Key West, Florida... | reverse complement strand
AAACAGTTGCAGATTATAAAATGTTATCTTTTCACCTTTCAATAAATGTAATCATCATTGTGGTATCATTTAAAATCCTGGATTTGTGCCCAATCGCTTTGTTTCAACAATTGTGAAACACCCTGTAGATTGTAGGGGCATTTTGAGGAGTAAGATAGAACGGTGTCATCAGCAAAGAAGGAAATAGAAGATTATATTTTTTGAAACATCATTTACATACACCAGAAAAAGCAAGGGGCCAAGAACGGAACCTTGTGGAACTCCACAATTCATGTGCAATATATCAGGCTTGGCATTTGAAATTTGTACAATCTGGGATCTGCCTAGTAGGTAAGATTCCATAAGTTCAAAAACCATACCAAACTCATTGAGGCTAAGCAGATTGCAAACATTGGGCTGGCATTTGGGAAGGAATGCTTCTGTCCAAGTAACAGTGTGGCTCTCGTGTGCTTCATGGAAACAACATATTTTCCATGGTTCACTCACACTGTGCAAAGCATTAAGAAAGTCTTGGCAAGCAAGGTCATCCCAGGCTGACTGTATGCCAGCTCTTTCTAGCAACAATCCATGTTGTGAGGACCAAACCACAATGGCACCACTTATTTTCCCATTAAGTCCCTTGTTAACATCTTCAGTGTGGATTGACATACAAGCATATATATGTCATTTGTTCAAATGTGCTGGGTGCGGAATGATATATGTGTCATTCACTTTGCAACTTAACTTTTTCGTGCTTGTTTTTTTTGCAACAAAAATTTCCACAGTTCTTCATACCTAGACATATTAATCCTGGAAATTTCGCACTAATTGACCAAAAACTTTTTTGAGTTAGGTTTGGCATCAAAACATCTTGCTAGGTCTAAGCTATATGAATTTTTGAAACAAAGTTAGATGCTAACATTTGTTTCATAAACGCAATAGCATTTTTCGTACTCATTTCTTTGCAATGAAAATTTGCAATGCCGTTCTCCATACCTACCCACATATCCCATAAATTTCAGGTAATATGAGCAAGAACTTTTTTAGTTGTGCAGTTTGGTATTAAGCAACATTTGGAGGAAGTTTTGTGATTTTTATTTTTGAGCTGCCTGCACTGAAACACCATCATCTTGAATATTATTCACAATAAATTATTAAGAATTATGACGTTTAGCAAATTCAGCTAGCCAATGTATGTAAATTGTACAAAGATACGCAAATTCTTTATATAGACGGAATCTTTAAACTAGAAATCAGTAAATTAATTTATAAAATAAATTTTAGATAACTTCCCAAACAATTTATATAACTTTTAACAAAAATTGAAGACATTCATTCTTATCATACACGACAACGATCAAGTATTAAATATGTTATTCCTCGGACTAAATTGAAAATTGCTCAAAAGTAATTTACATACACAGGAATAGGAATATGGTCTTCCATAGATCCAACAGTTCGTTTAATACCAAATATCACCTATTTGTTACTAAATTAAAACATAAACTTAAACATTATTGAAAATCAGGAAAACAAATATATTACTTCCAAAACACTGCAAATAAATATTTCTGTGTTATGAAAGGGCAGATGTCGTTTACCAGATATGCTCTGGCAATGCATGACGTGCTAATTTTGTAATAAAATAACATTAGCTAGCCTGGACCGTCTTTATTGAAATGCACCACAGCAGCTCTCTTCAACCGGTGTGCACGGTTCACCCTAGGGTGCACCAAAATATGTGTAGGGTGCACAACTAAGAAAGAGCTGACAAAGGTGCATCACAAACTTGTCACACTAAACAGATAATTTTTATAAAAACTTTCTGTTAGCAAAAATGAACCATTAACCAACCAATGACTTTCAGGATTTAACCGAGACTTTACAGATTTTAAAGTGTGGTGCATAAGCATCACACCACATCAAGGTAATTGTTGTATATAGATGATTATTTGCGATTCATAAGCAACAGACTATGAACCATTATCAATTGAATATGTAGCTGAGTTACTGAACAATTAGGGGCCTTGCTTATTTAGACCAGGGTACTTATAGACATGGGTGCAATTAGGTGGGGGGCACGAGGAAAGTGTCAGTAAATGGGGTGCATGGGTTTAAGTGCTTAAGTAAATAGGGTGCATGCGTGCGTCAAAACATCTTTAAGGGTGCACTGTAACGAAAAAGGTTGAAGAGCACTGCACTGGAGTATTCAGCCTGGTCTTGTTTCCTTTTTTTCTCGCTGTTATAACTTTTTCGTCAGGCCATCTGACTAGAAAACTGTATGGTGATTTCAGATGTCCTGGGAACAAAATAAACGCTGTTCTAATATGGCTTGTTTTCTGTGGCATGCTTTAATGTTTGTTTATGGCTGTTCCCAAATAAACTGATACTGATACTGCTTCATCATATACAAAGGCAAAGATGCAAAAGTCAGCTTCAAGAATTGACTGTCTGTGACTGTGTTCGTAATAAATAACTAACCAATTTTCTGGAACAAACACAAAAATCCCGTTTGGCGTCGTGTTTCAAACGTTGATTGTTGCAGCTAGTTCGGTGGTGGCGACATTTTTTAACCCATCCAACCTGTAAAACGATATTCACGGTGCTAAAAGTTTCTGTCGAATGAGCGTTTTATGCATGCATTTCTTTAGGCGCGAGTGCGCAGTTACCGGAGTGAGCTTGTCAGTGGACACTGGTTTGGGCACGAGTTGAGCATTTTTGAATGACACTTCATTCTGGAATGGTATTCGGAATGCAATAGCATTTCGATTGGTAACCCAGTAAGGCAACCACTAACCAAAGCAGTTGTACAGACAAGTATTAACAATCTGAATGTATTCAAAAGCTTCCAGCTGATGCTAGCGCCACTGTCCACTCTGTTATCTAACACAGTAAAGTTCGCCTGCATAAACGCACATAGTTTTTAGGATGTATTGGTGTCGATGTCCTCTTACTACATGTGTCATCATAGCAGCAATATTAAACTAACAGCTTTCTGCCGTCAATATGAGTCTACAACACGCAACCAGTTTCACCAAAAAAGGCAGACCTTGTCTCAAAAAAATCCAAAATCAACCAGATAGCAGTACTGATACATAGGCTATGGTAGTGAAACATGCATAACCAAACAAAGGTGGATATTAAAACATGTCAGAAACATCGATAAAATGCAATTAAGATATTTGTAAGCAATTTCTTTCCCTGTAGATACACTGTTGTGCATTTGTTTCTTATTAAATACATCAAAAATTTTTAGGGCAACAGTAAAATCTTTGGAATATTCTTTGCACCCTGCAATGGTCATAGACTCCCGTCAGAAGAGATTTGATATGAATATGCAGCTCAGACAATGTTTTGCCAAAGCCAAGCCTTTTCGTCTGAAAAAAATAAAAATCCAGATTTTGACTGTTTTTTTGATTTTCAAAAAAAGTCTGAATTTGATATGAATTTCAAAAATGCCAAATTGGCAACCCTGCATGAGACCACTATTGTTAGATAGGGGTAACTGTTGCATCACAAGGCCAGGTATTGGACCACTGTGATTGAGCGAGGATATTCGTACAGTCCGTTTTGTGGTTTTCTTGCAAATCTTGGCATATTATTTGAATTTACTTGACTTGGTTAATTTCCCACGAGCATGAACGATTTCCCAGGAAGCTCCTTCCCAATTTCCACACTTTCTGCAGCCCTGGGGATTGGGCTAATTGAAAGCAGATGTTTCTTAACTTTGACTACATTATCAACATTATGTGGGTTACTGGCAATGCAATTGTTATCAAGGTTACACCAAGGGTAGCTGAAATGGAAATGGATGGAGCAAAATAGTTTCTTTGCTCAATGCTAATGGCTGAATCCTGCCAAGCTTTGTATGAAAGAGCAGTGGATTTTTATAAGGTATAAGTGAGCTGCCTGCAAAACAGCGAATACAATTAAGACCTTTGGTGCTGGGAAGATTTTCTTTTAAAGGTGTAATTTTCTCATATCGGGCAAGTCTTTGCAACTCCATAACTTGTCAGGTGATTGAACTAGAGAGCTGTTCAAACCCTCAAAAGATATGGTGAGTCTTCTAGTTTGCTTTGAAAAAAATTGGAAAGTTTTTGATTTCATTTTTTTGTGGGTGATGTCATAGTTGGGATAGGATAAGGGCTTTTTGGCTGAGACCATCAGGCCATGGGCCCTAACTGCTAATGGGAATTTTTTGACTCAAGTTCTCAGTGGAAACTAGGCTAAAATTTGAGTCATTTTAGCCTTTGATTGGCATTCTAGCATTTCTGATTCAGAAGTTATGGCCAAAAAAACTTACTTTGAGTAAAAATTACGCAAAAAGATTTTTACCTATATTTTAGTTACTTCGCCATAACTTCTGGAACCAGGGTTTGTCCCTGGATTTTTTGGTCATAGACTAAAATGTTGTTGAAATAACTGAAATAAATTTAAGTCATTTGGTCAGAATGTCTAAGAATATAGGTTAATGAACATTTACGGCAAGTTCTAATACAACTGTAAGACAAATGACCAAAATGCGATAAAAAACAGGTTCGTTCAGACCAAGTTGCCTCATATATCAGGACATTTGATGCCCTATTTAGAAACAATCTGTATGTTCAACAACATGCATCATTTTGTCACTTCATCTCTCTGATGTTTTTTCACAAATCTTCATTTTTCTCTCTCTGTCTAATGCTCATATGTGATGGTGTATCATATTGTACAACATCTTCACTCCCATAGGCAATGCACTAGAGTTAAGCATGCATGCCAATAACAAGGAACACACAAATACATGAATGAACACAAGGACAGGTATGTGACGCTAGTAGAAAATCATACACATGCTGGTGCTAACATATTCACTTTGCTGAAACAAGCATGAATGGTGCCATCACAGTTGTTTAAATATAGTGCTGCGATGACTTCCAAGTTAGACCAAACCATAGGATCAGGGTCAGTTTATAGCAGTAAGTAATACTCTATTGCACTTAGTATAAAATTTAATATGTGCAATTCGGTTATATGGTTTATGAAAGCAAAATGCATTGCAGGCAAGGTCAAGCCACCATAAGAAATTTGTTTGATGTTGTCATATAAAACATTTGCTGCTTTCATATTTTTTGGAAATATTCTTGATAGCGAAAGGGGAAATGCATCAACAGTTATGAACTCATGTGTAAATACAATATTTCTTAAATGTTTTTTATCACCTTGTTTTTTCTTTTCACATGACTACTTCGACAGCGCTGAAAGTTGTATTATAGGTTTGGTAGACTAGATGACCTCATGGTCAATCCTTTGTGACAAAGGAGCCAGTATATGTTCATTGCTTATGTAGAAACCCGCTTTGAATTGTGGCATTGCTTCTGCATTAGCCTATATTCCATGCAATGCTGTATGATCTATTGACTGTGTGAACCATTTTGTTGCAAAAAAACAATATACTTATGGACTAGTGCTGAACTGCAGTGGTGTCACAGAATTTGGGCAGGTTGAGAACAAGGCACCCAAACATGTATTTGGGAAACGAATTTTCAGTTGATGAATCATGTATGGAAACGAAATTCATTTACAGTTCAGTAGGCACATTACTTGCTTTGTACTTGGAGACTAAAGGCATCCTACTACTTCATACAAGAGCTTGATGTGACCAGTTTTAGTGAATGCAAAAAAAAACAAACTAAGATATAAAGTGATGCTTAATGATTGGACTATTTTCACAGTAACAGTGTTACATAATAAAAACAATGCACTTGGTTAATGTACATCAATAAAAAGAATACAAAATTTTTCTAGTACCCAAATAGCACATTTTTATACTTTAACATTTTAGCACCTGAGTTTGAATGTGCTTTTGGTAAAGCAATGTGTTGAGTTGCACTTTGTCTCATTATATGGATGAACATCTGTAATGAGTTCCAATTAATTGTTAAATGTAGCCAGTAGCTGAGAGTTGGTATATTTGTACATGAATTATCCCATTTTAAGATTGTGTATATCGTTTAGTTGGACAAATTTCTGTCTTTTATAAATGTTAGTAACTTTACAAGTCTAAAGTTACGTAAATGCTAACACATGTTGCTGGGGGTTTTGCTTCAGTGTTTGCTCCTCTTCAGTTCAGTAATGACTGTGTAATATCATCCGATATATACCCAGTGATGCATTGTTACTTAGTATTTTTGCAATCTTATGTTCTTTTAGCTGTTCCGAAGAAAAAGCATTTTTTATAGCCGAAGTGTAGAAAACTTTTCAGACAAAAGATTGAGAAGTGGCATTCAAATAGCACAGAAATCAGAGCACCACAAACATATTTGCTAACAATTCAAGCCCATTTCAAACTCAGTTGTCTATGCTTTGAAAAGTACCCTGCTTCAAAAATCTGCAGATAGCTTGTTGTACAAACTATCAGAAGATACCTGGCTATTCCTGCCTAACAAAGTGCATTTTTGTGACAGTTGCCATAATATGTGATATTTTCTTTGTGCTGTAGAAAGGGTTCTTTGTGCAAGCGTTTTGTGAAGGAGCATTTGCATTGCTTCATCATTAACCTATGAAGGATAAGTAAAAGTTGACATTGGAGCATAAAATTGGGATAGACTTAACAGTTTCATCAACACTAAAAAAGCCTTCAAAAAACTATACATTTTATTTTGAGATGTCGGATTATTCTTAATCCATCTTCAGTCAAAAAATAAAGCAATACTTGGTAATGCTAGCAATTCAAAACCAAATGACTCTGACACAAGAAATAACAGTGTGACGCAAAAGACATCAAAAGCGAAACCAAGACCACCAACCCTGTCAAAATAGCTAAAAGCAAAAACAGGACCAACAGCTTTGGAGAAAGTACTAAAACAAAACCTACGCAAGGTTGCAATCCACGAAAACAGGCCAAGACCAGCAGCAAGAGGCCGTTCACAGAACACTGCAAGTGAAGGATGCAAAAATTTTTATAAATAAGTGCTACAACCAGCACAATATGTCTATGTCAACACTAACAACAATGCATGAAACATGTATCAACATAGAAACTGAGCATCAGCCAAATATTTGACATGATAATCTACGTATTGAAGAGGTATAATGGGGTGGAAAAATGGTCTACATTAATCTGGGTTGCTGTTCTTATATCAGAAGTGTGTCTTTGATTTATAATTCGTGGTAGTTGAAAGCAGAAGCCAAGATTTCAGGATTTTTAAAGTCCATGAAATAACCTGAATATGTGTATAAATGTTTGACGACATCGGTAGTTTGGTGGTTCGATTTCAAAGGATTGTGTTCATCCAGGTGAAATTTCAAATTTCTATGAGTTTGTCCGATATAAGAATGACCACACGAACATTTAATTTTTTATACCACATTGCATTGTTCCAGATGTGCTTGCTTGTCCTTGTACTTAAAAATGATCTCTAATCATACCTTAATGAATGAGAGACAGATGAGCAAGTTCTTTCAGATATTTTCTGAAAAAGTTTTGCAATTCTTTTTCCAGTTGTAGAGATGTTTCGCCAAAGTAGGGCAGGTAAAGAAGACGAATTCTTCAAATGTCAGTTGTCTTTTCTTGTTTTTAGGAGTGTTTTTATAACATTTGTTGAAAATTTTGATTTGTTTGTCTATAAACCAGTCCAGGTATCCATTACAAAAGAAAACAGGATTTAATATTTTGGAATTATTTGTGGATTAATTGGTAAGAGCCGCAGATTTCATAGGAAGGATGTAATAAACTTTGAATTACACTCTTTTATATTTTATTGGCAGGAAGCTTTCCCATTTATTGCACAGTTCTGTATGAGTGTTTTTCCTGTAGTGAGTTGACTCAATTCTAGTCTCAGTTTTTGTCAGTGGGACATCCAAATATGCCAACTGTCTGTCTGCTTCGTCCTCTTTTGAAAAGCATATGTTTGAATGGACTTTGTTTAACCCTTTAACGACCGCGATTGGCCGGCCCTTTTTTGGCCATAAATCGCCAGCTGCTAGAGCTAGAGAGCTGTTCAAACCCTTTACGGATTTAGCAAGTCTTGTACTCAAAATCGAAAAAAACTTTGTTTTTTTTTCGGTTTCAGTGGTAGGTTTTCTGAAGGTGATGTCACAAAGAAGACATATTTTGGAAATTTTGGCCATCTTTGGCCGGCCGTGGACCCCAGCCTATTGATGCATTCTTTTGGCTCAAAGTTTTGTTGAAAACTAGGTCAAAATCCGCATCTATAGAGTCCTTGATTGACTTGTTAGCACATCTGTAGCCAAAATTATGGGTCAAAAACCCAGTTTTTGGCCTAATTCAAAACTTTTCCAAAAAGACATAAATTGCCCTTTCAGGGCAACGTTTAGCCAGCCATAAGTCGGCAGCAGATTGAGCTAGAGAGCTGTTCAAACCCTGTAATGACTCGTGGCGTTGTGTAGTTCGGAATAAAAAAATTTTTTTTCAAATTTTGATGGGGGTTTTGGGCCAATCAGATCATGAAGGGGATAAGATTTTTGGTTAATTGTATGACGTCATCATCCGATCCCATGCATCAATATTTTGGCTCGCAGTATTTTTGGATTCTAGGCTAAAATGCGCGTCTTTAGAGGCCTTGATCAAGTTTCTGGCATTTCTGGTTCAAAAGTTATGCCAAAAGTTATGCCAAAAGTATTCCAAATATGTCAGGAATATCCCAGGGAATTAATGTGGATTTCCCTGATTAATATTCTACGATTTTTGCCATAACTTATCAACAAGAAACGCTAGAATGTCCATCAAACCCTTTAAAAGCTCGTACTGTAGCCTAGAATGCATTCAAATTACGCACAGTTTCGCGCCAGTGATTCGGCTCAATTTTCGAACTCTCACGGGACGTTCACGTCATGGATTGTTTTGACAGACTTGTCACAACATGTCAAAACGTCCTGTGGTTTTGTAAACATGGCCAGAAAGGCCGAAATCGCACTGTGAATTTTTTTTTTCAGTCTAAACTACAAGTCTTTCCTGATTCAGAGCGGATTTGAACAGCTCTCTAGCTTGATCTGTTGGCCATACAGAAAAGGGATGTTTTTCACCACAGACTGGGGTCTGTGGGTGCTGAAATTTTCACCAACTTTTGGTGTTTTGTCTATAATTTTGGCTACAGATATGCTAGAAAGTCATTCAAGGGCTCTAAAGACATAGATTTTAGCCTAGTTTCCAAAAAAATCTTGAGCCAAAAGAATGGCCCGATGGGTTGAGGTCCAGGGCTGGCCAAAGGTGGCCACAAAAAAGCAAAAACACCCCCACTAGTGGCGGTTCCCCCAGAGAACACCAAACCAGAAACAAAAATTTTTTTTTCCGATTTCGACTAGAAGACTTGCTGAATCCATAGAGGGTTTGAATAGCTCTCTAGCAGCTGGCGATTCATGGCAAAAACATTGCGAGCCAATTTATTGCGGTCGTTAAAGGGTTAAATTTTAGAAGAATCGATCCATCTTGTCTTTGGAATCAAACGTACATAAAATATCATCTACATAACAACAAATTATGTGAGGGGAGCATCCAATCTTACGTTATCAATTAACCAGTTCATAAATACATCTGCCATCAAAGGTGCAATCGGTAAGCCCATTGCTACCCCATCTACCTGTGTGTAATATTTTTCGTTGAATTGCAGAACAGTATTTTTACAAGTCCAGTTAAGCATCTTTCAAAGTTCCGTTCGGTTTAAACCATGAAATTTACTCTCCTTATCACTGAAGACTTCGTACAATATCAAATTTACAGTGAAATCAACAGGAATGTTTGTGAACAGACTTTTGACATCAAATGAACACAATTATGGTTGTGATCAAGTTCGTGATTAGCTATCATTTTCATGAAATGGAAGGTGTCTTGTGCTATGGATGGGTGCCGGCGCAGCTCACTTAAAGATTTTGACAGCCATGAGGCGCATTGATAGGTTAAATTGCCAACTGAGCAGAGAATTGGCCTCAGTGGAACATTGTCTTTGTGAACTTATGGAAGACCGTACAAGCTTGGAGTAACGGCAGCAGCTGGTCAGATTTGGTTATAGACACTATCGTCTAGAACAGTCGTTCTCAAAGTGGTCGATATCGATCTCCAAGGGTCAATTAGACAATCCAAGGGGTTGATAAATAGTCACAGGGTCGAATTGGGTCACTGAATGGCCAAGGGGTCAATGAATAACTGCTGGGGTCTACTGGAGTAATGAAGCCTCCAATTCAAAATTATTGTTAATCGGGCAAGGAATGCAAACAGCGTTTTCCAACGAATCAAACAAAATTAAGAGGGCTGATCAAATCTCAGCTACAGTAGTTTAAAAGTACATTCCATTCGAATAGTTTTTTATAAAATCATATTTATTTTATCATGCATTTCAAGTGAAAAGTACTCAAATTTATTTTGACACATGCTTTCCTTGTATTAGTAACTGTTGGGCTAGGCCATGGGGTCTACAGAAAATTGTATACTTTAATTGGGGGTCAACGTGCAGAAAAGTTTGAGAACCACTGGTCTAGAACACCTTTCTTTTTCGATCTACTCAGAAAACCTTAATTTCTTTAAATTCTCTGGTCAGTATTACCTTTTCTGTGTTGAAACTTTTGTTTTGTCCTTCAAAATGGTAACCATCTTTTTGATGTATCTTTTTCTGTCTAAAACCACTATACCATTTCCTTTATCAGGTTTACAAATGATAATAGAAGTATCTTGGCTGAGAGAACGACGAGTTTCTTTTTCTTTAGTGAGTACCATTTCGTCCTCCTTTTTATAGACAAAACTACATTTGAGTTTAGTGTACTGATTGATTGTAAGTCTCTTAAGTTCAATTCTGTGCTGTTGTTGAAGAAACGGATGACATTCATGGTAGAAATTTTCAAGATTTGTTCGTACTTGAAAAATTGAACTTTCCAGACAAAATGCCAAAATCTAATCCCTTTGCTTTTGCAATTTTGTGGCAGTCGCAAGGCTGACTTTTGAATTTTTCTGACAACTGCTGAAACATGCCAGTAGGGAACATTTGGCCAGTGACTCAAATGCTCAGTGGTGAAGGTGTTGACCACCAGTTGCAATTTGTAAACAAGTACCTGTACCTAGTAGTTTTTTTAAAACAAAAAATTAGGGAAAAGTAAAATTTGAAACTGCCAATAGATGTATAGTTGAAATGTTACCTCCAACCTTTTTAACACTTTGAGAGCCGGGGTACGATATATTCGTACTTTGATTTCAGCCTAAAACCAGCAATTTCAGTTGCCTTACCAACGCCCTAGCTCCTCCGCCGATTGCGCTAGAGAGCTGTTTAATGGCTCAAACGGATCGGCCAGCCTAGTAGATTACA
>Ga0210059_1015208_pt1 | contig 11274 bp, 10 predicted proteins | sample Ectturendosymbi2_FD_188042 | JGI IMG/M metagenome (GOLD analysis project Ga0210059, IMG submission 188042) | Ecteinascidia turbinata endosymbiont from Florida, USA - Sample 2 (SPAdes) (version 2) | ecosystem: Host-associated > Tunicates > Ascidians > Unclassified | place: Key West, Florida... | reverse complement strand
AATTATGGGTGAATTTGGGCAAATTTTTGTTCCCCATCGAAAACTACAAAACTTGTGCAGATTTCGATACGACTGCCCGAAAGAGCGTCTAAACGAAATGCAGCTACTGAAAGAACCAGCTTTCTCCGTGAACGTTAAATTTAATTTAAGTAGAAGAACCATTTGCCCAAATTGGGCAGAGGTTACCTGAGCAGGGTTAAAACTCGCCATAACAGCGTTTTTTAGCCTATATTTTCAGACATTCTGACCGAAATGACACAATTTTTGACTCAATCATTTCGAAACCATTTCGGTCTATGACCGAAAAATTATCGAAAAAAACCCATTCATTTACCCCAGGTTGAGAACCCCTGATGTAGCCGAAGTCATTACAGCGGAACTCGAAGGCATGCAAAAGATAGGAACTCAGCCCGGACTGACGACAAAGCATCGTTACAGGCGAACTGTCGTCATAGCCCAAGTTGTTATAGGCGAATTCTGCTGTAGCAAGCTGTGCAATGCATCGCTTGTTTACTGCCTAAATAGCAAAACGTTTGCAGAAGTGCTAGTTCTGCTAACAGCAAAATAATTTTGTTTTTTGCGTAATTACTGCAATCACATCAAATACATTACTTCAATAGCTTGTACCAGGGTTGTCAAACTCAAATGCTCAGTGGGCCAAATGAGGACTTTAAAAAGACTTTGTTGCATTTATTTAACACATGCTGATATTTTGGACACGTTTTCAAGAAGTAACTGTGTGAAATGCACTTTTTCTATGCTCTTGCCGCTAACACGACAAAAAAAGCTGGTCACAATAATTAACCACTTTTAGGAAACATTACTCACAAAGTTTCTCGTAAATTCAACCAACTAAAATAAATTTTGAAACCTGAATGGCTTCTCTACAAAAACCGCACGGTGTATTTCTTAACTAAAAATGTTTAAATTTCGTCTGAAGCCAAACCTTTCATAAGTTTTGTTGGACGATTGTCTAATTTGTCCCCATAGCTTGAGATCCATTGAACACCTTATTAGGATTATCACGGTTGTATTAGTTGCCTTGAAGGATGATTGGTGAATACGACGCTTTATCCAAAACGATAAGAAATGTATAGCAGCACATTGCATTTGAAAATAGTTAATTGTTGCTTGGAGAAGTCACTTGTCCGCTAAGAACTGTAATGACTTTTAGTCATCGTTATCATACTTTCTGACCCTGCTCTTGAAACTGAGCCTTCTGACGACACTGTGGTGTCAAGACTCCACAACGTTTCACGGTTATTCTTTCTTATCCAAGTATACACGCTAATGAGTTGCTGTCCAACTTCCATGTTCCGCCCGAGACAAAACTCTTTAACCTTTTTTCGCTATTGCATATTTTCTTTCTTTTCCACCCAGACGAAATTAGAAGACAAGAAAAAGGCGGAATGCCACCTGTCGTTCACCGAAAATGATATATCAGAGCAACGATCTGTCTTGGTTTCTCCGTGTGGGGAAAATATCAATCTCGTTACATTCTTCTGACCGTGAACTCTGTGCCTTAGTGCCCACACTTACAGCAAGCTACACGACTAACGAAAGGTGGAGGCAAGTACTGGGCGTTTTCAAGGTAATAAAATTTCAGCTTTCTAGGCTGAGTAAAAACCGCGTGCAAACAAGTGCTCGTTTCAATAGTTTCAATGTGAAGTACAGTAAACCTCGGTTAATGCGGATTCGGTTAATCCGGTTCTTCGCCAAAACCGGATAAAACTGGTGGTCCGAATGATTTCTTTATAAAAATCTTCGATTTATCCGGATTTTTTAATCCGGATCTTCGCCAATACCGGATTAAATCTGCTCTTTTCACATCTCGTAATCCGGATTTTTCAGAGAAGTGCACTGACTGGTCTCTAGGAAAGATTCAGCAGCTTTCAGACGCAACACTTGCGTGCTCACGATCAACAACAAACATTTAGGATTATTACAACAGCGGCAGCAACTGCACACAACATTCGACTAATCGTAGAGACGATTATTGCGTCACACACGAGCATAGCTTATCACGTTGAACATGTCGCTGAAGTTACGCCGCCGCACCAGGGTTTCAGTGTAATGATTAGTGTTGAGTTTGCGTGTGAAGTTTTGAGCATTACCCCTGATCGTGTTGCACTCGGTAAGATGTTTGGAGGGCATTACCTTCCAAATAAAGTAAAAAGTATATGCATCAGTTCAAAACCCCAGATTTTTTCGCAGCCAAGTTATCCAGAATTATTAACCTAGGATTGTTCATAACTGTCTGGATTTGACGATTACTAATTTGATGTACCATTGTAAATACATCAATAAATTCGTTTTACTTCTGCGAAAATCTGCCGTTGCGTCGTAAATGTGTACACTTTAAACGATTCGCACCTATATCTCAGTACCGAAATGACGTCAGCCTATAGAAACAACCATCTTCGGTTAATCCGGATCTTCGCCTAAACCAGATAAAATCGCCGGTCAAATCGAATCCGGATTAACCGAGGTTTACTGTATTTTTTGTCACTTAGACCTTCTTATAGATCCAACGAGTTACAGCAATGTTTTAAGGCTATTAAAAGTAATTGAAATTATTTTCTTAGATAATTCCGTAAGCAATAGAATAGATTTATAAACATACACTACTTCTGCGTGATGCCTCTTTTGAAAGTTATTAAAGCACTGAAAAGTCATATTTATCACCTTCAGTCATGAAGTCATGTTTTAGCGAATAATTCATAGGCCTACTAAAGAGGTCTAATATCACCTTGAAAAGTGTAAGAAGCTCTGTAACTAATGGCATGCGAGGCTCAAACAATGGCATGTGAGGCTCAAAAATGCAGCCTATGACTTCTCACAAACGCACCAGTTGGCATCAGCCCGTTTTTTCATGGAACCAGTGATGTAACTGGCCGCTGAGTTTGTACAGTATAGTTCTGAGCAGGGCTGCCAGGTTGGCATTTTTAATGCCAAATTCCAGAAATTTGGCCTTATCTAAAGTGGTTTGTCATGAGAAAATGCTGTTTGGCATGTACGTCAGAGTTTGGCATGCTTTTAGCCTTTTTTAGTGGTGTTGACAGAAAAAGACATAATTTGGCATTTTTTAAAACTTGTCTGCATCTGCAATACCAATTGCAATTCTATTGTAGAATTGTACCGTCCACGTCGCTGCGCCGATTACTATAGTGTGGTTCACCTTTCACTAGACGATTACAAACAACGGTAATTAGTTTACCCTTATGTGACGTAGTCGAATTAATCAGCAATTTTTTTAATAGGATATCGGTTTCACGCAGGTAGACCCAGGCGCGTAGCCAGGGGGGTCAATGGCCCCCCCAATTCCGAAAGTGACACGACACCAACAATTTTCAGTTAATTAAGCTTTTGGTGTGTAATCTAAAGAAATATCTCAGTGCAAATCAACGAAATTGCTTGAAGAACTTTATCCGACTTCAGCTTTTAGTCGAACCAGAGCAACGTGGTTTACCAATAATATTGTCCATGATTATTCAAACGTTGTGTGTAGCGTAAATGCTGAAGAAATCATGCCATGGCTGACTTTACCTGACGTTTAAGCTCCGTGTGGAAGTTTGTGATCATGAAATACAAACTTGTATCTAAGCGCTTGTAATCGCTAACGGAAGGTAAAAACAAGGAGTAACGCTTTTCGCAGCTGTTTCTGATGCACCAGCTGCTGTATCCCACCTATTGGTGATCTAAACTTCATTTCAAGACCATCGCAAAAATTCCTCTGATAACTCGGGCGTACTGCAAATAATGTATAACTTACTCTTGTCAGCAGCATCAGCAGTCGCCTTAAATGAACATCATAGATTTTTGTTTTTGTACAATTTTTAAACTAAATGCGTGAATATGGCGTGGTTGTATGTTTTGTATGTCTGGAAGATCAAACTCTGGCTAAAAAACAACCCAGTTTCAAAATCTTCTTTAGTTACGCAATTAGGACACTCTTTATCAACAATAGTATTCATTCTGGATATATATTTGTGATGATTGAACATGCATTGTGACGGTTCAATCGCAATTATATGGATCCTTCGTTTTCATTAATAATTTCACATTACGCGAGTTAAAAAAGTTTTGTCAAGTAGTCAGAGTACATAGTCTGAAAGTGTTTCAATTATCATCTGATGTTACTTGCCACCCTATTCTGCAGCAAATTTGAAATCACTCAGCTGCTGCGGGAAAAGTCAGCACCGACATCTACCGTAATTAGGAACATGGACGTCGGAAGGATTTTTACCTGGGGAGGAGGCTATTAGCGGATTTTTCCAGAAGTAGCCTTTAATATCTTTCCAAGGGGGCCTAAAAGTGGTGAAATTTCATTTTTCCTCGCGAAAACAAATAAAACGACCTCCTCTTGCTAAAAATGTAATAGAAAAATGTCAAATTTCAAAATCCAGGAAGGCAAGCTCCGCCTGTCCCACCTTCCGACGCCCACGAGTAGGAAGATGTTTTCATTTTGTAAATTCTGAGGAAATTCGCGCTGCCATTACTTACAGATAGCTTGCAATCTGTTTTCTCGACAAAGCCTATGTGACTAAAATGAAATGAAATTGAATTATTTCCCAGTAGAGGATTTTTTGGCACTTTTACACTAATGGATTTAAAAAAGACTTCATTCGCTTACGATAGCATGTCTAGATCAGCCATAGGCGGATCCAGGGAGGGGGGCTAAGGGGGCTGAAGCCCCCCTAAATTTTTTCAGATACTTTCTTTGATTGATGGTTCCCCACACAAAAACGTCCATTGGAGTGATTTTTTTGTATAGCCTTTAAATAAACTATTTCTTGCCCCGTGATAGGGACGAAAATATTCAATGCAAAGCTTATATTGCTGAATTTGGACAGTCTGATGTCTTTATTTCACTATAAATGGAACTCCTGATAAACAAGATTTTATATAAAAAATATGGTCCCAATGTTATATAAATACGTAAGTGTTTACATAAAATATTTACATTACACATACTTTATATAAACCGCACGTACATAAGCGCAGCCAGAGGGCCATGACCCCTGCAAATTTTTAGAATATCTAGTCATTTTGTGCTTTAAGAGGCAGTATCTCAAACAATATACTGTTGCTCGCCTAAAATCAAACATTTGACCTACCCAAAATTTTGGGCTGGCCATGCCACTGCGCACGTAAGTGTTTAAACTCTTATTTCATTTGGGTAAGATTGGGATCCTTGTTGACAAAAGATGAATAATTAGCAGTCTCAGAACCTTCGCTAGAAAGTTTTAAATAGGAGGGGGCTTGTGCGGAGGGGGGCTTGACATTCCAAAAATTGACAAAAACTCTACTGATTTATAGTGTTTCATGTTTCCATTTGGGGGCTTGCAGCTTTGTCTGGGGAGACTAAGCCCCACCCAAGCCTCCCCGCGTCGACGGGACTGAGCAGACTGTGGACAAAAGTCGAATAAGCTGCAGATCATACTATTTTTACCTACAAACTTTTATGAATGAGTGCAGCTCATGTTACTACTGTAGTTAAGCGAAGGCATTAAAATTACGTTACAGCGAACTTACAATGCAGTTAACTACAGGCTATGTTAGAGCGCTCAGCGACGGCGTAAACTCCAAAACAGCAAACTTAATCGTAAAACGTAATCTACATGTCAGGCAGGCTAAAAATGAAGCGCATTAGATTAGCTGTAGGCTGCTAAAGATGAGGGTTGTAATGGGGTGTGAACGGCGTTCCCATTCCCACTTCTTTTTGCACTAGTAAAGTCACTTGAAGATTTATATTTTTTATTTCAATTTCTACGTGCAGCGCCTGGAGCAGCATAAATGAATAAATGACAAGTTATCTCATGTATAGGACCGTAGCACAAAATTGAAACAGGAAGATCCAGTGTGGAAATTCTTGTAGGCGAATCAGTCTCCCTTTGTGTTTGGTGTGGAAACGTCGTGCCCACACCTCTTTTTTAGCAATACACCCCTGCCTGCCAGCAACAATTTTTGGGCAAATGCTCAGCACGAAATCAGAAGCTTTTTTATCCACCAACATTCTGCTGTCTCTAATAATTTTTTTCGAACTACTGTGCAGCATTTTTATAATTGCGTTACCGCGATATAGTCGCGTTTCGTAGAAAAATTGAATGTATGAGAATTTGGTCATTGACTCATTGCAAACTTCACGTTTCCAAATATTGTCTGATTATTTTCAATGCCCTTGTGATGCAATAAACACCTTCCAGGGCAAAGTGCCAGCATAATTATTGCTTTCGAGTTATTTGGTATGTTTGTCTATACGCGTACCCCAAACGTGTTTTTTGGGGGGAGAGGGAAAGTTGTGCTTGTTTTCGACATAACATACCTTTTTTCGACCTTCAAGTTATTTTCTGTGGTCAAATGACTTCGATAATCAACATCATTTGTTTTAAATAGTATGTGACTGATAGTTTGTCACCGATGAGCAGGTATTTTGTAAAGAAATTTCGCCATTTTGGCTAGACAATCGTGGCGTGCAGGGGCGTAACGAGGTTAGATGGCGCCTGGGGAGAGAAACAAGTTTGGCGCCACCACGTTCGAACTTGAGGTCTTTTCGGAAACAAATGTACTATTTGGAAAAAAGTGCTTATGACGTTGTTGTGACTTTTTGGCTCCCCGCAACGATTCGGCGCCTGGGGAATTGTGCCCCCTTGCTCCTCTCGTTCCATCTCTGGTGTTATTCAATAAAAATCAGAAAATTTTCCGAAAATAAACAAATTTTTAAGTCCGAACGTGATGAACTTCTATTCCGTGAACATCTGAAATTTTCGAATACAATAGCCTACCGCATGGATCTTGCGCAGACTGTCAACAAAGGATACTGGCGGCATTTCAAGTTTCTTCGGTTAGTTTTTGTATCACTTCAAATCCTGCCCCACGCGTTTTTTCGGCGTGGACCTGTTTTGTTTTGCTAATAATGAAACTTTCCCGACATTCAGCAAGTTACTTTTTCAAGGTTAGATAAGTTTGAGAATAATTTCTGAATTTTTTGAAGACCGCTTCTACTCCGGAAAAGTCCCAGTAAGCCTTTGTTAAAAAACGTTACCTGAGCAGTTGGGTCTTCACTGCTATGCAGGCACTACACATCCGGATGAACCCGTCCTTGAGCCCCCCTAAAAAAATCCTGGATCTGCCTATGTCAGCGGATCCCAAACTTTTTTGAGCGCCACTCATATCTGAGTTTTAAGACTTAGCGACCCAAACCTCAAAAAACGTATGAAAAAATAACAATTTTATGGATGATTTTTGATAACAAGTTGCTAAGTTCATTTTTAATTTTAGCCATCTACCTTTTGCTCAAGTGCCTACACAGACGGACACAGAGAAGCAGAAGTAACGTTGAAAATACTCAGCTCCAGCTTGGCTTGCTTCTGCGCGACCCATTTTTTGACTCTTCTCCACCTTTGTTTGGGTTTCGACCCATACTTTGGGAACCACTGGGCTAGATCAACTAACCAACTGTTGTATTGGGATGCAGCGACCTTTAGTGCAAAGCCGTGCTGGTAATATTCGATTGTGGCTTCGTTTTCGCAAATGCACAATCATTTTCACACTTTGTATAGCATTCCCCAACTTACAAAATTGTTTTGGGAATTACTTTTGAATTATATTGTTAGCTCTGAATAGATGGATAAATACCTAATAGTTTTTGGGAATCCAGCATAGTGCAAGTAGCATACAAATATGTTGCCGCAGTAGCATTTTATAGCGTAACATAACATAAAACCAAGCACTTTTCAAAGGCGTTGCAGGACTAAACCCTTTGCGTTATCAACTGCATACGTCAACCAGTCACTAAAGAATCGAATAAGATCCAAGTCGTACATTTGCGCAAGTTTTGCAGACCTACTTCGGCAGTCGGTGTCTTAGAGCAAAGTCGCTACTCGACTTCGATCGACCGTGCTGTGTTGTTGTGCATTAAAAAAGCTTGTAAATATAAAAAAGGCTGGTATAATGGTGGACACGATTATTTCTTGCCCAACTACATGTTGGCTGCAAAAAGCACAGCCTAATGCAGAACATGCACTTAAAGCATAGAGACTTTTACAATTACAACCGTTTTCGCAAAAAAAGTTTTACGGGCAAATGGTGGCTTTCATCCAAAGTAAAAGCTTTGAACTTCACTGAAAACAAACTTTTAAAAGTTGTCAGTTCAATGAAAGCAGACTTTCTATATGCCGGCGTACATGCAAATATAATTATTAAGAAAAAAAACGACAGAAAAAGGCACATTTTTTGGATAAAAGTGTAAAAATAAGGGGCATTAAATATATAAATGTTGAGAACCGGTTGTTGTTTGCCCCCCCCCCAATAAAAACTCCTGGTTACGCGCCTGGCTATACCCATCCTCAGTTCTGAAATTTGCAAGCCAAAACTTTCGCGTGAAATGCTGAAGGACTAAATAGCAAGAGTAGAGCAAATAAGCAAATTCTTGGCTAAAAAGAATAAATTAAAATCGAAACACAAGCTACGATAAGTAATGAGTGGATATAGGCCCGTCTCATAAGGCTGCTAGTGTCACTAAAGATGAGTGGCTATCTCAGTGGCGGATCTATGCAAAATGGCAAAATGGCGCCCATGGCAAAGTTAAATGTGAGCCCTTTTTAATAATTTAAATATTAGATGAAGGCACAATTTTTACGAAAGATAAACCACGAAAAAAATAATTTTTTTAAAACAGAAAACGTGTTTATTTTTGCTTTAAACTTTTCAGCAAATAGATATAAATTATCCATAAGGGCCATAACGTACTTAATTTATTTTTATTATAAAGAACATCAAAACATTTAAAAAAATAACGTTATCGTAGCTTGTGTTGGGTGACCAAATTGTAAATCTTACAAAAATCACACACCATATTGTAACTGCAACCGACAGTTTCTTTTGAAATGAAATACATTTAATTTGGATGGTACAATAAGTTCTTTAATGCAAGTTATATATTAGCCTACTTGTGTTCGAAAGACACAAATTCATCGAAAAATCAATATATCCAACCTTTTCTTGTTGAGATAACACAACATGCTATTAAAACAACACTTTCCGTACCTTCATCGAAGCAAATTCTTCTATGATGTCATTAGAGAAAGCTTTCCCTGTTTTTTCCCTAGCTATATTCGTCAAAGCTGGATCACACAATCTGTCCAGAGTCATTGAGGTTCGGAGGTATGAAAAGAAAGGTTTCAGTTAATTGAAAGCTAGCTCGCAACTTACAATAGGTACTGCCATCGTCAGCATTATTTGCACAGCAATTCGAAGATTTGGAAAGTCAAGTCACTTTCATCAACACATTCAACTGTGAATGTCAGGTCTTCAAGAAGCGATTATTTTAAGTTGCATGACTAACTTGAGAGTAGCATTTATGCAATCTACAACCTCCTCGTATAATTGCTCGCCGTCTGCACCTGAACTGTACACAGCTCATAAATTCGACAGAAAAAGCTAGCTCTAAACAAGACTAGCAAACCTTTTCTTTCATAAGTTAACATTTCTTGCTCAACTGGTTATCGTAACGATACTGACTACTGATGTTTCGAGGACTAACTATTAACCAAGGTTCTCTTACTTAGTCTCTAGGTTGGTTTTCTGTGTTTATACCTATTAATGGACACTAGTGGCCATCGAAGATGTATCGTAAAGTCGGAGTAGGCCGCAGAAGTACAGGTAATTTGCAAATCTGTTAGAGCTTAACAGCAGTTATTTGCGCGACAGTCAGATTCTCACAGCCACGGTCTTAAAATTGTTGCAACCACATTCTGACTAACATCCTCGTGCCTGAAACGGAGCAGCTCAGACTAACTACGCCTTTCCTATAGCGTGAGAAGGACGAGGTCTTGTAGATATGGCAAGCGAGCTTTCTTGCTCTGTCACAACGTCTGACCGTCATGTTGCACGACAATACCACAGTGATAATACTTGGTGGCGCTGGCGCAACACGCCCGACTTAATGCATTTAGATAATGCAGCTTTGCAGTTAATGGTTGTATAGGGCGCAAAGAGGTTCAAGAAACTGTAAATCACAAATTTTACTTTTTGCCAAGCAATTTTTGGCCTCCCGTCAAAGTGGCAGCCATGGCACGAGCCATGCCTGCCATACCCTAGATTTAGGGTCTAGGGCCTAGATCCACCGCAATCTATCTGACAGCCATTACGGAGCAATGAAAATACAGTTACAAGCATAGGGCCGCGATAACTCAACCACAACCAGCAATGGGATCCATAAGCAGAAATGCGGTCTTGAGTTTGTAAGATTGGCTGACGTATTCTAGGGAGCATGGGCGTCCGCAGAAAGCAACGTCGACATATTTGCTTGACCTTTTCAGGTTCCCGACGATGCAATGCACATGGACGTTCACAAAACGCTTTATCCTTTCTATTCCACAAAGAAAATGCCCTATGTTACGGCAACAGTCACAAAAATTACGCTTCGTTGGCTCAGCAATGCTTCGTTTTCGGGTACGCGACTTTTCGGTCAGGCCAATTCGGTCTGGCCGTTTTGGTCTGAGCCGTTTCTGTCTGAGCCGTTTCGGTCTGAGTCGTTTCGATCTGGCCGATTGGGTCTGGCCCTTTCGGTCTGGGGACATTTTGGTCACGAGACATTTCGGTCAGACTATGAAATCTTGCAGAAATCTTACATGTTCACTTTTTAATGCAATGCAAACGGGCTTACATCACCAAAAGGTTTTATTTAAAAAAAAACACAAACATGATCCAACATCCAACAGTTAATCAGCATCAACATGTGATTTTCATTATCATCAGCAAGCAAATTAAATCATTATCGACATTTTGCAATTAAATAGAAATACTTCAAACTCATTACAATTAATATTTAATCGCAATCATGACTCTTCAAAACGGAGTTAGTATAATACCAGCTAGCGTGACACTTCGCCTGCCTATATAATAATTTCAATAAAGAATGTAATCAGTTGTTTATGTACTAAAATCAGTTGTTTATGAAATGTCGTGACCGAAATGTCCCCAAACCGAATCGGCTGGCCAGACAGAAAAGTCCTGTTCCGTTCCTTTTCACTCGTGCTTCTTTTCACAATATGAAACTACGTGGCTTAGCCTACCGTTCTGCAGCAGGCAGGAACTGTGTTTGTCGATTTCACATCAGCCTACGACACTGTATGGCATCGCGGCTTCACCTGCAAGCAAGCTGCTGCGATTGCTACCTGGCAGACATATACACATGCATGATCACGGAGATGGTTAGCAAGCGCAACATCACCTTTACCTCCGGAAACGGCTAACGGAGCAGGTTAATAC
>Ga0210059_1015207_pt1 | contig 11275 bp, 3 predicted proteins | sample Ectturendosymbi2_FD_188042 | JGI IMG/M metagenome (GOLD analysis project Ga0210059, IMG submission 188042) | Ecteinascidia turbinata endosymbiont from Florida, USA - Sample 2 (SPAdes) (version 2) | ecosystem: Host-associated > Tunicates > Ascidians > Unclassified | place: Key West, Florida... | reverse complement strand
CTAATTCCTAACTTGGTCTAGTCTAGGTAAAATGCGAAAGCATTGTGGCTTGACACGCCATCGATCAAACGGACACTGCAAAGTTCGATCACTCAATCACAGTGTAAATTGCGATTATAGTGTTCAAAGAATAGTGACGAGTACAAACAATCTGACTGCATCAAAGCACGTAACCATACGTTGTTAGATTTTCTGCACCTTTCGAGAAACAGGTACATGTATTTACGTAGCAGAGCCTCAAAGGTAGGAATGTTGTGAACTGTAAGCAAGCTTATCACTGCATGACACCAGAACAGTGAACCTGGCTCTTGTGCAGTGTGAGTGTTATATCGGTAAAATAATGTATATTATTCGTACTTCGATTTCGACCTAAAAAACAGCAGTTTTCGGTTGCCTTACCAACGCCCTAGCTCCTCCGCCAATTGCGCTAGAGAGCTGTTCAGTGGCTCAAACGGATCGGCCAGTCTAGTAGATTGCACTTGAAAAAAAACTTTTTGGTTGGGGGGTACGGATTTTTTGTGACTGACGTCATAAGTGAAGTAGTTTTGGGATCATTTTGGCTCATGTTGCCTGGCCTAGGGCCCAACCGCTCGGTAAAAGTGTTTCGCTGAAGTTTTCATTGGAAACTAGACTCGAGTCCGAGTCTTTTGAGACTTTGATCGACTTTCTAGCGTTTCTGGTTCAAAAGTTGTGATCTAAAATAAGCAAATTAATTGATTAGCTAATTAGTCAAATATTTTTACTAACTTACATCACAACTTTTGAACCCGAAACCCCAGCAGGTCATCCAAAGTATCAAAAGACTCGGAGTGTAGCCTAGTTTCCAGTAAAAACTTCAGCGAAATACTACCACCTAACGGTTGGCGCCCAGGGCCAGGGAAAGTGGGTCAAAGTGGCCTAAAAGCCCTCCACTTATGACGTCACTCACAAAAAAACCCGCACTCCCCAGGCTAAAATTTTTTTTTTGAGTGCAAATTAGACGACTTGCCGCGTCTTTTGAGACTTTTACCGGGTCTGTAGAGCATATAGGAGCGGAGATATTCCCGCGCAAAGCCACGTGCGTTTAGGCGTTTTTTTTCCGAAAATCGCCGAAAGCAGCCGGACGCCAAAGAGTCTCCCGACTTCAGGTTTTCTAGAAATTTTTCGTTCTTAGTCCCAATTTCCAGAGAGTGACAAATGCCCATTTTTCCCCCCTGCGGACACCCATCAACACAGGGGTAACTCCGAACACTGAAACAGCGCACCAGCTATAACTACTTTTACTTATCATCAAATAGTAATCCGGCAGCTGGAAGAAAATGAAGACATTTTAACATCAGGTTCTGAAGTAAAAGGCTAATAACGTCGGATGGGGATGCTCAGCACACAAAAGCATGTAATTTGTTTTGATCAAGGTGTCAAATGTTTTTGCAAGATATTTTTAGCTTGAGACGGACAACCGTTTGTTTTCAGTAAAATCAAAGCAAGATTTTAATTTGTATCAGTTAATCGCACATTTCACTTCAAAGAGGCGCAAAGTGCACTGCGCAGACGGTATTACAAGCCTCGGTACCGGCTGCGATGGCCTGAAAAATAAGCTACCACCTTCAGCCGAGATTCTAAAATCAACACCGCTGGTTCAACTTCCAGCGGTGAATTGCAGGCACCTTTGTTAATTAACTGGCTTTCAAAAACAAAAAAGTTGTAGTGTCACTACACAACTTTCACTGTATCTTAATCTCAAGGGAAAGTAGCCCAAACGACACGTTTCAGACATAAACGTGTTCAGAACTGCATCACACAGGCCAAAGCATTACTTACTGATTACAGTGCCGGTTCGAGCCCCATTTGAAAGCAGAGTACCTACGCAGTACAGTAACTATTTGGGGCCTCCTTGCAAGCGCAATACTTACACATTCCAGTTGCTTTTGGTGGCCCCTTTGAAAGCGTAGTACTAAACACTTCATAGTTGCTAATGGAGGCCTCTTTGAAAGCAGAATACTTAATTATGGTGTGCTTTGAAAAATAATATAAGAGCAGATGATAAGCTTTTCACCAAAAATGAGGAATAGTTAATCGCAAAACACCTCGAAGGGGAGCCCCTAAAAAAGGGGGGCCCAAGGCAAGTTCCTTGCTCCCCCCCTTTGAGAACCGGGGTACGATACATTCGTACTTTGATTTCGGCCTACAACCAGCAGTTGTCAGTTGCCTTACCAACGCCCTAGCTCCTCCGCCGATAGCGCTAGAGAGCTGTTCAAGGGCTCAAACGGATCGGACAGTCTAATAGATTGCACTCGAAAAAAAAATTTTTTGGTTGGGGGTTGCGGATTTTTGTGACGTCATACGTGAAGTAGCTTTTGAGCCATTTTGGCTCATGTTGCCTGGCCTAGGGGCCAACCGCTAGGCCAAAGTATTCGCTGAAGTTTTCAGTGGAAACTAGGCTTGAGTCCGAGTCTTTTGAGCCTTTGATCGACTTTCTAGCGTTTCTGGTTCAAAAGTTATATTTAATAAACAAATTAATCAATTATCTAATTAACTAATTAGTCAAACATTTTTAATAAGATCATGACTTTTAAACCCGAAACCCCAGCAGGTCATCCAAAGTATCAAAAGACTCGGATTGTAGCCTAGTTTCCAATAAAAATTTCAGCGAAATACCACCATCTAATAGTTGGCGCCCAGGGCCAGGTAAAGTGGGCAAAGGTGGCCAAAAAGTCCACCACTTATGACGTCACTCACAAAAAATCCGCACCCCCCAACCAAAAAATTTTTTTCTAGTGCAAACTTTAAGACTTGCCGCGTCTTTTGACACTTCGACAAGGTCCGTAACCCGTACAGGAGCGGAGATATTCCCGCGCAAAGCCACATGCGATCCAGCTGTTTTTTTGCGAACCGGTTGAATTAACCCGGGTGCCAAAGTGTTTTAAACACACCACTGGCTGCAACAACATTGAAATTACAATTCATTTGATGACTGTTGGTTTGCTCAACACTGCACTACTTCAGCATTTAAAATGTCAAGACCAACGGATTTCCGAAATTTTGTAGGAGCACCTTCATATTCTGCAGGAAATCTCTAAGAGGGGGGCCATTTTTTTACATTTAGCTTGCCAAGGGGCGGCACGCACCCTTGCAGTGAAGCCGGCGCAAGGTTGTGATTATGAAGAGTTCCGGAGCTGAAGTTGTTTCGAAAGAAGAGAGGTCTGGAGCATCAGCCGGAACACAGGTAAGGAGCAGAACCGCCGCCAGAAAATTTGACGTTCAAATATGACAAAAATTCCACCAACTCATAGTGTTTCGTATTTCAGTTTGGGGGGGATAAGCCCACCAAAGCTCCCCGTGGCGACGGGACTGCGCAGGAGCAGGCAAATTTTTGGGGGTGCGAAGGATTTTTACCCGAATTTCCCCAAACTTAGCCGCAAAGTTTTTGTGACAATAGTTTTCTCCCGACAATAGTCACAATAGTTTCTCCCACAAAGATCATCAACACTTTTTTGGGATAACATCCAAGAAATGGTCTTCATGTTTTTCTGCCAACGTTGGGCGCCGTTTTTTCAAATCACGCAACGCTGGGCGCCATTTTTTACCGTATTTTCAGTTTGCCCAGATTTTCAAGTATTTTACAAAGATTTTAACGGATTTTCGGCACATCGCCCCGCACCCTACACTGCTGAGCCGGAACGCTTCACATTTTTGGCAACTCTAAATCACTGCGTGCTTCTCCGAAGAAACATTTGTAAGTTAGAGCCAGTTATCAATTTCTGTAACTGAGACTAGGCCACGACAAACACGGGGTTTCACCTTGGTGACCGTTTTGCGTATTTTGGTGGTGATCGTTTCGGTCTTTGAAAACATTTACAAAAACACTGATCAGGACAACACAAGGCCAGCCCATAGACGTCCTGCCTAGGCAATCTCAGAGAAAGATATCTGCTTGGCTGAGTCAGATGAAACGTGCAGCAGATTTTGGACAAACTGTAAGATTTATTTAAGAAACAACTGTTTCTTTATCATGTTGTTTCTCGATACAGCGCCTAGGACTGGCAGCACATTACTGCCAAAATAAATAATAAAATAAAACAATGCAAGTGCATGATTCCCAAGATCGCCTCCGCCCTTCGCACATGAAGGGCAACCAATGGCCAATTGCCATTCCGTTGTTGCGGACGGGTGACGGCCAATCATCGGTGTTTCTTTTTCTTTTTTCCAGGGACCGGAGCGTCGCACAAATCCTGATATTCTTGAGCAAGGCGTTCTTCGAGTTCTTCAAAGCAGGGTCGATAATCAGCGAACTCCATCGTGAACTCGCCCTTGCCCTGAAATTTCGAAACTGCTCTTAGCTTGAAAAGATCCACGCGCAAAATGAGAGCTCTCAAAACGCACTCCCCGCACTTTTTTGCAGATGCAAGCCTTGCCAGTGAGGTCAGTAGCTGAGTAATTAAAAACTAGGTGTTGAACTGGGTACGCGCCGGGTGAGAAAATTAGATCCAAAGTTATGCGCCAAGTTAATTGTTGCCAGTCGACAAATTAATAGATCACAAATCAAGCAGTGAGTCTTTCGTTATATAAAATACAATTTTTCAAACAAATTAACGAATATTATTATAGTTTCGAAATAACCACAGAAAAAGTCATCCTCAGTTGTTTACTGTTCCACTTCAATCTTCCATCATCGGCACTATGGTTTATCTCCAGGCATCAACTCGCGATGAAACAAGAGTTGAGCCGAATTCATGCGGAATAATGCGACGCACCACAGAGGTGTATTATTAAGACGAGCTATGTCCAGTTTTGCTGACTACGACTCTAGTTCTACTCTGTCGCTCAAAACGTCCACCCGCCTCTGGAACAAATCCAAATGTGCCTGAAAAAGATATTCCCAACCCTCCCTTCAGCGTAAACGACTAAAATGGTTTTTTAGACAGAAGTCAGATGAATGCAGTCAGAATCCGGTCCAAGTTGATTTCAGAAATCCGACTCCCCCTTTATCTCTGCAGGTACGGTTTGACGCAGTTGGTCGTGACAGAGCAACGCAACAGGACGCAGTAAGTGACCGAGCTTTCACATCATCACACTTATCGCGCGTGCTGCTGAATCACACACCAAGTACACACTTTTTTCTGATAGAAAAGCCAGTACGCCGGAAGTTAGGGCCTTGCGGAACCTTATCACGCAACTTCATTTACCACTTACCAAGCTCGAAAAATAATTACTTACACACTGGCTAATCGCAAACAGTAGCTAGTCAATTAAAATAATGATTAAAATTTTGAACTGAGTGTAGTAAAGAAGGAAGATTTGGAACAATTTTCACACCGTTACAATACGGAGCGCTCTGGCAACTCACAACCGCTCAAGGTATCTTTCACTCGTCGCCTACAAAACACGGTTTTGGTGAAAACACAGACTAACGGAAAGCACAGCACACAAGAACACGACACGATCGTTTCGGCAATTTCATGTTCGCTCGAAAATATTTGCTCAATGGGCCTGGGGAATCCCCCAGTCAACCGACGTATATCTTCATTGAATTGTGAGCGTACGAATCTTTACTATTTGATCGGGAATAATTTAAAGGTCGTACAAATGACACAGAGCGTCCAGAACCGTCAAACAGTACTTTCACCAACTCCAATATAAAATAAAAGGGTTTTAATGAACTCGAAGATGTTAAAATGCCAGCTTAAAATACAGATTCCAAAGAAGAGTCTCGAACTTGACGATCACAGGTTGATCGCATCCATCTCGTGTGCTTCAACCGAATAACGTTATTCTTTTTGGGGGCAAATGTAGCCTGTGCGGCATCACGGAAAATTGAGGAACATGCTAATTAAAACAAACATAACTACCCAGTGGCGGCTCGTGGTGAAAATGGCCGGGAGGGCTGCGAAATTTCATCTCTGGTTGAGCATACAGGATTGTCGCCCTGCCCCTGGCTGTTTATAATGGCGTTTCCAGTCACTCCAGCAGTCCTAAACTTATCAAACTGGTAATTTTCAGTTGTCCTTACTGATACATAGAAAATATTCACTTCAGTTTAATGAAACCGAACCCAAACCCTAAACACGAACAAAAAAGAATTAACCCAACCGGTCCCATCAAAAGTATGACGCATAACCAGTGCCACCAAAGCTGTAAAGGCGAGAGTCGAACCCAGGACCACTCGCATACTAAACTTGGAACATTCCGCTCGACTACTAAGGTGTTATTGTTAACACGACAAAACTTGGCGTTTTATTCAAACCGTGTCATGGCAGCAGACCCAGGCTACAGACATTTTCTTTGAGCGGGTACTTTCATCATGTTCTATCAAATGAAGTTTAATTTTTCAAAAAAAAATTAAATTCAAACAGTTTATGATTTTATATAAAATTTGTTTTTTTTAACTGGATTGTTATGCTTTACCAGTAAAAGCTTGTATCCTGAATAAATTACAGCTGCAATGTTCACCTTACCAAAAAATTAAAGGTTTGCCAGACTTCTCATGCTTCAAAATTTTCACATTTCAATGTTTTAAATCAGTCACACCTTTTGTTGTCCAAGAATGATATCCACCAACTACTGCCGTACATCTTCAAACGCCAACCCTAGACAGCTCATCAGCTTAGCCTACTGTTGCAAGCTGCACTGGTGCAGATAAACGAAGGGCTGTATTTTCGCAGCCCGAGATTGGCGACTACATTTGAATTCAATGCCGCCAATATCGCCAAAGTGCTAGTAAAAGCATTGTTAAACTTAATTATAAAATTCAATTTCCAAGAAAATCAGGTGGTGAAAAACAGTCAAGATTATATTTCCTCCGTTTTTGTTTTTTTTAATTCATCGTCAAAATAACAAAAACGCTTTGCGATAGGCGGATATACCACCATGTTTCTTGTAGCCAATTGTTTGGTTTCTTTTCTTTCGGACTGTGCCGAAGACAGCCCCGAAACCGCCAAATTCATCGGCAAGTGTGCTGAAAACGTCATCGCATAAGCGGCGTCGTTGGAAAAGAGCGAAACATTGGTTTTGTTGGATTCCTGGGAAACGTTGAACCAAAATGGTGTCGGAAGTACCGAAAATGATTGTGTTGTGAAATTTCGCAACTAAATCCAGACTTAAGGCAAGTTTGGCCGTTTGGCGGAATTTTTTGCCTTACATTTTTCAGGAAGGGCTGCAGCCCCTCTAGACGAGCCGCCCCTGTAACTACCTATATTTTCAAGTTGCGACTTGAATTGGCAGCGGTAAGAGCGCCACGCTGCACATCGCGAGCATCAACAGCAACAGAGAACGCACGTTCGACCGAGCTCACTCTACTACTTTACATGCACACTGCGCTATCTATCTTCTTTTCTCAGCGCGTTTCCCGTCCGCGACCCTTCAAGCGCGAATGCTGCATGTGACGCGTCGCGTCGATGCGCCAGCAGCGCGGCCAGGAAATTTGTTGGGAGGAACCAAATCAACCAAACTATCGAACAGTGGTTTATCCACCTCGATGACGTCATCATGCGCAGTCAACCATGGTGAAACCTTTTGCAACTGCTCTCATAAAACTCAGGAAAGTTCCTACCAACTGCTGCCCCTTGTACTAAGTCAGAGGTGAACATGCGGCCCGCGGGAGGCATGCGGCCTGCAAAAGAATTTCGTGCGGCCCGCGAAGCATTCAGGCGAGACCAGCAGTCTTGAACTTTCTTTGACCCGCTTCTAATCTTTGCGATGCAATATCAAAAGCTGATAGCCCGATTGAATTTCGTTTGTTGTTTGTTTCTGTTGATGAACAATTTTTTCGTTTTTAACAGGTTGCATAGTATGACTAAAAAGTTGTGCGGCCCGCTACTCAGCGGTAACTGACAAAGTGGCCCGCAATAGCAAATAGGTTCGTCACCCCTGTACTACATGCTGGTCACTGGGAAGTCTCAAATGGTGGGGAAGCCGTTGTCTTTTTTTTTTGTAGTAACGCAGGGAAAATCTGACGCCAGTGGCCAGGTACTTTGCGCTAAAACGAATCAATCATCACTAGCAGAAAAGAACCACCCTATTTGATGGCAATATCAACTGGTTTCACTCTTTTTATGCAAAACGGTTCGCAACATAACAATATGAGTGCGTCATACGTGTGCCCACTGTGATGTAACAATACGAAAAACATCAAGCATTAATTTTGTTAGACGGTAGTATAAATGCCACAAGAATAATGCACCACACCTTGGTGGCTAGTAAGTGTTTTATCAGTTAAAAGTATGTATGTATGAATGTATGTATGAATGTATGTATGAATGTATGTATGAATGTATGTATGTATTATAGTAGTGCATAAAGGGGCTCTACTGCACAAAGATTTTTATACAATATTTGTTTTCTTGAACCGACTTTAAACCCATCTCGTGGATCATGACCCATAGGCTAGTAATCACCTTCAATCCAAAGTGAGTAATTTTAATTGGGGGTTATGATGGCCTTGTGTTCCCCCTGTCTAGGCCACTGGATACAGCCCCGAGTGTTGATTCACGATTGGGCTTCGCTGTTGCACTTCAGTGATGCTTAACTTCGCTTTCCTTTAACCGCTAGCTTCTAGCTGTAGAAACTCGAAACTCTGCCTCCGGAACTCTCGTTTCTCTCCAGCTACAGAATTCCGGAGGCAGAGCTTCAAACGCAGAAATTTCCATCGTTCTAACGATGCTGAAGATGTTGTATGAAAAGAAACACATGTTGTCGGATTTCTTATTCCATATTTCTATAGTACGCAGAATCATATAACCGCTGTTTGAAATTTTAAGGCACCGAAACGCAACTTACAAACTTTTACCGAACGCAAGAAATGCTTTGCAAACTATTCGATGACCAATAGAGAGATTGCTTGTTTCATTTTTCTGTTTTTTTCCTCATGCTGGGAACGCTTTAAAGTCGCACAACTTGCGAAGCAAGGTACAACACACCTCGTGCCATTTGCAGGCAACTTTTTGCGATAAAATTTGCATAGAAGGTCACACCCATGACAAACTGCCACCTGAAAATCGATAACTACTGCGGAATCGATGAGCTAATTTTTGGCTTTCGTCGTAGTGTTTGAACAGGCAACAGACGTGACCTTCACTGCGCTACTACTAATGTCCACCTGATGTCGCACACGAGGCATGCAATGACCCAAACAACAACATGGCACTCCACCGACTTGCCATGAGCGCTGGTTGTTAGATGAGAGCAATCCAACAACTCCTACGCTCAACACTAATACCACATAAATTCGAAAAGCTGTTGGGTAATACCGACGAACTGCAAGAAATCTTTCGACATTCCGCACACGATAAATATCATTTCAAAACCAGATTTGGCGCGATGGTAGCCATTGTTACACTGCGAGTGGTATTTTGACGCCATGACGTATTGCCAAGCGAGACTCACGCACTTGTGCCTAAGTTGAATTGAGTCGAACATTACGCGAGCCATTCCTTGAATGGAAATGAGTGGAACGTTTCTACGAAGAGTTAATGCTCGTCACCAGATCAAGAATAGATAGCATTTGAAGTGAGTGGCCGTGTTGTATCGTTCTGGTGCGTTGTTGGCTGACCGCGTAAGAATTAATGTAAAAACCGGCAAAACCTCATCAGACAACTAACGCCTTTGTTGTGGGGAAACATACTACCGTGCTTACAAACCCCTGAACTGTTTGCGCTTGCAGACAACCCTTAAAGTTTAGTTCACAACACACCAACGCAAGTCCTGTCAGCACGCACAACGGCTTTCGATTCCGTGGTGACGGGCAACGATTGCAGTTGTCCGTTCATGATAACCACAGCACGCCTAACAGCCTAGAACCACAGCACGCCTAACAATCTAGAACCACAGAACGCCTACCAACTTAGAACCACAGCACGCCTATAACCTAGAACCACAGTACGCCTATAACCTAGAACCACAGCACGCCTAACAACCAAGAACCACAGCACGCCTAACAACCTAGAACCACAGCACGCCTAACAACCTAGAACCACAGCGCGCCTAGCAATCTAGAACCACAGCACGCCTAACAACTTAGAACCACAGCACGCCTAACAACCTAGAACCACAGAACGCCTAACAACCTAGAACCAACAGCACGCCTAACAACCTAGAACCACAGAACGCCTATCAACTTAGAACCACAGCACGCCTATAACCTAGAACCACAGCACTCCTATAACCTAGAACCACAACACGTCTATCAACTTAGAACCACAGCACGCCTATAACCTAGAACCACAGCACGCCTATAACCTAGAACCACAGCACGCCTAACAACTTAGAACCACAGCACGCCTAACAACTTAGAACCACAGCACGCCTAACAACCTAGAAGATCTTCCTGATGCTGTAGCCCCTCACCCGGCATCTGAAATACTCTCGACCTCGCAAACGGTCTCCTCAACAAACACAAGGCATTTCTGGATTTGTTCACAACACGTCAGGTCGTCAGAACCCCGTCGAGAACCCCCAGTATTGAACAATGCTTGCAAATTCCACAAACTCTGAAAACTGTGAACTGAGGTTGCACTAATTTTTAGCAAATGCAAGAAACGTTTTGCGAATAATAACTGCCGCGCATCACAGATTTATATGCACCGCTGGTCGGGCACGCCAAGTTAAGGCCAAGATCTAGTCACTGGGGCTGGTTCCTCAAAACGAGAAAGGTGAAAACAATCTATTGCAAGAAAAGGAAGGATAAAAACAAACGTAAGCTTCAACCCAACACGCGAAGGTCGTGAACTGAAGCAGGCAATAATTTGGTATGACAAAAAAAAAACAACTAAACCCCCTGTTATAAAAATGACATGAAATAGCGGTTAAGTATTAAAGGCGGGAAGTTAAACGCTGCTATCAAACAACAAATTGGAAAGCGAACTTCACAGAAGTTTTGCGCGAATTTACAGCACAACTGGAATCGCTCCAGCTGACTGCTTCCTGACGCGCACAGCGTCAACAAACAGGGTAGAAAGCAGATTTCTGTGAATGAGACGGGCGAGGAATCACAACACAACAGCCCGATGCGTGCCAGCGCATCGACAGCAGCAGCAGCAGCTCACCTCAGTGATCGATCGGAGCTCGCCGGCGTATCCGAACATCTCATTGAGCGCGACGCGGCAGAGCATGGTGAAGTACTCGCCGTCGTCGTCTTGCTCGACGATCGTGCCCCGCTTTTTGTTGACCCCGGCCAGGACCACGTCCAGGAATTCGACCGGCGCTGAGATCTCCACGGTCATGATCGGCTCCAAGACCCTCTTCGACGCGCGCTCCAGGGCTGCGCAAGAAAGCGGTCACGGTGATTGCTCTTCTTCACTCG
>Ga0210059_1015206_pt1 | contig 11276 bp, 13 predicted proteins | sample Ectturendosymbi2_FD_188042 | JGI IMG/M metagenome (GOLD analysis project Ga0210059, IMG submission 188042) | Ecteinascidia turbinata endosymbiont from Florida, USA - Sample 2 (SPAdes) (version 2) | ecosystem: Host-associated > Tunicates > Ascidians > Unclassified | place: Key West, Florida... | reverse complement strand
ATGGGGACGCGGAATCACCGTGGGGGGCGCTGAATGACTGTGAGGGCGCCAAAATGTCCCGACAATGTCACAGGTACTTTTTTCAATACAGTGTATTTGGTTCGGAAAGATCTCAGGTTCGAACACGGGGGCGCCAAACTTGCTTCTTGCCTCGGGCGCCATCTAACCTCGTTACGTCCCTGCATGCACCAACTCCTTTTGCCAAAATTGGTCAAGGTTACCTTAGGAGGGATCTTTCTGAAGGAATTTTGTTACACCTCAGGTAACCCTGGGTCAATTTGGCCAAAATTTTGTTCCCCATCGAAAACTACAAAACTTGTGCAGATTTCGATAGGACTGCCCGAAAGAGCGTCTCAAAATGCAGCTACTGAAAGAACCAGCTTTCTACGTGAACGTTAAATCATTTTTAATTTAAGTAGAAGAACCGTTTGCCCAAATTGGGCAGAGGTCACCTGAGCAGGGTTAAAACAGGAATGTTAATTCCTATCAAGGGAGCATCGTCAGTTCCACAAAATAAAATGTAGAAAACGTAATATCTGCAAGGCAATGAATAAAACTGGCAAGTCACGAAATAAAGATTTACTAGTCGGCATGCTATCACACAAAGTGTTCTAAAAGGAGACCTTACTGCACACTGCATATTACGAATTATCACCTGCGGTGAAGTGCAGCACGGTATCAGCGCCAGAAATCGGAAAACAAGTTACAGTTAGAGCCCTGCAGCAAAGAGATGAGAAAATACGAATGCCAGAACGCATAGTGAGAAATCACGTACCAGGAAGAACGGCATTGAGTAAAACGCAACCACTTGGTATGGGGAAAATACTTTATTAATTTCCGCGTCGATTTTGTGAGCACATTTATCCTCACACCCCTAGAGATAGTTGGCTTTGGGTTGTTCTAGAAAGATAACTTTGATAAATTGCGAAATAGGTGGCTTTCTGGTCAAATCATGGTATTTGCAAAAATGTTTTAACATAGCTGCTTTATCATTATCAGCAGTTGCGCCAAAAGAATTCCAAGTACTACGATGGACAATCCAGCGAGTGAAGAATTTACTTAATGTCTGACTTACATATTGCTTATTACAAACGGTGCAAGTTGCCACGTAAATCCCGCAGTTGGTGCAATTAAGTTTCTATTGAGAAGTCTTATACGGTGTTTTTAAAACTTTAGTATAATGCACCATCGATGTTCGATGGTGACAAAAGTTTCCACACTGTGCACAGTGACTACCTGGCTCAGATGAAGCAGTCTCTGTAGTTACAACATTTCTGTGAGCTAGGGTTCTATAATTTGTAATGTGCGAACCAATTGCTGCCGGTCGTTTGTAAGCAAAACACCCTTTGCTTAATAAAAAAATATTTGGACAATTTGACCAGGGTTTGATGAAGTGTGACAAGAAAAGCTATTTTAGTCAAAACGAATTGCACATGTAGGTGCAACAGTGCGCAACATTTCGTTTGTTTGTGATCGGAATTTTCATCGTAATTATCGTTTGGTCATGTTGGTTTTCTGTGCCTTTTCTTGAAAACTGCACAAATATCATTGAAAATAACATATTTTCGTGTAGCAACCCAGTTTGCTTCTGCTGCATGTAGAACTGCAAGCTTCGAGCAGAATTTGATTTTTATCTTCAACTAGAAATTTCCGTTGCTGGTGGAATTTCTTCATTTTTTATGCCATTTTGGGTGTCTTTATTATGCGTGTCTTCCACATCTTGGGGGAGAAATGATGTTTGTTTGAAAAATATTTTCGAAATACCCCAAGTTCGTTTTTTCGAGTTAATTGAGCTTGAGAATAATTGCTGAGTTGTTAAAAAACGCCTGTGCTCCTGAAACGTTTGAACAATTTTTGGTCATTTTGGCCTATAGTTCGTTTTTTGTAGGAAACCTCAGCAGGGTTTGTGTTTCATGATTTTTGATTCAGAGCAATAACAGAGGAGGCATCTTAAATGCCCCATTTGCATACATTGCGACTCGTGTAAAAGAAACTAACTAGCTTTGCCTCCCAAAAATTAATATTTTCATGTCTTCTCCACCAATTAAAAGGCTTTCACTTTCAACCACCAGTTGAAAGGCTTTCACTATGCAGTTCGTCACAAAGCATTTCTAATTTTCCAGAATTACCAATTCCTATGAATTTACAGGGTTTGGAGAAGTACACTTCATTAGATTTCGTTTTCTCCGTGCGTAATATGTAAATACCTATCGTTGGAAAACTTTCGTTTATTACTTATGCTGAGAAACTTTTCATCCAATTCTGCTTTGGGTTCTAAGATAAAATGAATGGAAGATTTTTTAATGTTGAGAAATGCACCTTGTTAAAGTCCTGAAATAAACAAATACGCTCACCATCATCTCTCTCTCTCTTCGATGGACGTCGAAACGACGAATCAGATCCATCATCTTATCTTTGGAGGTGGGATTGTTCGTGGCTGTACAGTCCTATGCGTGATAGACATGTACGGCCACAGGTGGGACACAGATACGCGGAGTTGTTTTCTTTGTTCCGAGCAGCTTGTTCATACCGTCAGCGACGACGCTCATCTTCAGTTTTATCCTGCGTTGCTTGCATGAAGAGGATACCAGTAGTACAAATGTCTCGCCAGTCCTTGCGATCCGCTGCTAATGTTTCCAGTTGGTCAGGGGAATAGCATTCTTCTTAAGTGTGGCCTTCAGATAATCCTTAAAACGTTTGTACTGTCCGCCAGCAGATCTTCGGCCCTCTTTTAATTCACCATATAGCACACGTCGCGGCAGTCGGTTTTCCGGCATTCAAATGACAAGCGCTGACAATCTGAGCTGGCGCTCAGCAACGATGGCCTCCATCGAAAGTCAGTGGGAACGGTGACGGATCTGTACGTGGGGAACTTTGTACCACCAGTGTAGTCTAAGCATTCGTTGAAGGCAAGAAATGTGGAATTGTTCAAGAGTCTTGATGCGACGGCGATATAGGACCCAGGCCTCGCAACCATAAAGTAGCGTTGAGGCACAGACAGCATTGTACACAGCCATCTTGGTCTTGAGGTTCAGGTTTGTGTTCAAAAGTGCTCGTTGTGAGAGTCGTCCAAAAGCCGATGAAGCAAGGCGTACGCGACGCTGGATGTCAGGTGATAGATCCAGCTTGTTGTTTAGGACAGTGCCCAAGTACAGTATACAAACTGATCCACATTGACGATGGGGCAGTCTTTGATGTTGAAGACAGGTGGAGCAAGATTTGGGGAAGTGCACTGCTGTAGTATTTCTGTCTTTTTAATATTAACAAGACCAGCACGACTGTATGCATCAACAATGCCATCATGGAATTGCTGAAGGCCATCAGGAGTGTGACTTACTAGTGCCGTGTCATTAGCATACTGAAGCTCATAAGAATGGGTAACAGATGCTGTGGATTGGGCATTGAGACGACGTTGGTTGAACAGGTTGCCATCAAGGCGATACTTGACGGAGATCTCATTCTCTTGGAGGAACGAGTTACGAGCATATAGTGCGATAGCAGCCATGTAGATGTTGAAGATGACAAGTGCCAGCACGCGGCCCTGTTTGACACCAACCTGTACTGCAAAAAAACTCAGAACTTGCGCCGCCATAAATTACTTGCGCGGACATATCATCGTGAAAATCCTGTAGGATTGCTGGGAAGATAGGTGGACAACCGAATTTCCATTGAGTTTTCCACAGGATAGCTCGATCTATGTTGTCGAATGCTTTCGAGAGGTCTATAAATGCCAGTTGTAGAGTGGCCGGTGCTGTTCACAACATTTTTCTTGAAGCAAACGTGCGACAAAGACCATGTCAATAGTGGAACGACCACGGCGGAAACCACATTGGCTTTCAGGTAGTATTACCTCAGCAACGTGTGTCAAAAATCGGTTAAGCATTACTCTGGCCAAAATCTTGCCACCAACCCATGACAGCGAGATGACACGTCTAATCAATCATCTAAACAATGTCCCCATCAATGAAAATCTTCCGATTTTCTTTAGCATCTTCAGCCACTTCATTCATTCAACTTTTCTACAGATACCCGACATCTTCAATTTAATAGAGTGGGAAGGAATGTTGAGTTCGCGTTGCATCCTCAACATGAAACGTCTCGTGACTCTGAAATGCAAACAAAAGAAGACTTCAAAAGCAAGTCAAGAAAGCGACCTAGAAGTTTGTCAACGGTTTCATGGAATAGTAATGATTGGCACGAATATTGGAACACCAAAAGTCGCATCACCGAATGGACTGAATTCCAAGACAATGAAGTTGGAACAAAGCGACAACTAAAAACACACAGTTTACAAGGACGTTGTATTGTGTATTTATTCGAACTATTGTGTATTTATATTCCTCATGGAATCGCAAGTCACAATTAGGAAGAGAGTAACCCAAAACACTATAGAAACTAGTTACATTAACAATCCGTATAAATTTGTAAATGATATTCCCGATTTAAACGGATAAAAGCAGGCACAAACGGAAGACATTGAAAAACATTTCCGGATTACGGTGAACACGGTAGGCGGAGCCTCCGGTGCCGCCGTGAAGCCGTCCTCTAACGTGATTCGCTGAAAGCGGGTGTGACGTTTTGGACTAGCCAATGAGGACTCGCGTAGACACGAAAGTTTCAATATTTACGTTACGGGCTGAGCCAATGAAAATACGTGACAAAAATTATAAATACTCGAACATTCGCCCGATTCAGTCAGTTCTTCTCAGACCATTGTCTAACTAGTAACTAGTTTTCCTAAGGCCACCACCTGAGTAGCAGCAAGTTGAGACGTGGGTTTACCAGGCTTAACAAGCTGAAATAGCTAGTCCAAGTGGGCTTATCATTGGACTAGACTACCAAGAAGAGATTTCTAGCCTAGTACCTTGTTTTATCCGTGATGCTCTATGATAATTCGGGTCACTCTCTCCTCCATGAAAGAATCTTGAACTCGTGTTAAGAACCCCTGTTTATGTTTATGTTAATCCACAACTGATTTATGGCGCATTGCTTAAAACTATATTAATAAAACCATGAGTGAATACAATTTTCTCATTGTGATTAACTGAGCGCAAAGTCGAACGATAAAGGGCGGGTCCAAGTTTCTTAGCTGTAAACTTGGGCGTGCCTAGGACATGTTCCTATTAAATTAACCAGTGCTCTCGAGGAACTGTTCTAAAAAGCAAATCGAACTGCTACACACGGCTGTTACCACAGTCGACGCGGTCACCTTTGTTTTGTATATGGCAACAATGCTAGTAGCATCCTTCGTTTGTTGAGGGACTCGACAAGCGCTCCAGATTTCGTAGATGAAGGCATGCAGGTGGACATGGAGATCCTTTCCTCCGTACTTAAACACCTCGGCTGGTTGGTGATCCACGCCACAGGCTTTGTTGGATTTGAGACCTGAGATGACTGATCGAACTTCAGTCAGGGTGGGTGTGTTGTCCAGGCAAGTGATGGGAGGTAGCGAAGGAAGGGAATCTAGAAAGGAAGTGTCAGAAGGGTTTCTTTTTGTTTAGGAGAGTTATTTTTGTTTAGCGAGGTTTCTCTCGCGGAGGCCTGGGGCTCCGTACGGAGAACTGTTAAAGTGCTCTGCCCATCGCGAAATAATTCCGTCGCGCTCTTTAATGAAAAATGTCCCAGTACTGTCCTTTACATGACAGTAAGAACGTCTGATTGGACCAAATACACTCTTCAAAGCTTCATAGAAAACCCTGATGTTGTTGTTGGCATGTTCCTGGATTTCCTGTGCCTTTGTCATCCACCAGCTATTGTGCACCTCGTGCAGATGGTGTTGAACGTGGGAACGATTCCTGATCCATGGGCTGCTGAAGGTGAGCCATGTAGGCACAGTTTTTCTCATGCAGTATGACATGGATTTCGTTCCGGTTGGCATCGAACCAATCTTGATGTCGCTTGTGCATGACGCCAAGGATGGATTTCATGGTGGACAAGATCGTGTCCTTAATAGACTCCCATTCAGCAGTAAGTTTTGGCCTATCTGGTGGACCCTCTGATGGTTTTGAAAGCCCCTCCAACTGATGGTTCATTGTGCGTTGGAAATTTCCCCTCACCTCCTCAGTAAGCAGAGCATTGGTATTTGGTCTCTTACAAGGCTGCTTCATGCGTGCCGGATGGCGGACACGCATGCTGAGCTGGCTACGGATAAGACGGTGATCTGTCCAGCAATCTGCGCCACGCATAGCTCGTATTATCTTCACACAACGAAAATCAGAACGACGCACGATAACAAACTCAATCAGGTGCCAGTGCTTTGAGCGTGGGTGCATCCAGGAGGTCTTGAATTTGTTCTGGAGTTGAAACATGGTGTTAGCGATACAGAGAGAAAACTCTGACTTTGTTGTTGCTTTTACCTACACCATGTCGCTCGATAACAGTCTGCCACACTTGATGATTAGCGCCAACCCGCGCATTGAAATCGCCGAGTAGAATTAGCTTATCAGTACGAGGTACATGCTGGAGTGTGGAACGCAGTGCAGTGTAGAAAGTGTTTTTTCTTCATCCGAGGAGTCGAGAGTAGGAGCATATGCACTGAGCAGAGTGGCAAATCGTCCGCGTGTTAGGGGAATGCGCATGGACATCAAACGTTCACTGATGCCAACAGGCGGTTCTGTCAATGATGGCAGCAGAGAAGCACGGACAGCAAAGTCAACACCGTGAATGCGAGGGGAACCTAAAGGGTTACCCTTCAAATGAAAGCGTAAACCCCTCCCACTCCTGTTAGAGATCCTTCAGCAGAGAGACGGGTTTCACTGAGTGCAGCTTTGTCGATGTTGTAGCGCTGGAGCTCAGCAGCAACCAAAGCTGTACGCTGCTGTGGTCAGTTATTACTTGCGCTGTTGAGAAGAGTACATACATTCCATGCAGCAACGGAAAGTGTTTTTTTTTGTATTTTGTATTTTTATTTATTTTTTTCATGTTTCGACCCCAGAGTGAGACTGTCCGACGAACGTGGCTATTGTGGTGAATGTATGATTACATTGTCCTTGCCACGTAGTGGCGCCTGCAATCTTGCAATCCTTAATTGTGCTCCTGTGTTCGTCCCGCGGCTGTTGCGTTGTGCTTGCGGTCTCGTAATGCAATACTGCAAAGTGTTCTTTTAGTGCGGCTTGCCCGTCCTGCGAAGCATTCGATCAGTTACGCTGTTATGTTTGTTTCGGAGTTGTCATTGCTCGCTTGTTCAGCTCCATGATTGAGCGGTGTCTTTAGTGAATTAAAGCCTAGTTTACCGCTGATAGTGTTTAGTCGGATTCGCAGGCGAGTGCACGACAGCTATCTGTCCAGACTGAAAGTGAGCAAGCGTTTTTAAGGCGACCTTTTCTACACCTTTCCACGAATGTGGTGAGCAGCGCCTCCCTAAATAGGGCTGCTCAGACGTCTTGGTAGGACCGAGGGCCACGGCTGTTCGTCCGTGAGCCAACGACCGTCTTGCCAAGACCGCCTACGTACAGGTACAAACTAGAGGCTTCCAGCTAGTCTAAACCTGCCCCTTCCGTTTGTCGCCCATCGCCGCAGGAATTCGAAACATGTATCCTCGATTCAAAGAAGAGGTAGATAATGGATTTCATGTGCAACGAAATTATAGTGGATATGTGGGTGCACAGTCCACGGTTCACTATCTTGGCACCAAGAAAAGAAATACGATGGCAAGGAAGATTCAGGACGATTGGCTTTACTTGATGTTGCAGTACCATACCACAGACCCAGGCAATTGGGAAGTGCCAACACGCTGATGCTCCATGGATTTGACTTTGGTGTTGTCACCACGTAGAGCAGGCGTTCTCAAACTTTTGGTGTTATGGAGCCCATGAAGAGATGGACCATATTTTACGGAGCCCCACAATAAATTTTTAAAAATAAAAACAAAAAAACACATTGGTACGCGGAGCCATGAGGTTTCTCTAGCGGAGCCCTGGGGCTCCGTGCGGAGAACTTTGAGAACCTACGACCTAGAGGGTTGCCACACCAAGGCTAATGGGTTCCCTCCATCCCGAATTTACATGAGGGCAGACATGGGGTAATCGTAATCGATTACAATTGATTATAGTTTTTTGAGTAATCGTAATCGTAATCGATTTAATTGACCAAAAATGAAATGTAACCGTAATTGTAATCCATCACATTGTCAATTTAATCGTAATCGACGATTAAGTTCGCGATCAAACTTGGAAATCTTCACCCTACATCACTGTGCACTGAACCGCGTTTGTGGTGGATGGGTTTCCTCCTATATCATCGTTTGTTATATGTTTCAAAGAAGGCCACTTGACCGTCTGTGTGCGTTAAATCCAGATAGTCCAGCGGCAAGCACAGCGTTTGTAGCGAATTCTCGCTTTGTTCAGCTACCATTCCTGTTGGCCGCCAGAAGTAACGTAGCGAGTTTAGCGAGACGTAGCAACAAAAAGAAGAGCTTTACTTGAAACGGGTTGACACTTCGGCAACAGAATAACCGAACATTACGAGGAGATGTGTTGGTTTTATTTATGTATATTCACAGTGAACTTAATGCAAGTGCTGGAGTAGGCTATGTATGTAATTACCGTAGCTTCGTCCTTGGAAGGTCTGCAGCCTAAATGAACCCTGGTTCTTCTGAACCTTCCACTCCCCCATGTATTTTATAAATAGGTGTACTTGGAGGTCATCACAGTACTCATAATAATCGTGTAATCGTGATGGCGTCGTTCATGCCTGTGCTCTTTATGCTTATGTTTCATCAAAGTAAATGTATTAGCGCCATCAAGTGCATACTTTTCTACTACCGCTACGCATATATCCCCGTGTTTTGTCATGTACTTGTGTGTTCTTTGTTACTGCGATGCATGCTTAAAGTCCAGCGTGTTGCGTGTGGGAGTGAAGACGTTACAAAATACACACATTTCAATTTGCTTTGTGCAAAACGTTTTGTGGCAGATACGACATCGGAAATCGATTTCGTGGAGAGTAGACCTACACCATGACTTGATAATGAAGAAAAAACGGCGCGCATGACGTTTTCTACGCACAAATAAAAATTTCCCTCTAAAAAGCAGTTGTTTGGGGATAGGCCTACAATGTATAAAATTTGTATGTTATGTCTTTCGAGGCGCAGATACGAATTTTTGTAAAATTGATTAAAAATGGACGTCGGGAAGTCAAAAATAGTTGGTCCGGAAGTAATGAATGTCACATGTCCCACTCGTAATCAAATTTAGGGATGCATCACACCCTTCATTTCCAGACTCGTATAGCGTTTGAAGGATTCCTGAGCAGGGTGCGCAATGAAACAAGCCTTCTATCCTAAGCATATTAAACACCAATGTCTTGCATGGCATATAGATGCAATACAAGCAGGGGCGTAACGAGGGGTGCAAGGGGGTCACAATTCCCTAGAATGCTGTGAGCTTATTATGCAACGGGCACAAATTCCACCCAAAAGCACTGTACATTAAAACCAACTTAATTTTGTAAAGTGTTGTTATAGACGTTGGTAACATCAGAACATTACATAATCATCTTTAAATAGTGTTTTTGAAAACTCAGGTTAGTTAGACCGTCATTAAATTCAAAGTTCAGGGCATATAATTGGGATAGACCTAACAGTTTCTGTAAAAAAGCCAACAAAAAATAACATGTTTTATTTTGAGACGTTTCGGATTATTCTTAATCCATCTTCTGTCAAGAAAAAGTGCAGCAGCACTAGGCAATGTCACCAATTCAAAATGAAAACGTTCTGTGAAGCGAGAAGGGTGCGCAGTGTGACACAAAACACGCCAAAAGCAAAACCAAAACATGCCCAAGGCAAAACCACAACAACCAGGCATGTCAAAACCGCTAAAAGTGGGATTAACAGCCATGCAGAAAAGGCAAAAACAAAACCTACGTTAAGGCCGTAACCTACGAAAACAAGTCGAGACCAGCAGAGAGCTGATTCAGCAAGTTCCTGAGTGATCTTGTAACTGTGAATTTTATGATGATAATAATTTCTGAAAGTTACGGTTGTGTTAGTGCTACTGTAATTTGTTAAATTTTTATTGCATCAATCGCCTGCAGTGGTCTACGAACGGCCTTTTGCTTCTGGTCTGGGCTTGTTTTCGTAGGTTACGACCTTACGTAAGTTTTGGCTTAGCATCTTCTGCATGGCTGTTGGTCCTGCTTTTAGCGGCTTTGACATGCCTGGCGGTCATGGTTTTGCTTTTGGCGTCTTTTGCGTCACACTGATTATACCCTCGAATCACAGAACGTTTTGGTTTAGAATTGCTGACATTGCCAGGTGTTGCCTCATTTTTTTGACTGACGATGGATTAAGAAACGAAAGATTCAAAATGACTCTGAAGAAAGTTGTGACCCAGCTTGGTTTTAACTCGACAAGTTTAATACGTCGTCTTGACTGGAAGTTAGTATGGGCTTGACGTGGACTAGGGGTGTCATTCGCGGCACCCGCAGACCACTAGAGACTTTTACAGGGACCACAAAACGTCTGACGAACATTCTGAAATTTGCTTTATATTGAGCATTCTCTTTCCGAAAGTATTTTAAGAAACTTTCAATTTAATTAGTTGTGGCAATGAAACCGGAATGACAAGTTACCAGCTGTGGCAGCATGCTCTGATCCTTTGCTAGATTCACCAATGATGAAGTTATTGGGTTTAGGACGCCCCAACTACCATTTGTAAAATATGAAGCATTTCAGACAATATTTGATGATTTATTGGTTATACTCATAGGCGTACGAGGCGGGGGGTTGGGGGGGCGGCCGCCCCCCCAGGCTTGAAAATTTTCAGGGCAAATCTGTTTTTCAGGGCAACAGCAAGTTCCTCAAAAATCCTGAATCATAAAATATATTTCAGTACAGTGAAAAATTCCAGGGCAACTCTGTTTTTCAGTGCAAGCGCAAGTTGCTCAAAAAAACTGAATAAAAAAAATATACATTCAATACAGTAAATTCAGGGCACCCTCAGTTTTTCAGGGCAAGCGCAAGTTGCCCAAAAATTCTGAATGTAAAAAGCATATTCAATACAGTGCAAAAATTCCAGGGTAACTCTGTTTTCAGGGCAAGCGCAGGTTTCTCAAAACTCCAGAATAATAAAAAAATACATTCAATACAGCGGGAAATTTCAGGGCACTCTCTGTTTTTCAGGGCAAGCGTAAGTTGCTCAAAAATCCTGAATAATAAAAAAATACATTCAATATAGTGAATTCAGGGCATCCTCTATTTTTCAGGGCAAGCGCAAGTTGTTCAAAAATTCTGAATGAAAAAGTATATTCCATACAGCAAAAAATTTTTGGGCAACTCT
>Ga0210059_1015205_pt1 | contig 11276 bp, 2 predicted proteins | sample Ectturendosymbi2_FD_188042 | JGI IMG/M metagenome (GOLD analysis project Ga0210059, IMG submission 188042) | Ecteinascidia turbinata endosymbiont from Florida, USA - Sample 2 (SPAdes) (version 2) | ecosystem: Host-associated > Tunicates > Ascidians > Unclassified | place: Key West, Florida... | reverse complement strand
TGAACACATTTGCGAGTATGCGAAAGCGTAAACTAGCTTTGTAAAATGCTGGTTGCTGTGACATGCATTTGGTGGCGAAGGAATATTTATTTGCTTACGTTTTGTGCAATCATGAACCATAGCCTTGCTGTACATAATCAATTGTATTGATAAAATTACGTAATGCTAGCAATCATTTCGCAAATGCAATCAAAATATGTTTATGAAGCACTGCTTTGCTGCACCATGGTGATATGGCGATCTTCAATTCTTTGTATGCCTGGATACAGCATGATGACAGAGTATCATGTATTGTAAGCATCATGGCGTATTCATTTCAGATGTTAAGACAACTTTCACTCAAACACGTTCATGATGCATTGTTCTGGGTATCACTGTATAAGGGTAGAATTAGAATCGGGCTAAAAATTCGAGCCTGAATCCAACACAAGCTCGAGTCCCATAAATTGAATTGAGATACAGTTGATGCACTGGCGCAGTGACAAAGAGCATAACGTAAACAACAGCATTGCTTGCTTATAGATGACTTGGTTCGCTGTGCCACATGAATTGGCCGTTTTTTTGTCTGCTTGTTTAACCAGAACACTTCACAACTTCTTAGCACAGCGCTAGTGGTCTTGGATTTGGTCGTAACTTGTAAGGAAAGGAATGTTGCAGAAAGGTCGTACCAAGGTTGAATGAGCACGATGACGTCATATACTTTTCGGTTTTAACACGGGCCCCTACAACAGCGATTTGACCCCCCTGGCCCAATGTGCTAGTTTCGCCACTGGTTATGACGTCATCGTATGATTGCATCATCCTGGAATTACCTCATAGTTGGGATCATAGGGCTTTTCACTGGAATTTCGATGAACCAAAAATACTCATGCAAGAAACCATTATGCAATCCAGAATAGGTGCTCCATACAACATAGGTGTAGTCAGTGGTGGTTTAGGGTCCATTCCCCCAAATTTCTAGGACATATAATCATTTTGTGCCTTGAGAGGCGGTATCCCAAACAAAATGGTGTCATTCGTCTAAAATCAAACATTGTGCCTACCCCCAATTTCTTTTGCCCCCTCAGATTTTTGGGCTGGCTACGTTCGTGCCACACAACTTGGGCTTGAGTTCACAATATACAGGTAGTACAATGTATTTCAGTTCGAATCAGACTGTGCTTATATGAAAGGTTGTGAAGGGGATGCTTGTCTTTGTTTAGTCGTATAAACCATCATCCGACGCCCAACAAACGTGATCTGTATCAGCGTTTTTTTGGCAATTAATCGTGAAATCGGCATAGATGGGTTGTTTTCTGAAATATTGTACTCAGCGGCGCAGCGAGGCTAAGTGTCGCCGGGGGCCGACCACAAAAATTCCGCCCTTTCCGCCCCTCAAATTTGCTCACAACAATTTAAAATGAAAGGAGATCATGTTTTTTGCTTGTTAGAGATATAAGGAATAATAAAGCACTTTGAACACCAGAACCAAACGCTCACAAGCTAAAATAAGTCTTTTTTTCATTCGCTATTTTGGTTCTTGCTGTAAAATTCGATGTAGGCAAATGTAAGCCGCCAGAAGTAATTGTCTCAACTTTGTCACACAAATTTTTTGCAGTTTTTGTGTGTTTTATAAACATTGGGTGATAGTTGGAGACGAAAATGTGCCGAACAATTTTCGTTGAATGAGTATTTTTTTATATTTCTTATGGTATAAAGCAGTTTCCATCGTTAATGCGATCAAATGTACAAAGATTAACACCTCGGAGAAAGTGCTCAAATGTACAAAGATTAACCCCTCGGAGAAAGTGCTCAAATGTACAAAGATTAACCCTCGGAGAAAGTGCTCAAATGTACAAAGATTAATCCCTCGGAGAAAGTAGCTTAATTGTTGTTACCATCGCCAATTCCAAAGGCTGTGTTCATGGTAGTCAGAAAAATTTTTACAGGAGGGGCCACTAGGGTTTTTTCCAAAATTTTTCCAGGAGAAGGCCAAAAGTGGTAAAATTTGTTTTTTTCCCACTCGAAACTAAGAAAACAAACTTTTTTGCTGAAAAATTTTAAATCCAGGGGGACCAAGGCCCCTTGCCCCCCTTCCGACGCCCATGGCTGTGTTTGAATACGCAATGAACTAACAACAACAATTTGGCGTACGCCTTATTTCTCTTAAGTTTTCGATGTTAATAAGAATTTTTGCAGTGCTAACAGGGAATGTCAATCTTTATAATAATAGCAATCGCTTTATTTTCACAAACACGCTAGGTGCATTAAGCAGACACGTAATTTCGTCACCGGACAATAATTAGCTTATAGGCCAGCGAATCAATCGGGAGGTCATCTCTCAGCCAGTCGTTGTGGTCCAGATGGTAGTCAGAAATTGTTTGAAAAGTTTCATTTGAGCTAGAAAATGTTGGTTTCAGACTGAAGTGAATGTTGCATGTAAGAACTTATTAGATGTGTTACGGTGTTCATACAAGGAATACTCCCATAGAAAAAGCATATAACATGAAACGGGGTACGGAAAGATGTTCACTTCAGAAATTGATATGCAAATATGTGAAAAAGGATTTTTACAAAATCCATTATTTTTTGAGAGTTTAAGAAAATGCCTCCGTTCACATAAATCACTGAAGTTAGCATCTTTTACTTCAAGTAGGTTATTTTGCTAAAATTTTGCATAGGGCTATAGACTGCTCACAAAGGATACGTTTATACACAGTTTGAAAAATTTTCAATCCAAATATTTTGGGAATTTATGAACTTGAAAAAATAACACGAAAAATAAATGCATTGTCAAAAAAACGTTATTTTACAAAATGTTATTTGAGAATCCCGTGCCAGTTAATATGCACTTACGAATTACAACACAGCCTATAATGTTATGTAAATTGCCAGTATTTTTACTAAACCCATCTGGCAACCCTACACAGGAAGCAGATGCTCTCCTCATCCATGCTAACAGTGTAGTAATTATAAATTCTCGACATCCCCTGGAAAACATGGAAAAATCCAGGTCCTCTGACAGGTTTAAAAAATAGGTACCTCAATACTTCTCCAACGTTTCGATTGAAATCCTGTTTACTAATAGTTGAAGACAGTCTTCTGCAAAACTACCAATCCTAAAACTAAGCCTCCACAGTAGTGGTGTTTTTGGTCTTCGGCAAATATTTCGCAGAGTTTTGCCTGAAAATGTAACTTTCTAACATTATAAACTTGCATCTTTAAATTTTGCGCTGTCTGTTTCTGAATACATTACAACCAATGTTACGACAAAACTTGCATATTTAAATTTTACGCTGTCTGTTTCTGAATACATTACAACCAATGTTACGACAAAACTTGCATATTTAAATTTTACGCTGTCTGTTTCTGAATACATTACAACCAATGTTACGACAAAACTTGCATATTTAAATTTTACGCTGTCAGTTTCTGAATACGTTGCAATTAATCTTATGACAAACCAGTATACCACACAGTGGCGATTCTAAAGGAGGCCTAGGTGGGCCATGGCACCCCCGAATTTTTGCTAAAACTGGCCCCCCAGTTTTTTCTTAATTTCCCGTTTAAGTTCGTTTGGTTGACATATGCAGGGTTGCCAAATGCGTTTTGTAAAAATACCGGCCATTTTGTGAACAGCGCCAGATCTGAGCTGTGTCGTAATTCGTAAACAGCACAGGGAAAGCAGAGACAATCAGTATTGTTAAGCCACAACTAATATTTCAGTGTGTGTGTGACGTGACAATCGCACCAAGGATTGCGTCAACTGCAGCAAATAAACTTCGCTGAAGAAACTGTCCTGACAAGATTCACTACAAGAGTCATTATGATTTGAGAAATTCTGCGTTAGTTCTTTTTGAAGTTATGGCAAATTATTATTTTATTTTCACAATACCGGCTTCAGACACTGATTTTCAAAATACCGGCCTTTGGTAAATTAGCAGTAAAACACCGGCCATCTGACAACACTAGACATATGCAGTAGATAACTTTCGACCAGCAATATTTTAAACGATAATTTTGAAACTCTCTAGCCTGCATTCAATATTTCCCAAATGCATGATAAGTTGTGTTGTTGTTTTTGACGCTCGGGTAGCTAGAGTTGTTTATGACGACACACACCAGTACTGTAGTAGATGCTCGCATCCTGCATGAAATTTAGTCAGACCGCGATCGCAGCGTGGAAAAATTCATTTCGAAACTAGGCAATAGGCGCAGAAATGGGAAGATTGATCTTTCGTGCATTTCAGTGTGAGATGGAACTGGATTATATAACTGTCAGTAGATTGTTGCTTGTCCCAGTAGTAAATGTTTGCGAAAGCATTAAGAATTGGTTTCAGTTAATTTATCAGAATTTATCCTGGCTGCAATATTGCGTTCTGCTGCCTTGTGTATGACTTCGAAACATCTCACGTGAGTGGTTCGTAACAACTGTACAGTTTTAACTCTACCCACACATGTCCTGCAACCTCAGAATTTTGGACGGATTTTCTATAATGATTCAGAAGCAATTTTTCGCGTATTTCAGCTCTTTTCCCAGGAGGTCAAATATTTCTATCAGAAAAACACTTGAAAAAATTTGCAAATCCTATTCATTTAGCGAAAATGATTTAAAATATGAAATAACTTTGGCAAAGAATTTGCTTCGGAAGGAGTCGAAGCTGCCTATATCGCTAGAACAATTTTTATCTTTTATAGCTACTTAAAAAGTTGCGTTTGGTTGTTACTGGTAGCTGTAACTCTTCCCATCATCAGCGCTTCATGCGAGAGAAGTTTTTCAAAAATGGAATTACTGAAAAAATTTCCCAGATATTACATGACCAGTGAAAGATTGGGTAACGTTGATCTCAGTGGCGTATCTAGGGTATGGCAGACATGACACGTGCCATGGGCGCCACGTTGATGGGGGGCGAAAAAAAATTGCTTGGCAAAATTAAAATCTTTATTTACGTTTTTTAACCTCTATTTTGCGCCCCATGCATTCATAAGCTGCAAAGCTGCATCAACGCCACGTCCTCACCTAAAGCATTACGTCGGGCATGTTGCGCTAGCACCACTAAGCATTATGACAAAATTGCGGTATTGTGACATAACACGAGGGTCAGACATTGCCACAGAACAAGAACGCTCGCTTGCCATGCAGTGTTGCCACTGCTAGGGTTTTTTCACAAGATCTGGGGTTTTTCTGTTTTATCTGAGGTTCTGGGGTTTTTATTGAAAATCTGGGTTTTTTTTACTCTGGTAAAATTTTTGTAAATGTATGTCGTATTACTGTATTTTCCATTCAAGAATACAGTAGTTTCACAGGTGTAATATGAGCGGAGTCAATAGCCAGTGCAGATGTGAGTAGTAGAGCTAGGCTTAACCAAATAGTTTGAAATATTGGTTTACAGATTAAGTACTAACTAGGCACAGGTCAGCACTCTAATCTATCGCTGATATGTCAAGGGCTGCTTGTGCATTAATTTGCAATGCTTTTTTTGGTTTTGAAGATGTTGTGGTTGAGAATCTCTTTGTTTTATAGGCGCACTGATTGTGATATGAATGTAAAATTTTGAATGTTAAATTAGTACTGTAGTCAAATATTGCAATGAATGCAATGGTTAGAGTGAAAAGAAAACTGTAAGACCTTGAATGTATCATGTAGTACTTGTTTCAATTTGTGCATTTTGGTGAAAGTAAAAGAAAACATTAAATGTTTTTCAGAAAAGATCTAACTAGCTTTTTTATGTTACTTCATACACTTGATTTGCTGCTAGGCTACTTATAAATTGTGATGTCAGTAGACTTGAGCTTGTTAAAAATATGATGCAAATAATGCATATTACCTTAATTCTTATGTGCAAGTACCAGTAGCGTGCTTTTCAAGTTTGATTTTGACTTTTTTAAACATTTTGAATCTCTGGGGTTTTTTCAAGGTAAATTCTGGGTTTATTCTTCATAACAGAGTGGCAACACTGGTTGCCACTCGTAGGGAAGAATCCCTACAGTAGGGATTTTTAGGCTTTTGCAGGGAGTAGGGAATCCCTACGGGAAAAATCGCTAATTTGTAGGGATTTTTGTGTTTAGAATTTTTATCGCTTTGTTTCTACCTTTGTGACACTTTACGGACGTGTTTGGTTAACAATTTATTGTTAGTACGCTTGCAAAACGCACTGGAAGATGCGTTTTTGGCACTTTAGAAGGCAAGAAATCCAAGTCGTACTGGGTTATTTTTGACGCAAGGACGGCAGTGTGGCCAAGCTTTCTGTTGGCAAGAATTGCATTCTGTTGAGTGAAAGCCAAGGCTTAGCCTATTAGGTGTAGCGTGTAGCCTAGTCTATTCCAATATGCAAAGACTGCAGTAGAAGTACAATACTAGTGAAAAGTACAGTCATAATGCAATGTCAATGTGTTTATAACTGCATGATGATGACCTCAAAGCACTGCTGAGGTTGAAAGAACTATCTCCCGCTTGAATAACGATCAAAACAAGCTGAGGCATTGTCTTGCTGTGTACACTTTGGGAGCAATAATTAAGTCTAGTGAGAATTTTCAGGTGACTTTGAAGTCAACCAAAGACTAGGCATTTACAAATTACATGGCGAAGCAAAGGAAAAGAATTTGAAAAATTAAAATTCTGAAGCTGTTGGTGCTATCACTAGTGAGACTTTTTCCTTGTTAATTGCAACCATCTGGAGAGTTGCAAGGGATTATGCTTAGATTTATTGCCAAAGGCAAAGGTGCTGGCTAATCTTAGAAGACATTGAGACAATTTTTATTTAAGTTGACATGTGGTTATGCAGTGCACTGCACCATGGTGCTTTCTGTAAACTTGTTTTGTTTTTATACATGTAATTTTGATCTTGCACTCTTAATTATGCAACGTATATAGTATGTCGTGTTTCAAGGCCAAATGTTGTAGCTAAAAATGGTTGCGTTTTTTGTTTCACCTTGTGTAGGGAAATGCAGGGATGTTTCATTCTTATTGCAGGGAAAACTTGTTAACATAGAGTGGCAACACTGTTGCCATGTCCACGAGGTCTCGTCCTTCTCACGTTATAAGAAAGGATAAGTTAGTCCGTACTGCTGCAGTTCAGGCAAGTAGATATTAATCAGAATCTGGTTGAGATGAGTTTAAGTCCGTGGCTGTGAGAATCTGACCGTTGTGCAAATAATTGCTGGTGATGTCGTACAGATTTAGAAATTACTTGAACAGCTGCGGCCTTCTCCGACTTTATGGAACTTCTTCGATGGCCACTAGTGCCCGATAAATAGGCTGAATACAATGCTCCAGTCCATAGACTAAGGTTGAGAACATTAGTTAGTTGAAAAATTAGCAGTTATAGTATCGTTACCGTACCGGTTGAGCAAAAAATGTTAACTCATGCAAGAGATTTATTAGTCTTGTTCAGAGCTAGCTTTTTCTGTCCAAATATGGCTTTCTGTTCGATGTTCAAGGTCTTGTAAAAGGGTTCTGACCGTGAAAAACTAAAATATACGTGTGATAATTTAGGAGCTGTGTACAGTTCAGATGTACAGTGCGTGGCTAGCAATTAGGCTATACGAGAAGATTCTGAATTGCAAAATGCTGGTTTCAAGTCGTGTAATTTAAAATTATCGCATACTGAAGTCCTGACATTCTTCGAATTGCTTTGCAAATAATGCTGACGAAGGCAGTTATATGTATTGCAAGCTCCGAACGATCTTTCAGTTAACTGAAACTGGTCCTTCGTATCTCCGGGCCTCATTAATTGGCAGTAAGTCAGGGCAGGTTGTGTGATTTGCGTTGATGAGAATAAAAAGAGAATAAACAGCGAAAGGTTACTTTGATGAAACAATAAAAGACTTTACTTCGATCAAGGCACGGAAAGTGTTGTTTTAATTACCATTTTTGTGTAATTTAACTGGAAAAGGCTGGATATATTTATTTCACTGGAATTGTGTTTTTCGAACACAAGTGATATATGACTTGCAGTAAACAATTTATTTTATTATTTAAATTAAATGTGTTCCATTTGAAAAAATTTTCATTTGCAGTTCAATATGCTGTTTGATTTTTTGTAAGATATACAATTTTGTCAGGCAACACTATGTAGACCTATAAGCTATGATAACGTTATTATTTAAATGTTTTGATATTACTTAAATGTTTTTATATTCAACATAACAAGAATAAATGAGTATAGAAGTATGTTGTAGACGTTATGGATTATTTATATTTTATGTGCTGAAAAATTTAAAGCAAAAATAAACGCAAATATTTTCTGTTTTAAAAAATTTGTTTTCTTCATGGTTTATCTTTCGAAAAAACTGTGCCTACATCTCATACAGTTGTTTTTAAGGCGTTTCATGGACCCGATTCAGGTCCCTAGAATTGAAAATTGAGTCCCTAGAATCAGAGAAAATTATCAGCGGGTCCCTAGAATCAGGGAAAATCGGGTCCCTAGAATCAGAGAAATGGGTTCTCTACAAGTCCATACCGGGTACCTAACATTTTCCTTAAAAAAACCTTGTCTTGTATTTAAATAATTAGAAAGGGTCCACATTTAAATTTTGCCGTGGGCGCCAGTTTGCATAGATACGCCACTGGTTGATCTACTTTCAGTTGAAAGGTTACGAACTGAAAAAATAGATTTAGATGATTTCGTTGATGAATTTGACAGTCGACATGGCAATCGAAGGATTAAGTTACACTGAGTTGATAATGATTTAAAATTCTAACGTAGCCTGTGCAGGGATCTGTGTGAGAATTATGTTGCTCATTGTCTATTTGTCTGAATCTTTTATGGTTTAGAGCTAATGTGTGTTTCGCGTATGACAAGACAGTCATAAATCAACGCAGGGTTGAAAAGTCAGCTTTTGAGAATCAGTCAGAGGAAAATTCAGTGTGAATAATAAAATAAACGACTTTGTTGGGAATATTCTGCAATATAAGTTTTACGCCTACGGTTACATCTTGCTGTCACACGGTTAGATGCAACTAGTGCCGAAACCTCGATGCTGTTGAACTGCATACTGCAGGGGTGGGCAATTATTTTTGCTGCTCAGGGGCCTCTTTGAGAAGGCCGCATCTAGCGGAGGGCCACGCCTTCTTATGAGAGTAGAAGCAAGTCTCGGTTTATAGCCTCAGCACTAATATTTGCTATGAGAAGTTGAAGGAACTTTCAGATTTGAAAATTTTCCTGAATGCTTCTGCGGGTCACTGAAAACGCTGTGTCGGGCTACATTTGACCCGCGGGCCGCTATTTGCCCACCCATGGCATACTGCATGGAATAGTCCTCACCCTATCAACGCTGCACACTCGTAATAGTAGTTGCATAACATTGTTATGGTTACACCACAATCACAAAATGTCCATAAGCTACCACAAAAACGGATTAGTCAGTAGTCACCAGACCGTTGGAAGATGGTTTATTTTTATGTACTTTGTAATAAGAATGTTTTGATGAAACTAGTTGGCTAACAACAGCCTACTTGTCTCTGTGTCATGATGGAATTCGTGGTTGGAACCATTTCGCTTTCATGTGAATTGTGTTCACTTTCTAAAGCTTCTTTCATTCATGTGAGGCCGGCACAATTGTGTACTGAAAACGGTAATTCGATTTACATGTGCAGTGCTGTGGAAGTTGCGTGGTTAGCACAGAATTTTCGACATAGCAGTACACGTGTGTGATTGCATCTACAGTGGCGTTTAGGTGTCTCTAGTGATTAATGACGCTAGTTGATCTTTGTAATGATATTAACAAGCCTATGTTGGGTTTGATAGGGTTAATCATGTAGCAGAGTAAAAGTATTCTCTACTACATCTAAAAAAATCTAATTCTAAAGGTGACCAAACAACGACTCAAGAACCATTAAAAGAACTGAGAATCCAACAGGCTCAATCAAAGAAAGAAATCCAAAGTCAACGAAGCATGAAAAACGTCATAGACAGGTCATATCTTCAGAAGCAATTGGATTGGAAGTTCACAAACCAACATGCCAGTGTCTCCTAGCGACACAGGAGGTGCAAATACCTTTTAGGTACTTTACCTTGGAAAATAAACCCTGGTATAAATAGGAATACAAGTATAAAAGAGGCTAGATTCACAAGCCCAGGTCAGAGTCTACTAGCATCACTCTCTGATGGTTGACTCTCCTTCGGTTGTACTGCCCACTGTGGTCAGGCAGCAGAAGTAAAACGAAGCTATGACTCACAACATATCCAGGCTCGGGTGGTATGTTGTTGAGTGCTGAGAACCATACCGCTGTAGGGACTGAGGTTGTTGGTTAGTGCAGAGGTCCCTACTAGTTGAGGGGTCAACCTAGTTGTTGCAGGAGCACAGGTCGGTCTCCCAACTAAGCAACCTGACGTCTTGAAGTTGCCAAGCCAAAGCAAGGCAAATAAAAGGCTCTCACCACTTTGTTCGCTAATAACTCTCCAGTAGTACTCTAAGTTGACTGCTTCTTTCGGTTATATTCAGATAGGGTTACCATATCTGATGAGGCGCAATTCCTGACAGATTTATGTCAGTCACTGTAACCAATTTTTGGGACGAAAACATTTTATTATGGTATAAATTCCGGATGCATCCAAAGCACATTGCCACCGTCGCTTTCCCGTGAGAATAGGATAAATATACTGTAATACAAAACGAAAACAGCAAAAATTAACTTCATCTTCTATTGTACATCCCGTTGTGACAAAACAATTTGTCACTATACTTGATCAGGAAGCTCCACTTACTGCTATGCAATGTTTATCAGAACCGAGATGTGATTACCTCGTATGAAACCGAGATGTATGTTCCTGGTTTACAAACTAAGCATTCTGCTTCCCATTCATTTCTACCTTTCTGGAAACATGGATGTATTGCCGTAATCTCGTCAGCAAATTTACATTTTCGCTCAGCCATTTTTAACAGTAAAAAATTACCAAGTTTAATCTTTAGCACTAAATAATTCTTACTGTGAAATCATTGCGGTTAGATTTCATCAAATGCATTATTCCAAAATCCCGGACATTGAAGCACTTTTTAACATTCTTCCCTGATGCATATTTGGCCACTAAAGTCCCGGACATGTCCGGGAAAGACCTGGTGTAGAGCAACCCAAGGTTAACTTAGATAAATGTACCTATTGCATCATGTTATATGCACACTAGCACGCAGTCTTCAAAACGAGAGAAACCACAGATTGCGAACTTCGAATTTCAGTATAGGAATGCTGGTTTTGTTATGTGTTTTCTGTAAGTGCTGCAGTATACATTCCTCAAAAACCCCAACCCGTCGAACAAATATTGCGTAAAGTGTGCTAGTACATAATTGTTGTTTTG
>Ga0210059_1015201_pt1 | contig 11278 bp, 6 predicted proteins | sample Ectturendosymbi2_FD_188042 | JGI IMG/M metagenome (GOLD analysis project Ga0210059, IMG submission 188042) | Ecteinascidia turbinata endosymbiont from Florida, USA - Sample 2 (SPAdes) (version 2) | ecosystem: Host-associated > Tunicates > Ascidians > Unclassified | place: Key West, Florida... | reverse complement strand
AAGAACTGAGAATGCGCATAAAGTATGCAAGAAAACTTTCGATTTTGTTGTTATTTATAGAAGTCCAGCAAACTTAGTTTTCCTTTTTTCCTGCTGAGACACAATAAATGCCTGAATGCTTCTATGTTAACAACTGATGTTTTTGAGCTCGTGCAACAGTTCTATCATGCTACAGAAATTGGCAGGCCTAATGCAGCCAATGCGGTCAGCACTTGCCCTGATCAGCCTTAGCAGACAAGATAAATGCAATTGTTTCGGATAAAGTGAACTATCGCCGAACACAATCGTGAAAATGTAGAGCCTAGTAGACGAAAGGTCTGCAAAAAGTGGTGAGATGGTTTTGTACCCAGACGATAACCCAGATTCCCACCGAAACCTAATCATTACTTTCTGGCCCATTTACAATGTTCCTTGAAATTTGCATACAAATTCATTCCGTGTTATTTGCATTAAGTTGACAAATTAACAAGCAGAAAGTATGCGAAAACAATTAATGTCGTTTGCGCAGGTAATCAAGTTTTTGTAAAATATCAAGCTTAAGCGGGAAGTTTAACGCCAACCCCCCCATTGCATACGCCCTTGGCACTGAATATAAACTAAAATATCAACGCCCCAAGTTAGGATATCGGAGGAAAATACACTAAACGCTACGACACAGTAGTTCATAACTGCAAAACTATCGGGCTGAGCGTTCAAACAGTGGAGTAAAAAACACTCATCACTATGTCAGAGCATTTACAACTACAATTTTGCATGAAGTCGACAAATTAACAAGCAAAAAGTATGCGGAAACAATTAATCTCCTTTTCCCAGGTAATAAACTTTTTGTAACATGTCAAACTAAAGGGGGTTAACCCCACCCACCACCCTTGCGTACGCCCTTGGCAGACAATATAAAGACAATGGTTTCGGATAAAGTGAACTGTCGCGGAACACGACCTTGAACATGCGTAGTGAACGAAAGGTCTACAAAATGTGATGGGATGGTTTCTGGATGCAGACGATAACCCAGAATTCCACCAAAACCTAATTATTACATTTTTAGCCCATTTACAATGCTCATTGAAATTTGCATGCAAATTTATTCCATGGTATTTGCATTAAGTCGACAAATTAACAAGCAAAAAGTATGCGAAAACAATTAATCTCCTTGCGAAGGTAATAAAGTTTTTGTAAAATATCAAGCTCAAGGGGGGGTTAACCCCAACCCCCTCCTTGCGTACGCCCTTGGAAGAATGTAAATACATTTCTTGCAAATCTGTGTATTCGTCATCAATTTAGTTCAGCAAAAGCGATCATGCTACAGCAATGCAAAGTATGAGGATGTTAACAACGTACATTTTTGTAATTCATTACATTTCAACACGAGGGTTAAAGGTCGACAAAACTACACGGAAAACCTACGTTGCTTTAAAAATTTCAAAGATGCATCATGGCATTTAACCACATATTTTTATTTCGCCAGGGAATGTACGCCAAAAGAACTCTTTCGAAAGAAATGAAACGTTCTTCATTATCGTTTGAACCTTTAGGGACATTGCATTCCACAACACTTCCTCATGCGCGCTTTGATTCGTGATATATTAGGAAAATTAGACTTTTTGCAAAAGCTAGAACGTGCTCCACACGGTGAAGAGCAAGTACTGTAACAGGTAAGTTCAATCGTAATAGCAAAATGAGAATTACTCACTAGGAACAACTGGTACAAGCAATGAGAAAAACCAAGTCATTCCCAAGCCAAAATAAAGGCTATTGGAGCTTTGATGCTTGTAATTGATTGGCCATCGTATAGCGTAGAGACGCTGTAGGCCTAAATATATCAGGTGGTTCATCGATGCTGAAAATCCTAGCATGTAAAGCATTCCTCCCAAATAAGCCTGCCAAGAAGATTTCAGTGTTTCGACAGCTCCAATAATTTCGGCAGAGGTTGAATTGATTGTCCAATTCACGTTGAACATCGTGACGAAAAGGATTTGGAACCCTTTATAACAAAAGCGGTAGTTCATGTTGCAAATGTGAACGAAGTACTCTGAAAACATAATAACAGCATATATGTAGCAAATGACAAGCAATACGCTTGTTTATTGAAGCGGTTAACCCATTTCTGTGGTTATAAGGTTTTCTTTCGTTGTGTGCTGACGCAGTCAATCTGTTTTTGTCTTAGCAATTAGTGTATGTATTGCAGGAGAACTGTCCGATGAGCCTAGTTGCAGGGAACTTCAAAGTCCTTGCTATGTGAAATGTGTGCAATGCACATTATGAACCCTACATTTAACTTGGGTAAAACTACGTTGTTTTCCAGACACTCTCAATACTACCGTGTGAACAACAGCAGACAATAGTACATATAAGCAAAAGTACATTACGTACAAGTTTAGGCAATTTACAATGTGTTGTATTGCTTTCTGAAACTTCAATCAACCAATAGTGGATGACATAACATCGCTAACCTTCGATTGATTGCCAAAGTTAACTTAAACCTTTCACAATATGTCTGCAAACGTTCGTCAGCACTATTCAATTGTTTCGGTTTGAATGCTGAAAATCCGCCATATGTAAGTTTGAGTAAATTTGCAGAAAACGTAATAAAGCGTATTAGAGAAAATCACGAAACTCCATATTCTAGCGGTTGTAATTGCATTGCGTTTCGAGAGAGCTATTAAACATCTGTTTTCAGCAATTTGAATCAGCTGCATCTTGAAAGCTAGGATATTCACTGTTGTGTTTTTGCCAAAGTCAGCAGTAACTTTACTTTCATTTACAAGCAAATGAAAACCATTCGAAAGCACTTTTTCAATTGTGAAAAAACGAACACGTGATGTTAAACTAAACGTTTCGGCCTAAGATATCTCAATTAGATTGTTGTGGTTGAAACAAGCAGGATCAACATGTTTGCTTTGGTTTTGTTTTCTAGGGATTTCACTAGCCGACTGTCGCGAGATATTGCAAATAATTCCAAATTTTATTTTACATGAGGTATTGTTTTGTGTGCAAAGAGTTTTACCAAAAGCATATTTATTTTTTACTTAGATTTTCCGTGCTTTCCTTAACAATGATGACCATAAAGTCAGCCGAAAAAAGCTTGATATTAACAATGGGCGAAACCGTAAGATAAATTCAACTGACTTCAAGATTTTGTCTTTTCAAAAACAATTAGTCAAAAGCCAAGATACCTGTCAGCATATCCGCAACAGCAAGAGAAGCTTTGATTTTTCCGTTGTTTCCTGTGAAACCTTGTTTTCGTTTGATAGTGAACCAGATCACAAGCACGTTTCCAGCAATAATGAGTGATCCGAGCACAGCCATCAAGACCATGAACACGATGGCAGGACGCATGTCGCATGCAACACAATTGCGTAATGGTGTGCTATCACACGTGTTTCTCGCTTCAGGTGAACAAAAGCTGGGAAAACCGAAGAGTGGTAAAGCGAAGGAGCCATTACGATCAGACGCATTTTTTAGCAGCAGGTTGGTAGTTTTATTGAAAATTGTTGCACTGTCGGCAGAGGAAGCACTTTCGTTCTTTGCAGGAATAACGCCCGATTCAGTATTGGAATGGGGGGTAAGAACTTGGGTGGTTGTCTTATACACCACAACAAACGCTGCGGTTTTTGGAGGAGGACGTATGGGCATAATGACAGTAGACGGATGAATAGCGGTTCTTATATTCTGTAACATGCCACTTTCTTCTCGACTCGGTTTCTTGTTACTACTCCAATTCAGCTCAGGAAGGATTGCCAATGACATTTTCCACACACCTACCCAAAACTCCAGCGAAGGCGAAACAAAGGAAATGTGAAAGATGAAAAATTTCAATGAATATCATCATTTCACCGGAGTTTTCCTGAAACTGAACATAGTGCACATTAGCGTGTCACTGAACGTAACGAAAAAAATTTCATGAATTTTCACATAATTTTTTCATCGGCATTGATTTTCATCCACTCTGAATGTTTGATGTTGTTTGAACATGTTCACATATTAACTGCCACGAAACAGTAGGCGCACGTAGACAGAGATCGCGACATGTTTTCAAGTGCTTTTGTTCTTCTATTGGTGCTTCAAGGCGCCAAAGAACATTTAGAATGTTCTGCGTTGTCAGAAAATCTTTTTTTCTGTTTAATATGTTTGAAACGAATTCAAGTGAATGGCATTTGTAAAACCATTTTACAGGTATTATTGCACCAGCCCTTTGCTGAAAATCTAAAGCAAATGCATCGAAATACGCAGGCCTTTCTTTGTTGCTATTAGAGCATAAAAATATTGACGTTCTTTGAAATGGCATTGTATATTGCAATATTTTTCTAAGAGAAAATAAAATCAAAACGATGCCTCGTTTCGAAAATTGCAGATAAACTTTTTTATTCGGTTCCGTAACTATTGAGACCAATTCATTTGAGACCATTCATTTGAGACCATTCATTTGAGACCATTCATTTGAGACCATTCAGTTGAGACCATTCATTTGAGACCATTCATTTGAGACCATTCATTTGAGACCATTCATTTGAGACAACGTTCATTTGAGACCACGACATTTGCGACCCCTTCTTTTGAAGCCACGTTTTTTTGAAACCTGTTGATTTAAGACTACTTTCATTCCGAAGAAATTCTCGCAATGTCTGAAATAGCAAGTTGGTCTTGGGTCAAATAATGAGAACATGTTTCTCGCACGAACTTTTTGAAGAAAATGAAGATGTGGGGACTTCTTCATTTTTACTAAATATGTTTCAAGTTGATCGTCATTTGAAACTTTTTAGCGAATTCTGCTATTCATTGGAATTAACGTTATCTGCTAAAACAGTAGTACAGTATTTGTAGTGATCACGGATCAGACGTTTTGCTTATACGCAGTTGCGTTTCTCTTCTCAAACCCCACGAAATTTGATTTTCCTTTGTGATTGTTTCGACCAACGGGAAAAGGCGTTTTTCGTTTATCGTCTTTCATTTATCAGTCAAAAACTTGAAATATTGTGGCGCCTCGATGCAGAAACCGGCAGGAACTCAAAGCACATAAATCACTGACTTGGTCTAACAAAATGCCATTTCAGAGATAAAACGCTCTCTTCCAAACCCGTATTATAAAGTGTTTTCAGGCCTCTGCGGTGTTTGGAAGTGCGAGTGCTTCTACAACCCAGCTTGGGTCACCTTTGACACGGAAGGTCGTAAGCTTGCAGAACTCCAAATGAAGAGATACCTTGCAAAACTTCAGGTCTCCCGCAAAGAAGTGGAAGGTAGATCATAAAAATGTGATCCATGGTAAATTAAAACAGCTTCACTTTAACGCGGCGTAAAATAATTGTGATGTAAAATGAATGTGGTCTCATACGAACGTGGTCTCAAATGAATGTGGTCGCAAATGTGTAGGTCTCAAATGAATGTGGTCTCATATGAAATGGTCTCATGTGAATGTGGTCACAAATGAACTAGTATCAAGTGTTGTGGTTTCAAGTGAACGTGGTCTCACACGAATAGGTCTCAAAGGAATATGTCTCAAATGAAAAAGTTTCAAATGAAAAATTCTCAAATGAAAAAGTCTCATGTGAATGTGTTCACCAATGAAGAGTAATCAAATGTCGTGGTCTCAACTGAATGTGGTCTCGAATGAAGTGGTCTCAAATTAATGGTTTCAAATCAATTGGTCTCAGTCATTTGGCAACCGTTTTATTCATTGTCGCCGTTTTCTACACTCAAGCTTTTGATTCATGGGATTTAGGCTAAACTGCAATTATTCATAGGGCTGCAGTTCACGAGTTCTGTATTTTTTTGTTTGTTTAACTGGAATATGCTTTAGCCATAGGTATTCCCAGATACATTCTGTCCCGGAGTAGTGACGCCTCACAAGGCTTCAGCAGTGGATTAATTGCCAAATTGAAGGAAGGTCTTCAGACATTCAGCCTTACATGTAGGGCAATCGGTCTGAGTATGGTGAATCGGCAATCAGTTACAAAATATATCTCGATTCTGGACGCCCCTGCAGCTTAACTCGGCCTCAACGAAATGCCACGCCTGTCTTTGGGACAATCTGCAAGGCGCAAAGCGCAATCTGCTGATGACTGACCAACTCAGTGGCTGTAGTCTTTTGCCAGGATTGCTTTAGAAATTTTGCAATGATCTTTTTTTCTGTCATCAACAACACTTTCGCTAACGTAGGTTGACACCAATTGCCCTGACTAGTAAGTAGTGCGTCCCCTTCCGTGCTGGTAGGGGTTCAACTCTAGGACCTTGTAAATTGGTACAGTAGCCATTTTGCCTGGCGTATATTGTAAAGGAAACTGCGGGGAAAATCTCTCTAATCCGTTTCGGGGGTTACATTTTATTGATAAGACATGTTGAAACAAGTAGAAACTAACTTTTAAAGCTGTTTTATACTGTTTCACTTGCATATTGTTAAGTTAATGTTCAGTCACGTTATGATATTTACAAAAGAAAAGGTCATTTTTTTCAGACAATAGCCAGACACGACCAAACCTCTTCTGTCTCACTTCCTTCCAAATAAGCCCAGCATGTTCTGCTCAGTTCCTGACAGAACGTCAAAGTGCCACATGAATGATTGAGTCATGTATCGTTTGAGCAATGACACACCATACAAAAAGCCGTGGACCTCTGCTTTGGGCAAACAGCAGGATGTAATGTTTTCTAAGAGTAGCAGTTACGAAGTAATGATATTTTTCATGTTTTATTGCTGCGTTGCTGAAACAAAGCTCCTTCTTGCGAACGTATGATGTCGTAATCACATATAAACAAATTCATCAAAGTGGCTTCGTGTAAAACGTATGCCAACCGTTTGTGAAGGTTGAAGTGATCACTGAATGTAAGTGAACATTTCTAATCAAATACAGTATTTAGCTCGAGATGAACTTTTCGTATCTTGGAACACAGAGTGAAACAAATTCAAAATCAATTTGCAATGAAGCAGACAAGGCTTTTACATTTAAAGCACATTCATCGAAATCGAACTCTTTCTGTATAGAGTAGTTTGACTTTCACATTTTGTCAATTCATGAAGTTTGCTCAGGCTAATTCTTCCTAAATCCGCAATCCAATGCGCAAGTAAAGAAGTAATGGCCAGTTACAGTTCGAAGCTATCTAGTAGGCTACATTTACATTCGTGCACATATTTTTCGGAAATGTAGCTAGTCTCCGCAATGCGATGGAGTTGAATAGATCAGCAAATTTTTTTTATAGTAGCACGATTTTACGCAGCACTGCGCCTCCTCAGCCTTTGTTATGAAAACAATGCTTACCGGTGAAAAGTCGAAAAGTTACAGGAAAGAGCAGATAAAAGGAAGCAAAGTCAAGACTTAAATGAATAACACAAAACACAAGCTGCGGAAAGTGCAAAAAAAACTGGACATTGCGTGGTCGCCAAGTAATACTTTTTGCTAAAACTACTGTAGAAAACTGTCCCAGGCAAGTTCATACAAAGCAACAGACCCACATTAAGACAATTACGCCGCTGTGACTCAAACAGAGCATTGAGAGAATGCGTTCTGCGTAAACACGGATGCGTTCGTAAATGTTGGCGGATTTACTCTACCAGGGAACGCCTAATTCAAATCCTAACGTTGTGAAGGGTAATATAAACATGGGTAACTATATGGGTGGTGATGTTCTATTTTTGAAACTAGACTGAATTAAGAGTGCAAACGAAGGTTCACATGTTAAGGTTGTAATGGGGTTCTAACTTCCAACAGCTACAAAACCAAGACATAAGGTATTGTTTGAACAACAGGAAATGTTGCAATGTAAGGGCACGACTTGAATTTTAATTCTTAATTCTGCGCTGCCAAACGTTTTCCGCAAATTAGATGATGAGTCTTTACATTTTAGTTTGGCAAAATTTGTTTGCTGCAAACAAAATTTTTTGCGTGCAAAAATAGAACGTTGTACATGGAATTTTCTTTCTACAGAAACTCCAGCAGCACCTGGAAAAGCTCCTCCTGCATTACAACACATGCAGAGTAAGTCGTATCCCTGCGCTGGTCTTGAGATAAAACAAAGCATTTTTGATTTTTGTCCAGGAGGAGCCACAAGCACAATTTCATCAACTTTGCACCAAGCGGCAGCAAGCTGCTGAACCAGAACCTCGAGTAATTAATCAGTTACCTGATCTTCAGAAATGACTGTTGTTCTGTGCAAGACCACAAGCAGATCCAGTTTCATAACGTTTGGTGAGTTTGACTCAGAGTGGTCATGGTCAGAGGCAAGGAACTTCAATGTTCAGTTTTTTAGAAACCAGTTTAATCGGAGATGTTTCTAGGGTACTTAATTCTTATGGAATTACGAAGCCTGATTAAAATCATACTCAATAGAGAGAGAGAGAGCATGGTTGTGTTTGTTGCCCGGTTGATTGACGGACAGCTGTTTTCTTTCCACTAGGATTTTGTTTATGAATTTACTAGTCTTTGTGCATGTCTGTGTTTCCTGTTAGATCATAGGTCCATTGACATTTTAGACAATAGATACTCTGTTTCTCACTACATACGGCAGTATGTAGTAAATTATGTCAGCCTCGTACACATTTGTCCTGGTGGTGTTAGCAGGTGCACCAACTAATGGACGAGGATTTGTTGGAATCGCACAGCAATTACAAATAAAGGGTAAAACAAGGAAAACATTATTTGGTAGTAGTGTAGATGAAAGCTTCAGCAAATTCAATACGATAAAACTGCTTCCTGTTGCTATCAAGTCAAACAGACCCAGCATAAGGTCTTCAGTCTTACATGTATAACTTTATAATTGTCTGAAATACGTTGGTACATATCAGTCTTGTGCAAAACATCTTGGCAACGCAACGCACTAAAACCCTTCATGTGTTGAGATTGTTACTGGTGTAGTTAATGGCAAAATGTATCAACCAATGGATACTGAACAGCTGAAACTATTCTTCAAATATTGGCTATAACAATAAACTGGAATGCCGTATTTCCGTATATCAAAGTTCTCTTCCAGATAGTATTGTGTCCGAGACAATTAAAAGCTTTGCGTTTTTTGCAGTCTTTCACGGAATCAGTCGACTGAACTCTGCTTTCATCTTTTTGCGATGATTCAAACTTGCGCATACCTGTATTCAAGTAACTTCACGCCACAGGTGAAACAAGCAAGGAATCTATTGCAAATTTTTGTGTCCGAGAAAATGATCTTTGTGTTGAATATCAGCTCGTCCTGCGCAATAATAACATAATTAGAAAAGATTCCCTCCAATTCGTGATAAACAGGTATTATCAACATACGCCGACGTCTGTTGTAGGATTTTTAATTCCCGGCTTTTACGAAGAAGAGAAACCGGGAAGAATCTTAACTCAATCCCAGGATCCCGGGAAAAAAAACGGGAAAATAACATAATGTGCAAGTGACAATACAAGCAAAACAAACAGGCAATAATGCAAGCAAGTTTTTTATTCATTTTTTGTGTAATAGCTTTGCAGAAAACTGAGGGCATTGACTGATTGGTCACTCAGCCGCGAACGAATTTTGGTGGCAAACAAGCCCGCAGCGGAAAAAGCTCGTACTGCCTTGACTGAGGTTGGTGGAATGCTCAGTTATGATTTGCTTTCTCAGTTATGCTTATGATTACAACACACGTGCAGTCGGCTCGACATCTAAGATCTAACTACTAAACCGGTTGAAATCAGTTGTTCCCCATCAAGCATATGGATGGACAAGTGTAAGCGCCTGTTGAGCAGCTCTTACATTGGGTGCGTAAGGAGAAGCTCACTGCGAGCTCAACGGTCAAAGGCATAACATCCCTGATAGTGGAAACACTATCGGAAGCTTCCTTTGGCCTAACAGGTTGAGGCGAAGTAAAACAAAACAAGTTTGAGAAAAATATGATTATGCCGTTATAACAGGGCCCACCACAACAGTCTGGTCTGTCTCTGCCATTGCAGCACTCGATTCGCTGTGGAGCTGTTGACGTGCGCCACTGGCCGCAACAGAGCCCCTACGAATTTAAACATTGAATGTTTGGTCTGCAACTGTAGGCAGCCTACACGTATTTTTGTTTGTGAAGTGCAAAATGAAATATTTTATACAATATTTTCAAATTGGTGACATATCGATGCCATCCGGGTATTCCCGGGAATTTTGTTCGAAAAACCGGGAAACGGGAAATGAAAAAATCACAAATTACCGGGAATTTTCGAAACCGGGATCCCGGTTTCCAAACCCTTGTCTGTTGCGATCGCAGGGCACGAGCGGCAAGTGCACAAACCTTTACAGTATGGCAGTATGGAAGCAAGCAGCAACAATACCGATTACACGCTGTGATCAGTCCGTTGCTTTTTCGCGCCACATACAGTACACACAGTATAAGTATTGTGATGTATCTCGCAATCAACACCGCACCTACCGAAACACTTCCACCACTTTTTCAGATTGGCATTTCCCTGAATGAACTCGCATAGAAATTTTGGAGCAAAATCTATTAAAATGTCAATATTAAATGTCAATTACCTGGACAGACATTTAAACATGGAGGATTTCTGTTTCTGTCTAGCAAGAAGGAAATTTGTGATCATTTCAAAAATCAAAAAATTGCATGTGGGAAAGTCATTTCTAAAATAGCGATGGTAGAAACATAGTTGAATTTATGGAAAAGCATTGCTAGGTTGACTAAATAGTTCCAAGGCAGATGGTACCCAAAGAGTTCATTGACGAAAATTATATTTCGTTAGAATGTTGAAACTGCATGGTTTGAATCCCGTTTCCCCCAGCTATAGGCTGGCCAATTCCTGCTAGCCTGATCTGCAACGTGTGCCCTAGCTAGAGTAAATAACTTTATCTCCTATCGTTCATCACGAGTGCTGTGCTATCTTTTTCACTGCCTGATACTTATGTGCATAAATGAATGAAATCTGTAGCCGCACTATAAGAATTGTGCTTATCAACATACACCCCAGGCCGACAGACTAGAACAAATTTATAACTACTAACATATTGAAATCGATACTGCTTCAAATATATTTAATTTTTCAGAACTTTTTTGTCAAATCTAGTTTGTACGTTATCGTATATGCCGGTATTTCGCACATTCCTCAATACTAGAATTTGGTAGTGGCCAAATAATCAAGCAGTTGTCCCCGGGCATAGTCAGATCTCTGCGCGTCCCTGGTCCCATTACTTGCTCAAGTTTTGCTCTTTGACTCGTTAACCCCTTAATGTCTGCATTATTTTCCACTTGTTGAAAAAATTATTTCTACTCAAAATTATTATCAAATATGAGCCTAAAAACTAAAATGTGTGTTATTTTCCTATTCTGAGCTTTATTGGGGGG
>Ga0210059_1015199_pt1 | contig 11279 bp, 11 predicted proteins | sample Ectturendosymbi2_FD_188042 | JGI IMG/M metagenome (GOLD analysis project Ga0210059, IMG submission 188042) | Ecteinascidia turbinata endosymbiont from Florida, USA - Sample 2 (SPAdes) (version 2) | ecosystem: Host-associated > Tunicates > Ascidians > Unclassified | place: Key West, Florida... | reverse complement strand
GTTTCTCAAATAATTTCATGTGTAGTACTCGATCAAATGCTTTCGAGGCATCTAAAAACACAGCATGCACAGATGAACCATGGGTTACAAAGTATGAGGCAGTTTGCTTTAACAAAAATGAACATTGGTCAGTACTATGACCAGCCTTAAAACCAAACTGATTGTCTGTGGTACCAAGGAAAGGAGAGATGTTCGATAAAATGAAGTGCTCAAGCAGTTTTGACACCACTGTGGCTACTGCGACTGATCTGTAATTTGAAGTGTCAGACATATTCCCATTCTTGTTTTTGCATATGGGAACTATTGTTTTGTTGTGTTTAAACAGGAATTGGGTATATACCCGTGAACAATACACATGTTAAACAGTTCACTGAGAAAAAATTAACCTAGATTGCATTCACTTAACTAGAAAATTGAAACACAAAAAGCCCAGTGGAGGCAAAATTATTGCATTTTCCATCTACTTTGTACAGTTGCTCAAGCACCCGTCTGCTTCTGCATGCCATATTTCTGCTTTTGATGTGTCATACAGAATCAGATAAGACAATTTTTATCAGGATTTATTTCAGGCAGTGTGTAAGTTGTTGGATACGGCTGCATAAGGTCAAATGTTAGGCAGCTGGCTACAGCAACATCAAAACTGAAAACCCTAGCATAAAGCATGATGTAGAGATAACCTACTAGCAGTGGCTATGTAGCCAAAATTGCTCAAGTGGAATCTACCTCATCTCCAATAATGGTTACGCCAGTGGATCTGAGAAGCTAAGACGCTGATCACGATCACATCACTCAGGCCATCTAGTTGCTTGTAGTTAAGGCTTAGGAGATTATATAGTTTTTATGCCAGTAAACTTGATTAATGTAGATATGATAACTTTTCATTTAAAAATCAATAAAATCATACTCAACTGAACAGAAATTGTGATATATTTAATCAATGTGAATTCCATCATAAAACTCCTAATCTAAAACTCTATGACCTGAAACCTTAAACCTAAGAGCCTAACCTCCAACCCAAAACCCTGAACCTAAAACCCTAAACCTAAAGCCCCAAACCTAAACCTAAAGCCCCAAACCTAAAATCCTGAACCTAAAGCCCTTAACCTAAAATCTTAAATATACAATAAAACCCTAAATCTAAAACCCAGATCTGTAAACCTAAAGTTAAAAAACCTGAAAACTTAGCATTAATTTTAGCATACTGCTGTATAGATTATTGGCAAGATCACGTGATTGGTTTAGGGCTTTATTTTAGGTTTAGGAATGCGGATTTTAGGTTTAGGATAAAAATGATTGCAGTTGAGGTTTTGTTGTAGAAATTACAAACAGTTGCTGAAAGGCAACATTGTCTTCTACTTGTCACTACTAATTGCTTTTGTGGAGGGTTGGCATTTCTTATGTAAATGCACTTTAATTCTGTTTGGTGTACATGTTAAATGCACTTCAATGCTGTTTGGCGTACATGTTAAATGCAACCTTTTTACACAATGTAGAAAATGTATGTAGTTTATATAGAAAATAGTGCAATTGCACGAAAATGCAAAAACTTTTTTAAGAGGAATTCAGAAATTACTCACTGTTTTCACTTGCAGGCTATCATCACATCCCCTGACCTCCATACAAATATAAGTCAGTGTGAACATGAGGAAAATTGTGCAAAGTCAAATGTATTCAGCAGATTGTCTTCAATTTTGTTTCTTTTTTTCACTGTTGATTATTTACTTAGGCATGTTTGTCGTTGTCTTCAATACGAAGAGTTCAATTTTGTGAAGACAGCAGTGCAGCTGTGTCAGATATACATGATGGCTCCAAATTACTTGTTGGAGGATTTGGTTTGTGTGGCATACCTGAAAATTTAATTGCTGCTCTCCTGAAGAAGAAGTCAAAGGACTTGACTATTGTCAGCAACAATGCAGGGTACTTTAGCTTCTGAGGATACAATGTTTTATTTTTGTATCTTGGTTTTACAATAACTTTTTTCAATTTAAAGAGTGGATGATTTTGGTCTTGGATTGCTATTGCGTAATAAACAGATAAAGCGCATGGTTTCCTCATATGTGGGTGAAAATGCAGAATTTGCAAGGCAGTATCTTTCTGGAGAGCTTGAGGTACTTATGAACAATTGTTTTCAATGTTTGGTTTGGTCTTTTCTCTGCTTACCTTGCATTTCATTTAGCTGGAACTTACTCCACAAGGAACACTAGCAGAGCGCATCAGAGCAGGAGGAGCAGGCGTTCCTGCTTTCTTTACTCCAACTGGTTATGGAACATTGATACATTTGGGAGGTTCACCTATAAAGTATGATTTGGAGGGTAATGTTGCAGAAGAAAGTCTTCCAAGAGAAGTATGAACTAATTTACACTGTAGCAGAGTTCTGCAGTTTTGAATGTTTCCTTATTATTATTGTTTCAGTCACGAAACTTTGATGGCAGAGACTATATCATGGAGAGAGCTATTACTGGTGAATTTGCTTTAGTCAAAGCATGGAAGGCTGACAAAGCAGGAAATCTAATATTTCGAAAAAGTGCTCAAAACTTCAATGCACCCATGTGCAAGGTGCATGAAGATAAATTATTTTGTTTGCATGGGTGTACTGCTTGTTTTTAATGTTGCTGCATGTTGTGTCTACTACTGGTGTTCATATATAGGCCAAGGAGTATCAATGACAATAATTAATTATGGTTATGTATGTTTAGGCAGCAAAAATTACTATTGCAGAAGTGGAAGAGATAGTTGAATGTGGTGAAATTCTACCTGAAGACGTTCATGTACCTGGGTTGTTTGTCCAGCGTATTGTTAAAGGAGAACATTTTGAAAAAAGAATTGAGGTAGATTACTTCTATTGATTTCTGTAAAACAGCAGAATGTGCTGTGCAAGCAAGACATACATTATTGTATTTTTGCAGAAATTGTCAAATTTCAAAGAAGCGGATAATTCTCAGACTGTGACTCCTGCTGCTGCCATGCGGGAAAGAATTATAAGGAGAGCGGCGTTGGAATTTCGCGATGGAATGTATGCAAATCTAGGCATAGGAATTCCCGTACTTGCAAGCAACTTCATTCCTCCTGGCACGACTGTCACTTTACACAGCGAAAATGGAATTTTGGGTGTGGTAAGAGTACTAAATAAGAATATTTTAAGCCCTTACTTTGTCCCATTACCAAACTTGGAGATAGCATTTCAACTCCTATGTAGCATTTACAATAAGTCTGTGTCTATACTCACAGTTAAGCCCATCTTGATGGCTTAGCGTCCAAAATTTTAATTTTTTAATTGAGTTAGCCTTTTTCAAAGTTTGCATACCTGGACGTATAAAGAGATGCATGCCAGTTGCTTGCCTGAAATCGTTCATTTGTAAGCGTGGTAGGGATGTACTGGAATTAGGATTTATTTCCAGTTCCAGCCGAAAATGAAATAATTCCAGCAGACTTTAGAATTGTTCTTATTTACCACTTTTAAAGCTTTTTCCTAATATCATATCACTTTTGGTAATATTGTAGAAGCAATGGTAATATAACTGAATTGCTTCCACAATATTTTTTGTAACATAGCAACATTAAACAAACTGGTGAAAATTCATAGTAAAAATTTGCGCACAGAAATAAAAAACCAAATACAAAATATTTTGTGCTGTAGACCTTGCACTTGAAAGTCAAAATTTTATAGGAGCGGTCTATTACTGCTTAACGTCAAAGGTTTTCAATGCATTTGGAAAAATCACAGCCATAAAACAAAGTATTATAACAGTTATGTTTCCGGATATATTTTTTCTGTGGTTCCGACTGGACTATATTTTTTCTGTGGTAAATTGCTGTTCATTCGTGCAGGGACCATTTCCAAATGTTGGCGAAGAAGATGCAGACCTCATAAATGCTGGCAAGGAAACCGTGACAGCCGTTCAGGGCGCATCCTATTTTTCGAGCGACGACAGCTTTGCAATGGTTCGCGGTGGACATATCGACCTCACTATGCTTGGTGCAATGCAGGTGTCTGAGCGTGGAGATCTGGCGAATTGGATGATACCGGTAAATTGCTCACAGCTGTTTAGTGTGTGCAATCTGAAGTACGCAGTTTCAGTTTTGGTCATTTTTTTCTATTCATATGACCAAAGGTAAAGAATGAAACTAACTCTAAAAGAGAGGTTTCGGTCGCCATTTAAAAATATTAATTCACTTTAGATGCGGACTAGTTGTGTTAATATTGCTGTATTTCAACTTCAAGTGCTCAAAAGCTGTCACAAATGTATGGCAAAGAAATTGCTATGAATTATTACAATTTTCCAACAGTTGTCGTTAGACGTTCAGTGCCAGGTATCCGTCAATGCACACTGTAATTAGCGATTTTCATAATTTTGCTGCTTATGTAAAATTTCTCTTTTGTGACCATGCGTGGCTTGTTTGCTTGATTCATTCTGTTTTCAAATCTCCGATTTTACAACACTAACTGAAGCCTGCTGGTTTTTCGTGTTTCGCGTGCAAAGATTCTGATATGAGGGCCTTTCAACTTAGTTTTTTCGGCCATTTTTGGTCATACATCAAATTTTTTAATGACCCAAAAAAATTAAGTCAGTTTGGTCATAATGACCGAAAATATACGCTATCTAGTGAATACTGTTACGGTGAGTTTTAATACTGTTATGGGACAAATGACTGACCACAGTTGTAGATCTAAAAATGAGAAACTAAAACTTACGCTCATGGTTGGTTAGCATCTTGTAGGACCACATATGATTCGGGATATTATATCACGCCTCGTGTGACTCTTACATCGATCCTGATAAACCAGTACACTGACCGCAACCAAGCAACTGGCAGTGGTTTGTAGTATACCGGTAAATTTTTCATAGGAGTTTGCCATGAGAATACTTATTCAAATGATTATAGAGCAGTGGTTCTCAACCTCTTGTTTTGAGAGCCGCATGCGCCCCCAAGCACCCTTTGTGCTGCCCTCATCAGTCTTTCAACAAATCCTCTAATGTTTTGTGTGATAGATCTCATTCTGCTGTTAATCAAAACGTGTCAAATGACATGTGTTAAAATTTCTTTAGTGCGGCCCTCTAACAAAGTTGTAAGTCTGGATTTGTCGATGCAAGAAAACAAATTTTAACACTCAAAGAAACCAGGAAAAAGCAGACGATATGATTGCACCGTTTTTATATTCAAGAACAATATCTGCTGAAGAAACACATACAGCTCGATTTTTCCACCGGTATTCTAGTGACCAGTCTATACCTCGGCTCATGCCTTGATCCTTGGTTGAAGCGGCTAGTTATAGTGGCTGTGCTAGGCTTGTTTATTTTAAGCGTTTTATTTAACAAGCCAGGAAAATTATATTGTCCAATTGGAAGTAATGATTACGCGCTACGTCAAGTATCTACTTTTTTGTCGTGTGAAATAGAAGGTGTGGTGAAATCAGACATAGCGAGTAATTTCTTCTACGGTTTTCTGTGGCAGCATCGATGGAGCTTGTTCCATGTTGATGACACATGTACGTACACACTAGAGATAGCTCTGTATTTGTGTTTGCGGTTTGAAATAAAAGCTTATTTCATCTACGGCAAGAAGGTAGATACTTGACGTATCGCGCGTAATCATCTGTATAAGCGCTGGACTGCCGGTTCTATACCTGCATTCGGGAATTCAGTTTTTCCGGATTATAATACAAAAACGGTAAGGTATGACCGAAACCTGCTTTTATCGGGACTAAATCCGTCAAAAACGTCATTTTCCGTCAAAGAGTCTCATAAATCAGCGTGATCGTAGTGTAACATCTAAAAGATGGTTTATTCGTTATTTTACGTTTTCCAAGAAGATTCTGCATAGTAAAGATTTTGTTGCCTGTTAATTGACATCTCCGAAATATACAGCTTGATGACTGCTTTTTGTGACCTGTTGTATTACCGGTAGTCATTTAGCTCAACTGGTTCACCTCAGTACATAGATTGAAGCTGAGCTGAGTTTTCATTTTTGAATGATGAAACGTGGTTTAACATTTTGCGATATCTCAAAACTGAAAATCACATTATTTTTTACTTATTTCTCTATCTTCGGTTGAAATTAATGGGATGATTTTTGAATGCGCAAAGGTTATGTGACAACTGCAGACAGGAATTCAAGGTATTATTGCACATTTTCATGTTTTGCCAATTGATCTTGAAATAGTTTTCAGTTGTTGTGAAACCAGAAGTGTCATGGTGGTCAGGTGTAATTAGGAATTGAGCTTAGAAAAAACAAGCAAGCTTCAAATGGCTTTTGTTTCCCTTTTGTTCAGATCTCAAAGTCATTATTTTGCACCTCAGGTTTTCGTTCAGTTTTCTTTTGTTCACCACATGGCTTTCGGCTGGTGCTCTATTGCAGTTGAGCGCGTATATACTCGTTTTCCTTTCATTTTAGGGTAAATTTGTAAAAGGCATGGGAGGAGCAATGGACTTAGTTGGAAGTTCCAGTTCGAAAGTGGTGGTGACTATGGAACATGTCGCGAAAGACGGCAAGCCTAAAATACTGAAGGAATGCAATCTGCCGTTAACCGGTATACGCTGTGTCAATACCATCGTAACAGAGAAGGTCAGTATCATGACCTTTTTTGATCTGTTTTCCTTTTCGCACATACATCCCGGAACTGGTCACGCACGCGCTAGAATTTCACTAACATTTCAAAAAATGTTACTAAATTCTTTATAGTTTAACTGTGTTTTATACATGAATCTGAAATTTATGTGAGCTTCAGATAAAGTTACACATAGGCCGTGCAGTGGAGTCACTTTTTGTGAAGTAGCAGGTGCTGCTTTTCAAATTGGAATAAGTCCTTTCTATGGTATTTTTGGACAATGGAACGAAAGCATTAATTGGTATCTTCTCAGTAGCCTTTATTCAAGCGATCGCAGCATCTCAATAATCTTTTAAAGTCGTATGTTCGTGTTTCATCACGCATCGTTCATACAAATAGCAATTGTTAGTTGTTATTGTTCGTAAATGATCAACAAGCGTCACAATGCATGCACAAGCTAGCTCCACTGGTATTACGGATAAAAATCTATTTCTTAGAAACTGCGTGTTCGTGTAGAATATTATAAAATGCTGTTTTGAAACGTCTTTTTACAGTTTTATTAATATTTTTAAGCATTGCAGGGTCTTCATAATAGCCTTCCGTTTCGTCAAGTGCGTGCATGAGCACGTATTTCCAGTGTTGATGTCTCAGTCGGTAATATGCGCACAGCGACTTAGACTATAGCTGTTGGGTTTGAGTTGCACCTTGACTGGATCGCCAGAAAAGCAGTGAAACTTATGCCCGTTTTTGCTCCAGTCTGTCTTTATTTTTGCGGAATTCGTCAACGATTGGCGTAGAACCACCTTTAAGTTTCTGCTCATTGCCTTGCACTTTGTGAAAGACAAAGGTGTGGAATTTCTAATTGTTTAAAATGATGGTGATCTCTAGGGCCGGCCCGAAAGGTGTGTCCGAGTTTGTGTAGAAGAGGAAACCCGACTCGCTGCGTGACGCAGTGTTCAGGTTTCCACATTGAGAGAGACAAGCCTTCGAACGTGAAGTCGAAACGAATGAAATTTGAGCGTTTTGCTGAGTATTGTGTTGTGTTGGATGCAATTGCCGATACCGGGCAGAATGGAGAAAAAGCATTGACTAAACAGACGTCGCGAGGTAGCTTACATGGAAAAGGCAGTGTGAAAAAATATCTTTCACTCGCAGCCGTATAACTTACTCAGAAAACTTTTCGAAATTCATTGTCCTGTGATTCTGTCCCACTGCCTGCCAGCTCTTTTAAACAACAGTGCAAACCTTAACGTTCATGTCCCGTTTTTCTAATTTTTTCTGAGTATTCACCGTAAAAAGACTCGCTTCACGTCAAATCCCTACTCTTTTCCAGTCTCTACACATCGAAGCTCAACGAGCTATAGTGTAAAGGATGCTGGTGAAAATTTTGCTGCAACTAAACCGCTAAGTTGCGCGTACCCATAAACATGGTAGATGGAATTTGGGAAGTGGCACATGCGTAAAAAATTAGTTCGTAAAAGACTTGACGGTTGCAAGGCAGGTTGTTTGTTGTAACACAATTGCGACTGCTCTGAGATACGGGTCGCACTATAAATAAATCCAGGTTGTTTTAAGGAAAATGTTAGGTACCCGGTATGGACCTGTAGCAACCCGAAAATTTCACAATAATATTGATTGCAGTATCCGTTCAGATATTTCCCATGATAATTTTCTCCGATTTTAGGGATCCGATTTTCAATATCGGGTCCCTAAAACACCTCAAAAACCTGTATAAATCAAACGTGATTTAAGTTTTCCTTGGAATGCATTTATTGCATTTGTGCGTGCTTTGTCTATACGTAGATAGAACAATGCTAAATATGTTTATGTGTTTTTGCAATGATGTGACGTTTTTCAAAACGACTACAGTTGAGGTACACCATCGCTAAGTAGTTTTAAACTTGCAAAAAAGTCGTTGAAGTGGTAGGTAATTTTTTTACTACCCTACTCCAAATTGCGTGGCGAACAACTCAACATTTGTTCCCGAGATTTAACGAAGTTGAGCCACTCGTGAAAATTTTGTTCACAGTGCGTTTTTGATGTGGGCGAAAGTGGATTGGTTTTAACTGAAATTGCGGAAGGTTTGACGGTCGACGATATTAAGGAAGCAACTGGTTGTGGGTTCTCAGTTTCCGAAGATTTGCAACCCATGAGACAAATCTAAGTGAGTCGTTTGTCAATTTTTTGTATTACCGGGATTCGTTCAGCGTGTAACGATTCATTTTTTTACTTAAGTTGCAACATGCGATCGCCGATGCTACCATTTTATCTGAATTAGCTAAGACATCTGCTCACGCACCTCACCTTGCGGAGTTGCCACATTTTGTAGGTCACAGCTTAAGATCGAAAGAAAAGGGATGAGTGGAAGTGTGACTTAAAAATGAATATGACAGATCCAATCCACTTGTGAAGCTTTAGGTCGAAGGTTTTGACTTAGAAACGGCGCCGACGCGTCAGGCAGTTAAACGAGTGATTTTCATCATAACCAATGACAGTTAAAGACGACAAAGCCAATGAAACTACCGGTAGTGGAAGGAGCGCAGTTACAGCGTGGTATAGATAAGACGGTGAACTAATTGATAAAAGTGCAAAAACATCTGCCAAAAATTACAATAACTGCGAGAAAACATCTGCCAAAAATTACAGTAACTAAATAAAAACTGTGCCATGTGCGACGTGGAAAGGAGCACTCGCTTTTTCCGTATTCGAAAATACTGCGTAATCGAGTTAAAAATGTAAGCAAGAAATTTGACAAACATACTTAAACTCTGGTTTTCTGTTGCTCTCCTATGATACTGTGGAATGGGAATTTGAACTTACAATAAGTCTTTTTTGTGCATGTTTGCGTCGCATCATCGTTAAATTCAAACTATTCTAAACCTATCTTTACGGGTGTAGATTGGTAAAGAGTGACCCAACACCTTCAAACACGTTTTTCATCACTGAATTCTTCTATTTCTCATTTGCGTGTCTTCTCAGATAATGCAAATTTCTCCTGCCGCTGCTTCGATGAAAGTCGCTGCAAACAATGAATGGAACGAATGAATAACCAGTCTCTGATAACTTTCCATTATCTTTACGTAATAAAAAATGCAGTACTTCATCACTACTTCCGCGTATGTCGTTAAATTGGTAAAAATGTTTGTAGGGGTTGCATTGCATTGGGTACAGAAGTGCGATTACAGCCATGTTTGTAAAACGCAAAATGAACTTATCGTTGCTAAGTGAGTTTGCCTCTGCAGCGAGATTCAACTATTTCTGCATGACTGTTTTGACAGTTATTTTCTCGAATTACCTTAAATTCGAAGTACGTAGTTATTCGTAGAACATGCTTTAAAACTGTGTGCCTACTAAATACATTTCAACCGTAGTATTTTGTCCGCAATCCCAACACATGGCGGCATGAGGCAGCGCAACTGTGGCCTCTTGTGCTATTTCATGGGAACACACAACGCACACTATCTTAGCGTTTGCATCAGCAATTCCAAACTGTGCAAAAACCAAGCACCAATGTTACGCTTCCGCTTTTTAGCCAATATAAGGGGACTCGAACAGCCAGCCGAGCAAAGCATTCTTTCAGCAACAACGTTGCACTCTTATCAGCCAGGTCTGGAATATCTCGTTCGTTGAACAAAGTAGTTATGTTTATGAAAACGTGTCGTTATCACGTCACAGGCCAGGGGCCCAACCAGCTCTTCATTTTGTGGTGGGCAATTTTCATGAAATTTCATTCGATGACGTCATCGTGCTTATTCAACCGTGGTACAACTTTTTCGCGAACGGTCACGTATAATAATAATAATGTATTTTTGCCCGCAGACACCAAGTCCATAGCACAAATACACACAATGTGCACAACGCTGGTTAATAAAAACACACAAAACAGAACGTTTTACAACAGCGTTGGAGGCTGAATCACCGGTTGGAGGCTGAACCACATAAAAAAGTAATCGCCAGACTTTATTCCTTTACTCTGAGAAGCAAAATAACTGAAAAAAATAATACGTTAGAAATTTCATAAAGTTCAGAAATTTCGCTTGACACTGGGCTCCAGAAACTTATTTGAGAGAACGTTTTGTAACGGCGTTGGAGGCCGAGCCTCTGGTTTACAGACGCATTCTTAACACTATTTGTTCACTTGGTACAACACTACTGCAGAGTGGGACGCTAATTCCTAAACTGGTCAAGCCCAGTTAAAGTACGAATGCATTGTGACATGCACACCGTCAAACGAACAAACACTACAATGTCCGAGCACTCAGTCACAAAGTAAAATGCGGTTGTAGTCTTCAAAGAGTAAGGAAGAATATAAACAATCTGACTGCATCAAAGCAGGCAAGCATTAGCTTACGTTATTAAACCTTCTGCATCTTTCGAGAAGCAAGTGCATATTTTTTCTTAATACAGCCTCAGATGTAGGAATGGTACGTTGAACCTGATGAGTCATGACTACTAACACTCGCTCTCCAGGGCAGGTTGTATAGAGCTCTGCATCCAAAATTATAGGCCACACGCAATCTTTACATGCATGACTTTCTGAAATTCCACCATAATTGTGATGCATACATGGGCGTACAAAGCGAACGAAAAATTAGGCCTACATTTTTAACTGCATTTGAACTTCGGTAGAAGAGGCTCGCAGCTTGTTTGCTGCACAATATTTTTATTGCAGTTGTCTCTGAATGTCTTTGTCATCTGAGAGCTCAGTATCTAGTACAGCTCCCAGATATTT
>Ga0210059_1015198_pt1 | contig 11280 bp, 10 predicted proteins | sample Ectturendosymbi2_FD_188042 | JGI IMG/M metagenome (GOLD analysis project Ga0210059, IMG submission 188042) | Ecteinascidia turbinata endosymbiont from Florida, USA - Sample 2 (SPAdes) (version 2) | ecosystem: Host-associated > Tunicates > Ascidians > Unclassified | place: Key West, Florida... | reverse complement strand
AATATTTCAACACAGTGAAAAATTTCATGGCAACGCTGTTTTACAGAGCAAGAAAGTTGTTCAAAAATCTGAATGATAAAAAATCAGTGACGGGCCGTCAGGGGAGGCAAGGAAGGGAGTTCCTCCCCTAGCATAATCATAAAATGTGCAAAACGAATTAAGGATCCAAAATAACAATTGAATAAAATATGTTCTTTCATCTTGAAAAGGTGCAATTATTGTATGATTCTAATCATTTTCATAGTCAATACATCTGAATTTGCGTATTTCTTCTTCAAGTCAGGGGACAGTCACGGAGGGAGGCAGCGACTGTTTGTGCTCCTCTCACCGGGTGGCATTCACATTGAGCAGTTTGTCACAAACTGTGGTGGTGAGCGCTTGCCGTGCAATCACCTTTATGTCACCTCTGTAATCTTCGTGTCAGTAACAGTGTAATGTTTGTATACACTTTTAATATATGTACTCCTTCCACTATATGCCCTCGCATTCCATAGACTGGCACTTACTTGACGTTGTGCATACTATACTGAATATGCAGCGTTATGTCACATCAGTAGCTGGTCAGACATGCAGCTTCAGTGGTAAGGCGGTGCAGGGAGGCAGCCAATATCTCTGGCTCAATGAAAACGTTCCATTTAAACGACATAGTTAGGCAATTCTATCCTAGTGATGTGGCATCACTGGCGTGACCGAGAAGTCACGTTGGGAAAACTTGCTATGAAAATGTGTGGACAACAACAGGATTTTGTTACATGAAAAATCTACCACGAAGCCTCAGCAGACATGCCAGGTCAAAAAATAACATTCAAAACCAAAAATGCTTTAAACACTTTTGGAAGCGCAATTATATACTTTGACTTTGAACGAATATCAGCTTCACAATGCTAAGGTAAGGGAAAACCGAGAGATTTTGAAAGACCTCATTAATGTAAATTGATTCCCGGCCAAATAGCAACTAGCATTTTGTAGTAACGATGAGAGTTCGATTTCCTTTAATCGTGGCAACTATGTACAACTTTTACATACTGTACTCTTGCTGCAAAGATGAAAGATTAGGTAGACATTTAGAGACAACTACTGCCTTTTCTGGCTTCTCAAACATAAATCAGAACGATTTAATTGCAGCATTAGGTGATGTGGTTAGATATGATATGAAGGAGATAAGTGCAGCCCCATTTGTTGCTGCAGAAGTAGCCGAGTCAACGGATGTCACAAACAAAACTCAGATTTCTGTCATTATGTGGCTAAAAGCGAGATGGCTTGTGAAGTGTAGGAAGCGTTCTTGGGATTTGATGATGTGAGTAATGACCGATGAGCCGCTGCTATCTTTTTTTAGTTGTCCTTCCTGTTTCCATTTATCCATGTTTGCTTATTTTACATGGCGAACAGCCAGTACTATTTGGTCAGTTTGTGAAGAAAATTGGTTAGTGTTGCTGCGCACCAGTGCGCGGCGTTAACCTGGCACGCTGTGTGCAGACGTGTTGACATACCGATAGTTGCTTCATTCAAGCTTCGAAGTGCGGATGTGCGTTTGGGGGCGAATGAAGCACCCGCGGATGCTGTCCGTGTGAGGCTGTCGTATTTTAGTAACAAAGGGGAGTACCCTTAAGATACGCCTACGGATGAGCATAGTCGTGCAAATGTGCTCCGCGTTACTTCTGATTGCTTGTTGTGGGCGCATCGTATCCTTGTATTGAGTAGGTCGCTTTTTGTGCTTCGTATCAATAGTGTTTTATACATCCTTCGCCAGTGCGTTCAACCTCCGGTTAGATTTAATTTTAGGCGGGGGAGGATGAAGTCAATTGGTGCGTGTTGTTGCGCACTAGTGACCTGAAGCACTTCGCGCAGTCGTGCTTTTACTTTGCATATTTCAGGTTTTTTTTAAGGAAAATATTAGGTACCCGGTATGGACTTGTAGGGACCCGATTTCTCTGATTCTAGGGACCCGATTTTCCTTGGTTCTAGGGACTCGATTTTCAATTCTAGGGACCCGAATCGGGTCCCTAAAACACCTTAAAAAACCCTGCGTATTTCATTGAAGTTCTCTGCAGCTGTCGATCATACTGGTGGTCTGCATTCTCGATTGGATCACTGCATGCATTTTAAACATATGCATAAGTTGTATGACTGTTTGAAGTTGTAAGACTGTTTGAAGTTGTAAGACTGTTGAAGTTGTAAAACTGTTTCAACTTTTCAGTAAAGCCGGTAAACAAGTAGTAGACAATTCACTTCAGTTTGGTCCTCCTATATGTTACTTTTTTTCAAATCTAGAATCGCCATTGTGCCTATATGTGTGTAACAAATTGTGATACGGGATAGAAAGCATAAGCAGTAGTCATTCTGCAAGCAGCCAGTTGAGTGGTGAATTTATGCTACTCCATTCAATTCATACACTCGCAAATTTGACTTTGAAAGAGATAGTGCCTCCCCAGTCACGAACCTTACCGCACGTCACGTCACTGTAAAAAATATATATTCAATACAGCGAATTCAGGGCAAGCGCAAGTTGCTCAAAAATCCTGAATGTAAAAAGTACAGTATATTCAATACAGTGAAAAATTTCAGGGCAAACTCTGGTTTTCAGGGTAAGCGCAGAGTTGCTCAAAAATCTTGAATGGTAAGAAATATATTCAACACAGTGAAAATTTTGCAGGAAAACTCTGTTTTTGAAAGCAAGCGCAAGTTGCTCAAAAATCCTGAACAGTGAAAATATTTTCAATGCAGTATATTCAGTGTATATTCACTTGGGGTGATCCGTGTAATTTGGGATAGTGTAGTGTGTAATCTGGACTAAAGTCGTGACTGGTTATGACTTCATCTGGACCAAGTCCTCGTTTTTTTAATGCCAGGTTTTTCGTGCTTCTTTTAGAACTCGTCTGTCATCTGTTGTAGCATTGATCTTACCATCAAATTTGAGCTGACTGGTTAAAGCAGGGAAATTTTGAGGTTAGTTTCATGAATGCAGTGTGTAATTTGGACCAGCCCTGGTGGCGGTTTGTGTAATATGGACCGGTGTTACAAATGACAATACTTGTATAAAGTACTTGGAAAGTGTTTTACAGGCTACATTTATAGGAATATCGTACAAACCTGTACAATCACAGTATACGAATACGATACAATACGTATAGGCACGCTGGCACATGCATTTTGAGCGCGTGTTTCATTTCCCGAGGTACAATCTTTAAGAGAAGCGGGCCGCATGGACGCCGTGCGCGTCTTTATAAGTGCCTTGTTCAAGCGCACAGCAACGATAACACAGGCAAGTGCAGGGAAACCGACCCTTCGATCCGGAACCGTCGCTTTTAACCTTTGCGTTGCGCCATCGATGTCGCGTATATATTTGCATCAGTAAAGGCGATTACCGTAACGTTTCTTGTCGGGGAGAACACAACATGCAAGGAACATCAACCCTGTGAGTTAATTAGCAAGGTAACTACAGAATTTGCCTGTAAGAGCACCTCTAGGCGATTGCATAAAGAACGTTATTGCCGAAATGACGTTACAAGCGAATTGAAATGCATGAAAAAGATGCTATCGGGACCGAACAAAATGTAACGTTATAGGCGAATCGACGTTACAGACGAAGCCGTTATAAACGAATTCAACTGTATAGATCAGATTTACAAGAGGTTTTAGACCCCATTCGGATTAAACTAAAAAAGTTGCTTTCAGGGCAAATTGTTATTTTAAGGGCAAATTTTTTCCGCACCCCCCCCAATAAAATGCCTTACCATACGCCTATGGCTGCGCTAGTGTCTTGTTGAATACGAGCAATCGAGCATAGAAAGTGTACGGCTGGACACACCCCGGTTTGCAAGATCGAATCTTGCTAAATTACACAAGAATTGAGAATGCGCATAAAGTACACAAGAAAACTTTCAATTTTGCGTTATGTATAGACGTCCAGCAAACTTTTAGTTTTCCTATTTCCCTGCTGAGACATTATCAAATGCCTGAATGCTTTTATGTTAAACTCAGCTGTTTTTGACCTCGTGCAACAGTTCTATCATGCTACAGAAATTGGTAATGTAGGCAATGCGGTCAGCGGTCGCGCTGATCAACCTCAGCACACAAAATAAAGACAATTGTTTCGGATAAAGAGAACTACCTCGGAACACAATCTTAAACATGCGTAGTGGACGGAGGGTCTGCAAGAAGAGGTGAGATGGTTTCTGGACTCAGACAATAAACCAGATTCCCACCATAACCTAATTACTACGTTTTGGCCCATTCACAATGTTCCATCAAATTTGCATGCAAATTTATTCAGTGGCATTTGCATTAAGTCGACAAATTAAAAAGCAAAAAGTATGCGAAAACAATTAATTTCCTTTGCGCAGGTAACAAAAAGTTTTTGTAAAATATCTCAAAGGGGTTTATAACCGCCCCCGCCCCCCCTTGCGTACGCCCTTGACTAGAACTATACCACAGTGAAACTTGCGACAACGTAAGCAGCCAGACTGATGATGTTATGCCAAATAGTCAAAGGGGAAGCTTTTATGTGCGCTTATATGTACAAGAAGTGAAGTAAGTCATTTTGAACGTGTTGAGTCTGACAAAGAAGGAAGTTCGTCGGCTTGTGCATCTGATGAGTCTGACGAGCACGAAAATTCAAAATTTGCCGGAACCATTGGATGGACAAACGATCCTGCCACTTGGCCAGGTGTCATGAGTCGGAATATTATGGCCTATTTAATCCAAATAAGACCGCCCGCAATCACAACAGATTTTTCGCCGGATAGGTGAGTGATAGGCTGGTTTTTAGTTTCACTGCAAACGAGTACTTCAAAATGGTGAAACAGTACGTCATCCACGTCTCGGCGTCACCCTTTTGGGCCTAGCTTTTTCACATTAGTGATATCTATCATTATGACTTGATGGCCCCATAAAAAATTTCAGTGGGGCCCGCAAAAGTACTTCCAATCGAGCCCTGCACTTGCTAAAGCCGGCCCTGTCCACATTTCTACTCTTACAATAAAACTGTGTCATGAGTTTGCATTCACTTTATCGAGATAATCTTGTGAAATCAATTATCTAGCAATTAGCGGTTATTATCCGGTTAACCGGTTAGCTAAAATGCAAATATCCGGATATATCTGTTGTTCTGATAATAACAATTATTGATATCCGAACTAACCCTACTACTGAGGCAAGCACAAGAGAAAGATGGTAATTCGGGGCATTAAACTAACAGGAAAGCAACCAGCAATAATAGAGATCACCCCCCGACGAGATCACTCTCGTCGTCACCATCATCTGTTCGCCAGGTTCACAAGCATATTAGAGTTCACTCACCAAGATCACTCTATCGGTATCACTCTAATGATACCAGGTTATTTGCGCTATTATTGTACGCGGATAAATGAATTTCGATCATTCGCTTGTGGTGGCTATCACAGTGAGTTGTGACTCATGGGCGCCACGTACCGGCGATCACTATATTTACATGTGGCGCGATCTCCAGGCCGCTACAGATAGCTCAATTTGCACTACCTAAAAGTTTGAATTTTCGGTCACGATGTAATTTTAGCAAATCTGTTTTCATAATTGTGATTTGTAACCACTTACTTATAACAAAAACGTGCTTGATTCACTCTGACGTCCCTTCAGGGTTGAAGTCAGAAGTGCATAGATGAAAAATTAATAGAAAAATTCTAATCAAAAGCAGAATGCACAGTGACAAAGAATGAAGAATAAAAGCTTAAATAAAAGCCAGCGCAAAGAACAACGCGGCAGCTCGTATCCAGTTAGATATATAAATGACAACAGCAGTTGTACATATAAATGGCAACTGCAGACTGTAATGTATGGGTAATTACATCAGATTTCAAGAAAATCTACTCAGAAAGCAGTTTGTCATTCAAACAAGCATCACGTGGACGCAAAGTAATACCACCATGACAAAATATATACTCCATTGGAACACTTTATACAGAGGCAGTCAGCTTTTTTCTTTACAAACCAAAAATGAGGTCCGTGCCCTATTGGAATGCCAAATATACCAAATTTCTACACATAGTTGTTCAGTTTTCCCTATTAATTATCTGGGACTATCTGGGAATTTGCAAGTGAAGTTTTTTTGTGTAACAACTTAATACTGTTTTACATTGAGATGCATCTCCACAAACATAACGTTTAAATTCTCCTTTAAGCAAAGCAACCAATCGAAAGAAAAAATGATCACAAAAAAGAAAAATGTGAATAATAACAATGATATCTGGACAAATAAACCATATTCACCACGCCCATAATGATACCTGCGCGTTAAGGTTTCCGACAAAGTCAAATACCTCGGTGTATTATTTCTGGAAGATGACACTGACAAGCAGAGGCAAGTGAAATCACCTTATTGTGCATCTAATAATCTCAGAAGTACCGCTGCTCATTGATCAACTGCAGTTAAAAACAGTCCATATCTTTGACACTGCATGCCAGTGAATGCTTGACAATTGTGGTGCTGATACATAGAGTCTAGCATTAAACGTCTCTGCGTTGTCTGCTAAATTGCCTATCGAATTTTGCATTACACCACAAGGAACGTAAGTGTACGCCCACATCAAGTTACCTATTTCGTTAGGACATTCGATGCCTTGATTAAAAATATTTGTATGACTTTTTTCAACAATGTGCATCTTCATCCAGTTTTTTTATCAGGTTACTTCAATGGCCTGACGCATTTCACAAACATCTATTTTACTTCCAATTATGCCCTGAATGACAATGACCGAATGCAGTGGACGCGGGTGTCTTGTATCAGTATTCCTTCTCTTCAGCATCGACTGCGTGTACCAACTAACTCCTACCCTGTGGTGCGTTTCGTATGAGAATTTGTTCACCCCTGATTTCCTGTAACTATTGTGATATGCAACTTGTGTTTGAGACAAACACGCAAATAACATGATAAGAAACAAAAAATGAATGCGGTCAAAAGGTCTCTAACATTGAATAGTGAAACAACTACGGCAAAAGCAACAATTTTTTGTTTTGTTGTTATCTTCACTTTTAGGTTAACCGTGAAAACCTGCTACATCTTCCTGAATTATTAAAGGACGTAATGCTTTGATTATTATTTTTATTTTTCCAATTCCTTAATATACCGAAACGTTCTATAGTTTCAAACTTTACTCACCGACTTACACTCTCATCCTGTTGTTATAGGGGAGACATAACAGCAAGCGGCCATGTGTGAAATAAAATTGAAGCTACAATTGTTGGAACCACTCCTCTGGCGTTGCGCTGAATGCGCGGTTCACCACGAACGGAATGTGAGCGGAGAACAACACCCATACATACGTGGTGCGAACAAGCAATGATAGAGTGATCTCGTCGGGTGATCTCTACTGTTGCTTGCTGCCACAGTGTGAAGCATTGCGCACATGCTGCTCGGGCTTTCCGATCGCAACAAAATGGTGCTGTGATCAGGATGTGAAGGTTGTGCCAGGTGCAGCCTTCACAAAAAGAACGTGCGATCGGTGCGGTTCGTGTTACAAGGAGGGGATGTTGTTGCAGCCACTCCTCTGGCGTTGCGTTGAATGCTCGATTCACCACGAACGGAATATGCGCGAAAATCAACACCTATATATAGGTGGCGCGAACAAGCAATAACAGAGTGATCTCGCAGGGTGATCTCTGTTGTTGCTTGCTACCACAGTGTGAAGCTTTGTGCACATGCCGCTCGGGCTTTCCGATCGCAACACAGTAAAAGTTTATTTCGAGCAAAGTCTCTATTTTCTGGTTTTGAAGAAGAGGCCTTTTATGTTTAATTAAAAATAAGTACCAACGCATCCTCAGGACCTGACGGTATTAATTCTTGTTTCTGATGCTCCTCGACTTACTTATCATCATCAAAGTCTTATACTTCTTGAAGAAAGGTTTTCGTTTTCTAAACTTTATTTTTGCTGCAAGAAAAGCATGTACTTGTCAACAGTAAAAAATCAAGGAAAATCACTCCACAAAGCTAGCGAAAAATATCTTTTTTAGCAAAGATTTTGAAAACTGACAAATTTTGGCTAAAAGATCAGTAAATTCCAATATGCTGCAAAGACTATTTTCAAGCAGTCCCAAGTTTTGCAATTACGAAAAAATAATGTCTTTGCGTAGTTATTCAACGGATACTGTACTTCTTGAATATTTTAAACAATAGTTCGTTTTGTCCGTTTTTTTGGAGACCAATTTAAGCGACTGACACGATCGTATAGACTTGGACAAACCAGAGCGGGATTTTTTTTAAAAGCTCAACGAAGCTTGACGAATACAGCAATGGGTTTATTGCACTGTTCATTGGTACCACAACTGTTGCAAATGTAGCCAGAAAACCTTTTGTTTCAATGAAAAATTTACAGCTATCTGGATTTGAAAGGTCTTGTATTTTATTCACGTACCAGATGGAGACCAGTGACATAGGCACCCAACAAAGAAAGTCACTCGCAATGATGAGAATCGTCTTTTGCTGCAAGCGTCTGTTTTCTTTAGCTCTGATTCCAGATGCATTGTTAGGAGCAGGCTTATCAAAACATGGCAGACAGCTACATCCAATCACTTTGGATTTCCGCCACAAGAATACATACGCTAAGAACAAAAACAAGAAAGAAGCGAAATTGTACATCAGCACTGACATCGAATAAATAAAAGAGAGCTCTCGTGTCTCAGGGAAGTACTTGGCCGAGCAGAGGTTCTGTTGGCTGTAATATTTTATTTGAGTTGAATGAGCGTTGACCAGTTTTAAATGACGGGCAATTTTTAAATGCGCTTCGCCTCGAAAGTTTGAAGATAAACGAAAATGTCTTTTTTCTGCTGCGCTGCAATTTAAACTAGCAGCAGTTAAAAATGTTTCGACAAGATCAGTTGCTTGTTTGTAATTAAATACTATAGGAAATTGTCCTTTTTCGCATCCGCCTATAGCGATGTAATCGAATCCAAGTTTAATTTCATCGACATCAATGAGGGGGATGCAAGCAACGCCGAACCAAAACAACCAGCAAAAAAATACTAGCCAAAGGCTAACTTTAACTTTTATCAATTTATATGGCCACCAGATGTTATATAAACGGAAAAACGAAATCAAAATAAGCACACTTACGGACACTTCACTTGCAACAGTGCTCATGACACCAAGAATGTCACAGAGAGGCCAGTGATGAAGAACCATTAATCGGCCACTGGGACCAGGAAACTTTACTGCAACTATGAGAATACACAGAAGATAAATGCCGACCAGGAAATCTGCTGCTGCAAGGTTGATAAGCAAAATATGATGCACTTTCTGCACTGCACTTAAGGTGTCGTCCTTTTTCTTAAGAAAGATTAAACTGTTGATGAGGACAACCAAATTTCCAATTACAGCAATTACTGCAATCAACCAAACCACAACCAAGACTGAAAATGGCGTTACAAGACCGTCACTATAGGCCTTTTTCCATTGACTGCCAGGTGTGAACTTGCATAACGCGTTCTTTATCAAATAAGGATCTTGCCACGAAGCGTCACAATCGATCACTGCTGTTTCCTTGTTTGTCAAAAATGCTCTTGTTTTGCTGGAATCTTGCTTGTAAATTGTCACGTCTTGGTACCATTCTTCAAAACTTTGTCCACGCCCCAAGTCACAAAGATGCATGGATTCGTTGCTGGTAGTGGGACAGACAAAGAAATCATGCTTGGGATGTGCAAATTTCATGCATCGCTTTTGGTAAAAATCGCTTCCAGCTAAAATTGAAAACGTACCAGTTTTAGTCAATATAGCGTGTTTAAACTTGCCTATTTACATTTCTATCAACGGTGCAACAAGCAGCAAAGTTACCTAGACACTGTATTTTATGCAAATGAAGTGTGAAATGAAAATGTGCATGTGTACTCATTAATTTCAATTTTCACTCCATTAAAATAATGAAAAGAACGATGACGCCATTTTTTCGAAAACGGATTTGACTCGAAGGTCACAAAGTGTGCGTTTAATGGGGATAACTCCACGTGTTCAAACGAGTGGATGTTTGAAAGAACAGAATAAGTTCAAAAAAATGCTGTCAACTAGACGCAGGAGAGTTTCCGCATGCGATGCTTTCTACACTTCAAAAAAGGTTTCATTAACGTTTGATTTGATGGAGACGTATCAGCGTAAACATAATGAAGTTTTTCTTTGCAAGAAAAGAGCAGCAAAGTTTTTTCAAAAATTCTTGCAGTAAAGCTTTGAAAGCTTTTTTTGAAACTACTTGTCTTTAAATCCGTTGAATGAAATGCTTTTTTCTGCTCTTGAGGAAACACAGTAAAGTTTCACTTTCAAACAAAGATTTGTTTTGTTATCTTCATACTCTTTCAATTCGGTGAGATGGTAAGGGATTAATAGTCGAAGAATATGAAAACATCACCAGATAATTGTTGCTAAGATTTGTGAATATGCTAATTAACATGGTATTGAAATGTTCATGAGGCACTTTTATCAACTTCTCTCAGCACTTTTTATCTCGAGAGATGTAAGACCTTATCTGTGAAAAGTGACGTTTACTGCTATGTGTGAAGAAGACATAGTACTTACCATGAAAAAACTTATCTTTAGCGGTATCTCATTTAGGAAAACAGTAGTGGCATAAAATGCATGAATACTGTAATGTTTACCCGTGATTATCTTCGACTGGAGAGCAATGACGGCAATCTGTATCAAAATCTTCGCTGACATATTGACACGATGTTTCCATAAAACAGTATTCTACTGTAGATCTTTTAAATTATTTAGTTATGAAAACAAAAAATATCTCATGGAATTAAGTGATCAGAATGGAATGGCAGATCCAAAGATCAGATCAGTGGCAGATCCAGATCAGTGGCAGATCCAAAGGTGGCAATTTGGGGCAACTGCCCCCAAACGTCTGTGGCGCCCCGTTAAAACGGCGCCCCTCTGATATGAATGCGCCCTTTTTGGTGTCTATCGAAGTAGATTCACAGAAAAAATACTCTGAACGAAGCAATGTTTTGCGGTTCGTAGAACGTCAGGATTTGCGTGCCGGTGTCAAGCGAAATTTCTGACCTTTGCGAAATTTCTGACCTATTATTGTTTGCCAGTTAGTTTGCTTCTCAGAGTAAAGGAATAAAGTTCGCCGATTACTATTTTGATGTGTGTTGTGTATATTAAAACTTTGTGGTTAGATGTTAGATACCCACAAACAGGGCCGTGGGAACCGCCCCCCGCACCCCCCGGCCGGGGGGGGCCCCAGCCATGTCTAGGGGCCCCGCCTCAGTTGCAATACTTTTACTGTTTTACTTTTTTAATTTTGAAAATTATAATTT
>Ga0210059_1015197_pt1 | contig 11280 bp, 12 predicted proteins | sample Ectturendosymbi2_FD_188042 | JGI IMG/M metagenome (GOLD analysis project Ga0210059, IMG submission 188042) | Ecteinascidia turbinata endosymbiont from Florida, USA - Sample 2 (SPAdes) (version 2) | ecosystem: Host-associated > Tunicates > Ascidians > Unclassified | place: Key West, Florida... | reverse complement strand
CAGGCCACCGGCCCAGTTTTTGGTCACCCCTGCCGTTTGTCTCCCGTCTGGCTCAGAGCTACCCCGTAGTCTGTGGGTAGCACTGAATAGACTAAGAACTGGCGTCGGCCGCTTTGGCAAATGCCTGTACCACTGGGGCATCCTAGTTACACCCAAATGCATCTGTGGCGCTGACGTGCAGTCGATTGTAACATCCTCCGCCCTCCAAACTTCCTGGAAGATCTGCGGTCCCCTGACATCAACAACACTAAATGGCTTGAGGACCTTGTGGATTTTGTTTGAACTGCTGCTCACACGCAAGAAGAAGACACATGTGACGCAAAGGAGATTTTGATGTAGAGATTGATGATGACGACTGCTGTTGATCATTACTCATTGAATGCTTTTGTTTTGTTCAGGAATGAAGAAGCTGCTTGACATGGCATTGGAAGGTTACGCTTGCACTGCTCTTGCGTACGGCCAGACTGGATCAGGAAAAACGTTCACTTTAACTGGGCCTGTGACCCCGGTAAGGATGTTTATTCGTCACCGTCAAAACGTTTTGTGGAGTTTGCTAAGCTATTGCCAAAAGTGAAGACATGTTGCTTGTCATATTTACAACGCAAACACAATATTTCATAGTCTATACCAGGGATGGAGTTTGCTAGGAAACTTTGGGGGACTTTGTGTGATTTGCATGTTATTATGTTATTGTGGATATCACACATGTTATTATGTTATTGCGCATATCACACAAGTGTAATATTATTGTTGGAGTTTCGATGATGTCACCATGTTCACTCATCCGTAGTACAACCTTTTTGTAAAATTGACAAAATGGGAGGCAAATTATATATTTTGGGGAACATGGTCCAATGGTCCAAGTGCTCCCTGGCTACACCCATAGTGTTATGGGAGTTGCACAGTACTTCGCTAGTGTTTCACAATGATTAAAAACCGTTTAACGCCCGCGCCGGCCACTATGGTGGCCCGGTGTTAAAGGGCTTTTAGGTATTTGCTTCTTTAATAAATACACAAAACTTTAGTATTAGGCTTTATATGCTGGAGGTTTTCAACAGTAATATAACAACGAAATTTGTACAACCACATTATTTCATTTTTTTATCACAAAATATTGGGGGGACAAAAGGTATTGTGTCCCCACTTGTCCAATAGTTGGGGGAGACATGTCCCCTCTTAAACTTGGTCCTTGGTCTATATGAAATGGACTTCAAATTTTCGAGAAATCGTGAGAGTATGCGGAACCATCGGCGTCTTCACATGATTTGTCGACGTCGAGAAAACATGCGTGGTCATATAACGGAAGCTTTCAAACACCGCAAAGCTGTCAGTTTTTAAATCGGCCTTTGTTTCGATTCTCACCTATGGACATGAGTCTTGGGTATTGACTGAAAGAACATTATCTCAAATACAAGCTGCAGAAATGGGATTGTTGCGAAGAATTTCACGGCGTGACACTTCGCGACAAAGCGCTGGGCTGTGAAATTCGTAAAGTTCTGAATGTCAAGTCACATCTCCGAATAGGCTTCAGCTACGATGATTCACCTACGTGATCAAAATATCCCAAGAAAAGATTTGCACGGTGGGTCTTGCTGGCCACATCCACGGGAACGCGACTCAGAGTTCGTCCAAGGACCAGGTGGAGTGACCACATCTCCGACCTTGCTTGGTCACGTCGTGGTGTGGAGCCAGCAGAACTATCTGAGGTTGCTGTAAACCGTGAGTTAGTTCGGGACATGTTAAGTCGGGTGCATCTGCGACCCTTCCGAGACAAAAAACAGGTGTGAAAGTGGAACGAAATGGAAAAAAATACATTTAGGAGACAGAAGAAGTGTGAAACATCAATCTCTTTCAAAATAGCACTCACTGCAGGAAACTTGGATTATTTTAATGAAAGCAATTATTATCAACAAAATAGATTTTTCACATGGAAATCAATGACCTATGGGAAGATACGGTTCAGGATAACATTAATTTTTTTATTTTATATGTAGCCTGCGACTAAAAACTGACCTTGAAATTTTCTACACAAATGCTTTCGATGTTGTGAATGTCATGCGTGAAATACTTTGTCTGCTGTGGTGGAATTTCATAGATTGATCTTTTGAAGTGTATTGAACGCAAGATCGAATGAATAGCGATGGGATTAGAAACCTTCGGCTTGGAAACAATGTATATATCACGATCGAATAGGTTTACCTAAATATCTTCCCTGCAAGAAAGAACAGTTTTAAGAAAAGACCTGTCGTTGATTAGTCGTACCGCAAAAAATTTCCAAATGTTTCTGAATCAAAAGATTTGATTAAAAAATCTTTTTTTAACATTCGCTTTTACCGCAAATAGATGTTTGTTTTGCAAATTCGGACAAGTCATGACTGAGACTCATATTGTTTCTATTTGTGTTTCAACAGTTAAAATTATTTGACTAGGAATCATTTAAAATAATTTTTCAAAATTATGGGAATATCTGAGAATACCTAAAGCTTCAATGTACCAATATTGTTGTTGTCACGTGACTTATTTGAAGTGCCCGCTTCGCTGTAAGTTGCAAATCATACAAATGCTCGAAGATATGATGACAAAAACAAATGACGCAGGAAGTCAGCGACCTGGTCCAAGAAAAGTCTTTGAAAGATCCAGAGAGCTATGGATTGATTCAATACAGCTTCGCATATTTGATGGGAAAAGTTGCCGACCTTGCTGAAGTCGCATTCACCATCAAAGCGTCGTATTTAGAAATATACAATGAACAGGTAGAAAAAATTTTAAATAAAACTTTCAAAAACGATCGTAATCGTGTTTTCATGTTTTAGTGCAGACCTCCGGTTATTTGCGGCAGTTTGTTGCGCTTTTTCTTTCAAAACGAGTTTTATTTATTCTTTGACAGCAGTTTAATCATTTCCGTTAAAAAAGCGGTGAGATCATTATATATCTTTTGTGATTCGACAACAAACACTTCCCTTCTAACTAATAACATCAGATCGTGTTGCTCCAATCTGATATCCAACCACATTCCAACTGGCAAGACCATTGTAAAACTTGGAATAGGGAAAAAGGAAATATATATTTTAAAAATAGATAATTACGGGTTTGTTCAGGTCGCTGAAAACTTGAGCATCAATCACCTGCTTTCCTCATGACAATCGTGTATTTAAAATGATTGAAATCGTGACTGTTTGGTTAGCCCTCAAAAAAACACTACTAAATACGCCATGACACGAAGATCCGGGTATGACTCCGTTTGTTGCTGACCGCGACTCAGTTTGGTGAAAACAGCCCCAAATTTAAATATCTGTATTTACACCAAAATATGAAAAAAGTGATTGAACAGCTCAACTCACTTGGCGTTTGCATTGGCGAACAGCCATTGCGCTGTGTAGCACTGAAATAAGCGACAAAATTACATAAATATTCATGAAATTGCAGGTGCAAGATCTTCTAAATCCAGCTGCGTATGACGCGGCTCAGATACGATGGTCGAAAACTCATGGGTTTCATGTTGAAAACCTTTTCATTCTTGAAGTTGAGACTCTTGAAGATTTATTGAATGTTTTGGAAGATGGAATGAAGAACAGGGCCGTTGCAGAACATAACATGAATGAGCATTCAAGCAGAAGCCATAGCGTGCTGACCGTGTACCTTGACAGTGAAATGGTAAATAAAATCTAAGATAATTGATACGTCTCAGTTCAAATTGTTTGGAAAATAAATAACAATTTTTATTTTCGTTCTGTTCATAAACGTACGAAAGTAGGTTGGACAAGCAATGCCCGTGTTACTGTTAGATATATTAAGATACTACAACTCATGCGCAACCTGCTGAATCAGTAGTTTCCTAAAATATTTTGTTTTTTAGTTATGAAGGTGATATCTATGTTCAGAATGACTTGTACAAACTTTCAAGGCTTCGGCAAAAAGCCACAGACATGAGATTAAATATAGAAAAGTTAAAAGTATTGTATAAATCTTGTATATGAACCAATTTACGAAAAGTTTTAAATGCTGTATGAATATTTTTCAGGTGCTACTGAAATTGATCTTGTGATATTGGGTGTACCTCCAGTGGTGGACTTAGGGTTGGGGGGCCGAGGCAAGGGTGGAAAGAGGCCCTCTGATGACGGCATCATACGCAGTCAACCGTGATAAGACCTTTTGATCAAGCGTAGGAAGAGCATACGCGGGTCACCCAAGGATATGTTCCTGAGAGAACGACATGACCGATATAACAGAAAATGCATAAGGGTGTTCATGATACACAACTTTGAAAACACTGAAAGTTGGGAAGACAAAGACAGCAACACATAAACGTTAAACGATAACAAGGTGGCATCGACCCCAATTCTCTAGTTTTGCTGGAAATTCTCTGCATTCACCATCAATAAACTAGAAAGTTTGTAAAAGTTTATAACACACTTTCACCCATAAAAATGCTTGGTTTCCTGAATTTGTTCACAGCGATGTCCTTAAAGGGACTCCCTGAAACCACAGGCAACAACCAAGCAGATTCAGAACACTACATTTGCTTTAAATTTCATCCTTCTACCTTCAAAAACATGGCAGACATACAAAAGCATCCAACCTGCGACTTGTTCAGAAAATCTTTGAGGCTGGATGAGTCAAAGTTGCCCTTTTCTTGTATTGACGCTAGTTGTTTGAAAAATATGCAAAAGCAGCGTATAATTCATCGTATCCCTTTTTGCAAACATTGCTACCGCAGCAAGAAGCAAACCGCAACGCATTTGGCGAAATTTTATCGCATTTCACTATTGGCGACTTCTACTACGATGTTACGCACTTCTCTATGCCGCATTAGGGGTTATGGTGAGAGGATGGGATAGAGCTGGTTTTAGTGTTGAAGTTTCGAATAGCGTTTAGGTTTAGTGTTAGTTTTCCCATCAAATTTGGCGGGCTTGAATATATCAGCAAGTTTTTAATATGAGTCTGACGCACAACAAATATTACTAATAATAATAATAATTCATTAATTGCAGACTCGTGGTCCATATCACAGGCACAACCGAACAACACAAGAGCACAAAAAATGGTTAGCCATAGCGCATTACAGAAAAGGTATTTGCACACGACCAACACTGATTAGGAACAAAACATTTTAACAGCACCCCAACTATAGCGTCATTCACCCATCATAATACAGGGATCCAGTTGTGGGAGAGAAATGAAGGCAATCTATTGTAACATCAAACATTGAGGTAAACAGCTAACAGAGAAAAAAAGTGAAAGATAAGTCAGACGGGGGTGCACATTGTCGCACAGAGGCATGCAAACTGTTCCGATCAAGGTTTCAAATGCTTTGCAATGCATCTGTCATGAGATCCACAGCCAATTAATTTTCCTGAATTTTAAGCAGGATTTGGCGGTTAACGTTTTACCAGTTATATGTCTTACTTTTTCGATGCTTGGTTTGCACACTTTGTCTGCATACTGGAACAAGTAAATAAAGAAATCCTAGGGCGCCACGAAACACAAGGAAAGCTTTCGTTGTTATGCAAAAACAATACTGAGAAGACGCGTGCACTGATACAACGCATCAACAACTATCAGTTGGTCACCGTCATACAGGAGCGTTAAATAATTGAGGAAAAACGAAAATTTGTAAAAAGCATCGGAGATTTGAAGAGATTGGATAAAAAAGTTAGATGAAGATACACAACGTTGTAAAAATAGATACAGATTATTTCTCAATAAGGCATCAAAAGTCTTGATTATTATTATTATTAATACACGAAATCAGGCGCGTAGCCAGGGGGGGGGGCAATAGGGGCAATTTCCCCCCCAATCCCGAAAGTTGCGCCAAAAATTTTCAGGTCAATAAAGCTTTTGATGAGTAAGCCAAAGAAATACTGCAGTGCAAATGAACGCAACTGTTTAAGGAACCTATCCTACTTCAGCTTTTAGTCGAACCTGATCAGAGCAGTATGGTTTATCAATTGTCCATGATTAATCAAACGTTGTGTACAGTGTAAATGCTGGAGAACTCATATAATGGCTGACTTTTCCCTGAGGTTTTCACCTTGTGGAAGTTGATGATAATGAAATACAAACGTGTATCTAAGTGCTTGCAATCACTAACCGAAAGAAAAACAAGGGGTAACACTTTTCGCAGCTGTTTCTGACGCACCAGTTTGCTGTATCCCACCTAATGGTGTGATGTAAACTAAGTTTTGACCATTGCAAAATTCCTCGCTGATAAAGTTGACGTGCTACAAACAATGTATAACTTACCCTTGTCTGCAGCATCAGCCGTTGCCTTAAATCAGTGCTCGGCAAACTTTCATTGTGATGGTCAAACTGCGTTTTCAGTCGCTAGAAAAGGCTCATGCTTATTTTTGAAGGCCCGATTTGAAACTTATGCTGTATTCAGTTACATTACCTGTTATATGGCAATGATATGTTAATGTCATGAACTGTATAATGACAAAAACAATGCTTAGTTCACGTCAAAAAATCCATGTTCCATAGCTGTTTGTTACAGTAGCCTACGTTTTAGCCCTCGCAACCACAACTTAGAAAATGTTGCGCGGCCCAATTAAAAGTGCTAAACGGCCCACAGTTTGCCCACCACTATCTTAAATAAACATTAGAGATTTTTGTTTTTGTGCCATTTTAAAACTGAATGTGTGAATATGGCGGTGGTATACGTTTCATGCCTTGAAGCTCAAATTTTAGCTAAGAAGCAATCCAGCTTCAAAGTGTTTTTCATTACGCAGCTAGGCCATAGTCACTGATCAGCAACAATAACATTAATTCTAGATATTTATTTGTGATGATTAAACAACATCACACTGTGAGAGTTCAATCACAATTATGTGAGCCTTAACGTTTGCATCAATGATTTCACATTACCTTGCCTACGAGTAAAAAAGTTTTGTCATGTAGTCAGAGTCCGACCTGCACATAGTCTGAAGTTGTTACAACTTTCATCTGGTGTTGATTGCCAGTTGCCTATCCTGCACTAAATTTGAAATTATTCAGCTGCCACGAAAAGAGTCAGCAGCAAAATCTAACGTAAGTGGGAATAGATGCTTTTGTAAGTGCCGAGGGTATTGACACTGCCATTACTTACAAATAGCTTGCAATCTGTTTTCTCGATAAAGCACATGTGACTAAAATGAAACCAAATTGAATTTTTTCCCAATCGATTAAAAATTGTTATTTAAACAGTAATGGATTAAAAAAACTTCCGCAGTTTACGCAAAAATGGCTGATCAGCGGTTCCTGGACTTTTTTGAGCGCGACCCAAATCTGAGTTTGGTGAACAGCTCGCGATTTAAGCCTCAAACAACGTATGAAAATATAATGATCGTATGAATGATTTTTTGCAGTAAGTTGCTAAGTCGTTTTCAATGTCAGCAATCTACTCAAGTACGGGACAGACAGACACAGACAAGCAGTGGCAGCGTCGAAAACACACAATGCGGTTTGGATCGCCTCGGCGTGATCCATTTTTTGACCCTTCCCCACCCTTCTTTGAGTTTCGACCCATACTTTGGGAACTACTGGACTAGATCAACGAACCGACCGCTGTGTTAAACTGCAGCGACACGTTTTTCCTAATTTTAATGCGGAGCCGTTGTGATAATCAATTGTAGCTTCGTTTCTGCAAATACAAATTTTGTGCAGACTGAGTAGGTCAAACATGCAAGTTTGTTTAGAGGACATGTGTAACTTTCCCCGATTAACAATATTGTCTATAATTGTAGATCATTTTTGTGAATTGTATGCTTAACTCCAAATAGCTAGCTAATAACCTAATCGTTTTTGGTAAGCAAGTTTAGTGCAAGTAGCGTACAAAAATGCTACCGCAGTGGCATTTCATAGCGTTTAATGACATAAAACCCAAAAATTTTTCAAACGCTTTGAGGGATACTAGCTTTTACGTTATCAGCTACAAACGTCAACCAGTCGCTCAAGAATTGGACAAGATCCACATCTTACATGCGCGCAAGTTTTGTAGACCTATTTCAGGAGTCAGTGTCTCAGAGCAAGCTTGCTACTCGGCTTCGATTAAACGTGTGTTGGTGTATGTCAGGAACGTGTAAATACAAAAAGCGCAATCTTGATGGCGGCCACGATGACTTCTTGCTCAACTGAAATAATGGCTGCTAAATGCATGCTGCTGATCTTGCACTTATAGGATGGAGATTTTCAAAAACGTTTTTGCAAAAAATATTCCGAGAAAATGGTGGATTTCATCCAAAGTAGAGGCTTGGAACTTTACTAAAAAATTGTCAATCAAATGAAAATAGACTGTGTTTCCGGTTTAAATCTGAACAAGTATTCAGAAAAAAGGGTCAAAAAAATACACGTTTTATGGATAATGCTTTCAAAAACAAGGGCAGTAAATATTTCAATGTTGAGACTTGAAGGTTGTTTTCCCCCCCTATCAACATTTCTGGCTACGCGCCTGCACGAAATCGATTTCAGGTAACACTACGAATCTTGAGTCCTACAATCTTATTCAATTAATATATTCTCGTTGTTTTTTGGATTAACTTTATGAAGTAATTCGATTGGTTCAGCCAACTTCAATTTTGCTTGATCATTTCAGACGAACGACGACTTGACTATGACCAGGCGTGGCAAAGTTTCCTTTGTCGATCTGGCTGGAAGTGAGAAAGTCAAGGAAACCGGATCAACGGGCGAGACACTGATTGAAGCGACGAACATCAACAAGAGTCTGTTGACACTTGGTATGCTTGAACGATTGTATGATATCACTACTCCCGCAACGTAACTGCTGAGAAACCATGTTCACTCAAGCGTTAATTCTGGTCACAGGTCAATGTGATGCTCAGTGACAACGTTCGTACGCAATACTTAAAACCGCAAACGGCTTTATCCGAGAAATATCTCACCGTTTCCTTAAAAAATGCTCAGAGATTGCAAAATGTATTGTGTCGTAACTATGCAGAACATAAGCGTCAATAGAATCAACTTGCTTTTCCATTACCTTTAAAATGCAGCAGGTGGGTTAAAATAGTGTAAAAAGACAGTTCAGTTTCTCCCAAAGTCAAACATATTTTCTCCACTATCAGTAAACATCTACACTTCTTTTGGTGCTTTTCGTTGAATGTAACAACCGTAGAATTAGACTTATAGGAAAGTGCGAATTGTAAATGTGGCGAGTGGTCGCTGTTGAAAAGTCGGGCAATTTTATTTTATTATTTTTTTTGTACTTATTTGTTATTCGTTTGGCTCAGACACATGGTACATACCACAAGGGGTTAGTTAAAGAAAACAAGGATACAAAAATGCTTAGACATAACAGATCACCAGATAGGTGTTACGTGACACACACAGACAATCAGGTCCGTAACCGGCTTGGAAGACCAGGGGTGGCCAAGAGTTTTCTGAGAGGGGCCCATAATTTTTAAACTATGTCTAATAGTTTTCAACTCTGCCCAACACATTTTTCCAGAGGAGGCGAGAAATTTTGCGAGGGGGGCTTCGACACCCCTGGTCACGTACCTGCAGAAAATACTGATGATGAACAGACATTTTTTCTTCTTCATCTTTTGAGCCAGTTCTTCAATCCACTGCTTGGCCGCACTAGATCTCGGGCCAGATGCTGCGCAACCATTCGATTGTCTCATCGTCCAGAATCACCAGGCCGTGCAGTCCATGGGAAGGTCGATGGATTGGACATTGGACGGCAGCGTGGTCGACGGTTTGTTCTTCTGCGCCACACTCACAGACCGCAGAGAAGGCCATACCCCATTTGTACAAGCAGGGGACCCAGGCTCTTTTTGTCACTCCGGGTGGGTGCCGGTTTCGGGGATGAAAATGCGGAGTCTCGTAGTGCTCTCCAACCACTCCGCATTCCATCAGTGATCCGCCCACAATGCGCCGCACGTATGTTGTTGTTGTCAGACAAACAGATGAGTTGTTGTGCGGCGGGTACAAATGGGTGTCTTGATTTGAGGCGCCGTGCATCTCCACTCGATGGACGGGTGAGCGCTGAGTGGAGCAGATGTCTAGGCTCCATGGCACGGCGTGCTAGAGACAGTGTTACTCCATTGCGACGAAGCTCAGCAGGTTGGATTCCTGCGAGGATTGGAAGGTTGTCCGCTGGTGTCGGACGCAGGCATCCAGTCACAATTCGCAAGGCGTCGTTGATGGTGGGGTCAATGAGGCGGGTATGAGCACTGCGGCGCCAGACAGGAGCGCAGTACTCTGCAGTCGAATGCACCGGAGCTAGGGTGGCTGTTCGCAGCGTTGTTGCTCCAGCCAGAGCCAGAGCGCCAGCACCCCAGCCAGCACCAGCAAGCCGCCTCAGGAGCGCGACGCGTGATGTCAGCTTCTTGCGAAGTGACTCAAGGTGTCGGCGATACGTGAGCGACCTGTTCAACGTTACTCCGAGGTATTTGGACTCGGAGCAGCAGGGCAGATTTCGTTGTTGAAGTTGACTTTCAGCTCACGTTTAACTTCCTTGTTGTTGAGGTGGAAGGCTGCCGACACCGTCTTTGTGGTGCTGAGCTTTAGCTTCCAAGTCTGGAGGTATTCACCTACGGTTGCCATGTCTTTGGTGAGCACCCCTTCCACTGCCTAATAATCTCCGTCAGCATGCATGACTGCTAGATCGTCAGCATATGCATGCTTTCTGGAGATGGTGGGTCAGAGATGTAGATGTTGAAGAGAAGGGGTGCCAGGACAGATCCCTGTGGGACGCCGTTCTTGAGGCGTCGTAACCTGCTCCTTTGGCCATTTACGATGGCAAGCGAGAAGTTGCGATTGCCAACCATCTCTATGATCATGCTGACCATTTCTCTATCTATAAGGTACCAATCGCAGCAGCTTGTAAGTGAAGCCGAGATGCCATACAGTGTCGCAAGCTCCTGTGAGGTCGACAAACACAGTTCAGGCCTTCTTCTTAACCGAAAAGCTATCCTCGATGTCCTGTGTCAGCAGGGTGATCTGATTTACGGTCGACCTCCCGTGTCGAAAGCCCGCCTGCTCCTCAGGGGGCAGTGGGTCGATGATTGGTTCGACACGAGCGTAGATGAGCCTCTAGAGGATTTTAAAGAGGAAACACAACAGAGATATGCGACTATAGCTCTTTGGGTCCTCCAGTGGCTTTTTTGGCTTAGGGATCGCATTGTTAGTGCTCTTCTCCAGATCTTTGGAATTTTGCATTGGCGCATGCAGGAAGTGAGGAAGTCACAAAACCAAGATTTGAGAGCCGACCCAGTGTGGAGTATGAACTCCGGGAAGGCGGAATCCAATCCCGGAGACTTTCCTAGCTTCAGGTGCCTGAGGGCA
>Ga0210059_1015196_pt1 | contig 11280 bp, 5 predicted proteins | sample Ectturendosymbi2_FD_188042 | JGI IMG/M metagenome (GOLD analysis project Ga0210059, IMG submission 188042) | Ecteinascidia turbinata endosymbiont from Florida, USA - Sample 2 (SPAdes) (version 2) | ecosystem: Host-associated > Tunicates > Ascidians > Unclassified | place: Key West, Florida... | reverse complement strand
CTTGTTCACAAAGGTATGTCGTCCGAAACATGCACAAAACTTTTGTAGCAAGGGATGTCACTTTGGGGTAGCCTGCATAGGCATAGCCAGGGGGCAAAGGGGCTATGCCCCCCAAATTTTTAGAACGCAGTAATTTTGTGCTTAGAAAGGCGTTTTTCCAAACAAAATAGTGTTATTCGCCGAAAATCAAACATTTTGCCCTCCCCCAATTTTTGGGCTGGCTGCGCCATTGGTAGCCTGTAAAAAGATATTGATAGAATGTGCCCAAGCTCGCCAAGACAAACTTGGTCTTCAAACTTGAATCACACTGCAAGTCAATTATTCCAAGTTGCAAGGCCACGGGCAGATCAGCGGCACTTAATGTGAATGGCGAGAAAAAGACTTGGAAGTCCGTCTCAAGTTGGTCAAAAATCTGAAGCCGCTACTTAAACTCCGGCAACAACTCTGTTATCTTATCTTTGTATTGATTCAAGTCAATGTTTAGTCCCGTGGTACGCATACTTTTTAGACAAAGGAAATGAACAGTGTCATCACCGGAAAGTTGTATCTTCCACAAGGACAACTTCAACTTAAATGCAACCTATGGTGTCGTAATACTGAGTGACAATTCTTTTGCAGCCTTGCAACATTTTATTCAGATTATTCAAGTGCTGCGAAATATCCACCATAAAGGCAAGGTTTTGCATGTATTGTGAGATGAAATTCTAACACTGGCTTGCATTTTTTTCATGAAGTTTTCACTTTCCTCACGTAAATAAAAAAAACGCATTAGCACGGCACCTCGGCTTAGCCACATTAAACTTTACATAGCAAATTTCAATTAGAGTTGTACCTAGAACTCCGAAGGTTTCGAAATCGACATCGCTGGAGTTCAAGGTATGTTTTTTCCCGGAGTTCTAGTGTTAAACTTTATCAACAGTAGTTGAACTTTTGCATGTTCATACCTGTTTGAAAGATCAAACCGGTGTGAACATGCAAAAGGAAATATGCACAAAAAGGGGAAATTTTCACGTGAAAAAACAGAGAAAAACAATAAAATATAAGCAGTTACGTTAAGATTGCAAGTAATTGAAATCTATAGTCACCAGTCATTGAAGTATAACTGGATAGACTTCTCAAGCAAACAAAGAAGTTTTTATTTCACAAAATCATCACGCGGGCAGGATCCAACCACGCAACGGGCCGGATTTGGCCCGCGGGCTGTATGTTTGACACCCCTGCTTTATTGATTCAAGAACACAAACCGGAGCAGAATGCAAACATCCCACCGATGCCTTTATGCATTTTTAACTTGTAACTGAGCTTCATGCCTCACTCATGACGTCACGCGCCATCACCATCAGCAAGTATGCAGCTGAATCATATGACTAGACTACGTATGCTTCGCGCCACAACGTCACTACCGAAACAGCCCTTCGCGTTTTTCTACTTTCACAGCGATTTTCTCCTGAGTGACCAATAATAACTAGCAGCATGATTACAGAAGCTCAATTTGTAATGCACTGATGATGATAACAGGAGTTATCGAAACTTTTGTCATACCTCGTTGATATCGTTTTAATTGGCCGTTATTTTCATTATAATACTTTTTAGCACTTCGGCTTTTCTTGTACCAATGTGAAAGTAGTGAATATACAGGTTATGTTTTGTGCAGCCATTGCAACCGACCGTTGAAACATGACAGAGCTTTAAGTGGAACAACGAATTTAAAAAATCATTGGTTATCTTGCACAGCATTTAAAAAATCATTGGTTATCTAGAACAGCAAATAAACCACAGCCAAAAATTACAGGGTTTCTGAGAAAAGAGGGTCTGTCCCACAGAGTGCTAAAGACAAGGTGTTAAATGCTGCAGTTGCATTTTGTTCAACAGACATAAGACCATTTACTGCAATTGGAGGGAAAGGGTTTGAACAGTTGGCCAACACATCAATTGAAGTTGGTGCAAAGCATGGTGGACTTGTAGATGCTAAATCTGCAGTGGCGTATCTGTATTGCAAAGTGGCACCCATGGCAAAATGTAAATATGCGCCCTTTCTAATAATTTAAATGTTAGATGAAGGCACCATGGGCGCCCGCATAGATTTTTCTAGGGGGGGGGGGTAAAGTCGACATTTTGCTTATCCTTTTCAGATTGTTGACGATACAACGCAAATAGACGTACACAAAGTGCTTCACTCTTTCTACATCACAAAGAAAATGCCCAACGTTACAGTTGCATACAGTGTTTTCCGCCAAATATTTATTCTAGTGAGCATGGATATTTAAAGACTGAATTAGCAGAGTTCTAAATGAAATACAAATTTTGTGAATTATTAGAATAAGTATAAAATTTTATCAAAGACGAACAAAATACATATTTGATTGAAATAGCTTCCCTTCTTTTATTGTTTTCCAATGATTTGGAATGTTCCAAGTGCGCGGTATGAGATTTCACTGCGCAAATGATCTGGTGGTGCTGCGCAGTTGCGCACTTTGGAGGGAGCATTAATTGCAAAAAATACGCTTTGTTGGCAGCAACGCTTCTTTTTCACTCATGTTTCTTTACACATAGTATAAACCAGGGGTGGACAACCTTGTTCAATGGAAGAGTCATTTGCACAAAAGCAAAAACACCAGTAAGTCGCAAAAATACTTTGTAGTGTCTAGGAGACAAGTACGGCAAAGAATGCAAGTTTTACATGAAATGATGTACAGTAATTGTCAATATTGAGTTTTTGTTTGATTTCCTAGTCCCCGAAAATTTGGACAATACCTTGTTGTAGCCGTACGAATTAATTCTTCCAAGGGTTAATTTTTAGGGTTGCACGATGGCTTGACTTTACGAACTTCTTTCCAGAGAAAAAAAGTCACAGCAATATGTCGTGCTATATACAAAAATGAGTTTGTATACTGGTCTTAAATTGTGGGTATTTTCTGTAACCTGAAACCTTTTCTGGAACGAAAGTTTTTTCAGAGCCAGACAGTTTCGTTTCGACAGCAGGCAAATTTTTGACAAACGGTTGGCGAACTGGGCAGTCATCACCGACTACATTAACGATGAATGGACTTACAAGGAATGTAAAGCATGGTTTTAACTTTTGGAAATGGTCAAATCTGGCTTGGAGCTCCTCCAGAGGTTTTACAATTTATTTTTATATTCTTCCACTTTGTGGTCCTGCAAATGCCCCTTCGCGAAAAGCATTTGTTCTCATTCTGACATATGGAAAATGACAGAATGCTTTAGACAATATGTATCTTTAAAAAAATTTAATTTCTTCTGGAAACTTATGTTGCCTAACTTGAGCTTTAGGTTCACTATCTTTGTTATCAATTTGCATAGACTCTCTGGTAACTAACGGGGTGGATCCAGGGGCGATTGCCCCTCCAAAAACCTGCGAAAGTAACTTTATTCACCATAATTTTTGCAATCCGGAAAACAAAATTCGCGATATAAGGCCATTTCGCCGTCCATTGTTTTGTCACAGCATTGTTGTGAAGTATATCTCATTTCTCTGACAGTAGGGAAGCCGTTATTAGAGTTGACTAGCAAATATTACTGAAACCGCCTCCCCTAAGTTTACTGACTGGATCCGGCTGATGAGCTCGAGTAAACACATTGATAAATGAAACAAACGTTAAATATGAGGCAACAAGGTTCTGTCAATGTGAGATATTGCTATTTATCTAGAAGAGCAACACAAAATATGTCGTAGTTTGCCCACCATTGGTATGAACGCACGTAGCTTACCGCTATTAACAGTCGCTGTCTCGCTGCATTACCTGCCAAGATGTCTGCGTTCAGCAGTTACACATCAGGCAGCAACAGTGTTTCCACAGGCTTCTCTGCAAAATTCACTAGATTCACAAAAAAAATCCACTAGATCTGAAAACAAATCACGAGATTTCATATCTTTGCATCGAAGATTGCAGTTTTGCTTGAAATTATTTAGTTATTTGCTTTATTGCCCAAAAACCTTTACATAATTTGCAAGTTTGTTAAAATTGATCATCCTAAAGCCTGGAAAATCTCACACCAACAATCTCAGGCTTTTCTCAAGAGCTGAAAATGACATCATTCACGGAGTTTTTCATACCAATTAATCTAACATTTATTAATCATTTACACTGCAATGTTCCTGCAAAGAAATAAAAATCCTGTGATGGCCAATAATGCAGCAATAAAAACCATGGAAGTGAAAAGAATGAGAAACTCAAATCACAAAACTTGTTCATTCTGTTGGTAGAGGTGGCCGGAGTCACTTTTTCAGACTCTGACTCCGCTCCTGTTCCAAAATTTTTGAATCTGGGTCCGGATCAGGGTCCTGCAGTTTTTCAAATTTGAGAATCCGACTCCTGTTCAGACTCCGGCTACAGTCATCGATCCAACCGTAATTTTCTCATGTTTTTACTTAAGAAATGACCACACAGACGTCTGCTACTACCAAAATTGAAAAGTGACCCTGGATCCAGGTCAGGTTTTTCCCAAATTTTTTGACTCCGGATCCGGGTCCGAAAGAAAAACGCAGAATCCTGCCGGAGTCGACTCCGGATCCGGTCCCACCTCTGTCTGTTGGTGCAAATCTTCGAACAACAATTGGCATAATCAATTGTTTACGGATTAAAAACGCTTGAAAAAAGTTAAAAAGGGCTGAAAAGTTGAAAATTTACAAAAAAGACAAACGACCTTCTTCACACGTATACTCTGAAAAAAAATCACTAGATTGCAGTGAAAAACACTAGATCTCTAGGTCAGTCTAAAAATCACAAGATCTAGTGAAAAATCACTAGCCGTGGCACCAGGGGGCGGCAAAACAGCGACGGCCGTAACTTGAAGCAACATAGGCTAATAGTAGAACAATTCGTTCCCGATTTTCGAAACCTGCATTTGCATCCAAAGTTGTGAATTAAGTGAACTGCAATTTTATGACTGCATCACACAACAACAGTGAACTGACTCCTTTTCAGTGTGTCTGCTCAGTGTCATATCAACAAACAAACTGTCATTTGCAAGAGTTTACCCAACTAACCGGCATGAAACTGCTGATTTTACGTTTTCTAGAAATTTTTGCTTCTTAGTTCCAATTTCCAGGGGAGGGAAATGCCTATTTTGCCCCCCCCCCTGCGGACGCCCATGGTAGGCACAATATTTACGAAAGATAAACCATGAAGAACATACATTTTTTGAAACGGAAAATATTTTTGTTTGTTTTTGCTTTAAACGTTTCAGCATAACGACTACAACATACTTCTATACCAGGGCCGGATTAGAGGGGGCAACGGGGGAAATTGCCCCTGGCGGCCCCGTGATGACAATTATTTATTTTAAATAAAATACTCGTTTGAAAAATTGTCATTCAGAAGCGATGCAAGAATACAAATCTGTATTCCGATGTTGCATTAAGTATGTTTATTTATTTCTCTACAAGTTTGGCTTTCTGCCGGTTTGAGTAATCACTACTGAATGTAAATGTTTTCGGTTTTGTTCAATGCAAATATATTTGAATTTTGCTTGCAGATTTTTCCTAATAGGCCGAATCGTTTTTTGGCATGGGTATGTTTATTTACTCGTGCATCAAGCCTACTGCATAAATGTCGCGAACACGATACTATTTGCGGGCTAAACTTAAAACTAGTCCTGCTGTGGCTGTTGTTTAATTTAGTGTATAGCAGCGGTTCTTGAGTAATTGTCCTATTTTTCAAGCCCTCCTGACTTTTAATAAACTGTAAAAACAGATGTATTTATTGGTAAATTTATTGATCAAACTTTCCATGTTGTAGGGCACGTAAGAGCTTGAGCCCCCTGGAAATTTATTGACACCCCCTGTAGTGGCGCGCCCTCCTTGGTTAAGAACCACAGGTGTATTGTAATTTGTATCAATGACCGTAACTTCTTGTTCCGTCTACAGTTAGCCCAGTCGAAGTGCGACCCTTTATTTTATCACAACGAGTAACTTATGGTGGAAATGCACTTTTCTTCCGATGGCAAGTATTGTTGTGTTACATCATGAACATATGAAGCAAGCCAGGCCATTTATACCACATGCTGTTGCGTGTTCTGTCAGTCGATTTCAGTGGTGCCGCTCCTAGTGTTTTTCCACTAGATCTAGTGTTTTTTCATTTCACCTAGTGTTCTAGTGTTTTTTAAGGCTATCTAGTGTTTTTTATGAGTGAGCTGAATGTAAGTAATTGCACAGTTTTGTGTAATTGCAACAGTAATTGAGACCTTTTGCTTTAGAGCAATTGTGATTTGCTAAAAATTCTACCTAATTAAATCTTAATTACACAAAACAATATAATATGTTTTGAATTAAACTTCGGCGAAGTCACTTGATCACCTGTTAACAGTTTCAGTGATCTGTACAAACAAGCACGAGTGTTGTTGTTATCTCCCGTTTTCTCTGTCTCTGGTCTCCAATGAGTTGCACAATGTCTGTGGTTGGCATTGCAATGCATTTTCTGGGCGTTTTCACTGAGTGCAAGTTTGATTTTGTAATCTAGTGTTTTTTATCATGAAATATAGTACTTTTCATAACAACAGAGTGGCAACACTGGTCAATTTGTAGAACGAAAGAGCAGAAAACAAGATTGCAGTGTTTAGCTAGGGCGATTCCGAAATTTGTAATGCCTTCAGGAGCTAAATAGCGCAAAGTTTCTAAGGAAGCCTTCTCTTGGAGACCTTCTGCCGACAGTTCTGTGTATAATTGCTTGGCCCCTACATCTGAACTGTACACAGCTCCTAAATTGTCACAAGTAGATTTTAGTTTTTCACAGTCAGAACCTTTTCACACGGCCTTGGACATCGATCAGAAAGCCAAATTCGGACAGAAAAAGCTAGCTCCAAACAAAATTAATAAATCTGTTTCATGGGTTTACATTTATTGCTCAACTGGTACCAGTGGCGTAACAAGAGGTTTGAGTAAGGGGGCTGAAGGGGGCCCTTAGCCGAAGGGGGCCAATTGACCACTGTTTGGGAATGCAATAAATAGTTCCCAAGAACTCATGTAAGTTTTTCCACAAAAGCAGAAAATATTTGTCGGGTGATGTAAGTAGCTTCAATTGGGTAAATGACATTAAAGTAGAAATTCACGTTTTCATGTAACATATCCTATCCAGAGATGTAGTGCTAACAAAAAAGATGAAGGAATGCATCCAAAAAAATTGCCGTTTCTTACATGTATCTCCATCGCCTTGAACTACAGAGGCAAGCACTAGAGAGAGATAGCAATTCGGGGCATTAAACTAACAGGAAAACAATCAGCAGCAATAGAGCTTGCCCGACGAGATCACTCTACTGATACCAGGTTGCACTATTATTGCGTAGGGATAATTGAATTACGATAATTCGCTTGTGGTGACTATCACAGTGAATTATTACTTGAGGGTACCATCTACTGGTGACAATTAAATTTGCATGTGGCACCATCTCTAGGCCGCCACATCACTTCCCTATCCATTAGCTTGAAGTTCTATCACTTTATCTTTCATATTTAACTTTATCATTTTTACAAGTGTGACCCTTGTCATTTGGTTCAAGACGATCTTCAATAGAGGATGTTACTAAGAGGGGCTTATGACCTTTCTCCCAGGTCCCTTACCGGGCGCCATTTTGTTATAGGTATCTCCATCGCCTTGAACTTTTGAGGCAAGTACAAGAGAAAGATGGTGATTCGGGGCATTTTAAACTAACAGGAAAGCAACCAGCAGCAATAGAGCTCACCAGACGAGCTCATTCTACTGACACTAGGTTGCACTATTATTATTTAGGGATAAGTGAATTATGATAATTCGCTTGTGCTTACCATCACAGGGACTTGTTACTTATGGGCACCATCTACCAGTGACCATTTATTTACGTGTGGCGCCATCTCCAGACCGCCACACATTTTGAAACAACTTCAAACTCATTTTAAAGCAAAATATTAAAAAGTTGTGGGAACGCCGCTCCCACGCGTTCCCGCCCCAGTACACTCCTGATCCTATCTAAAATTGATGCCCATCAACAGTGGCGTGACTAGAGGTTTGAGTCAGTGGGGGGCAAACTTTTCTGAAGGGAGCCCATAGGTCACCGTTTGGGTATGCAATAATTAGTTCCCAAAAGCTCACATATGTTACATATACTGTATATGGGTGTAAGTCTTCGCTTTATTCGCTCCACATATACTATGGGTGTAAGCAGGCTTCGTCCTTGGAAGTCTGCAGACTAGATGACCCTTGGTCCTTCGCAGCCTCCAACTCCCTCATGCATTCTATACATCTATGTACTTGGAAGTCATTGCAGTTCTTCATTATAATAATTATGATGGCGACATTCATGCGTGTGTCTTAAAAGCGTGCGTTTCATCAAAGTACAGTAAATGCACTAGCGCCATCAAGCGTGTACTCTATACTACCGCAATGTACATATCCTCGTCTTCTTTCGTGTATTTATGTTTTTCTCTTTTCTGCGATGCATGTTTAAAGTCTAGCGTTCTGCATGTGGGAGTGAAGACGTTACACAATGCAATACATTACTGAACAAAACATCCTTAGTAATTTGTTTATGATTCAGAAAAATATGAAGGGCAACATTGCATCAAATTGCATGGTTGTACTACCTTTTTCAGATATTATTTATAAGAGAAACAATAGACAAATCTATCTCCTAACATGCCGCAAGTGCTATCTTCTTTTGGTGGGCTTATTTGATGCGCACTTGTATGAATAAATGCAACATCTAATTCGTCAATGCATCGGTTGCCCATGAGTGGAAAATTTTGCCTATGAACAGATGTCTTTAAGCCCACAGAATAAAACAAATTATTAAAAATCTAACACATTAAAAACAAAAAATAGTCTTTGATTCATTTTAATTCAATTTTTCAAAACTTGTTTATTTGTAAAAACTAGTTTTTGCTTATTTCAAATGCCTGTATATTTCACATTCCTCAATACTAGAATTTCGTGGGGGGCATACAATCAAGCAGTTGCTCCGCGAATCACCAGACCTATCTGCATGTCCCAGGTTGTTACGACTACAGATCTGATGTTTAGGAAAATTTTTGAGCTTTTATGTTTTGACAAACTTCATGCTGAAATGGTTTGGTGTGATACTGAATGAAGTTGTGATGATTTTTGTTTGTGGGATACATGATTGTCGAGATTCAGGTCACACTGTTGCTAACCTGGAACTTCACACGGAGCGTCACTGGCCTCAGATATTTCTTAGATTAGTGGATGTTAGAGATGGCACGGGCCGCTAACAGTCCAGTCTTCGGGCCGTCCGCTAAAGGTTTTGAAACAGTCCGCAAACAATTTTTTTAGACGTCATTCCAATTTTTTTAGACGTCATTGAAACAGTCCGCAAAGAATTTTTTTAGACGTGACGTCATTCCGGGCCGCTACGGGCCGCTGCAGTCTGCTCGCCGGAAATTTTTGTTTTTTGCAAAGTTTCAAAATCCAACAACGAACTTTTTTTGCTGCTGTTCTTTCCATTTTACCATTATACCAACGTTCCGTTTCACTTGTTTCCACGCAAGTCAGTGAACCATGTTATGAATCAACCAAAACAACAGACACTTTCATTTATAGCCGGTCGCCGAGGTTTAGGTTTAGGACAAGTATTCCCAAACTTACTTTGGCAATGTACCCCTTCAGCATTCCTTATATGAACATGTACATCTAAAATTTCTTATGACAAAAAGGCTGAGGAAAATAACAAAAATTATTTACCAATATAAGCGTATAATGATTTTGAAAATATTCACTGACGTAGACCTATGTTTAAATTCGAGTATTACGAAATGAATAATATGTAAACATAATTTTTCCCTTCTATTGCTAACCTTAAATGTACCCTTTCAGATAGGAAAATCTATCCCTAGGGGTACATGTACCCCAGTTTGTGAACCCTTCGTTTAGGATGAGGGGTTAGGCTTAGGTTAGGGTTTAGGGCAGGGGTCACTGAACTTTTTAAAACTAGGAGCTATTTCTTGGCACAAATTCATGCGAAGGGCTACCAGTTTAATATACAGATTTTTCAAATAAAAATTTGCACAATATGTCTTCATATTATGTTACCATTAATAATAAATATTAAATATATTTATCAATCAATGTGAAGACGCTGATCGTGTAGATGCTGTTGTCAGAACAGGCCTATGTGCGACCCATGTGGTCCGTACGGGCGACCTGGTGCCCGCGGGCACCATGTTGGTGACCCCTGGTTTAGATTTACTATGTTACTAGCAAGTGTAGTGCAGCCTAGTGCACTCTTGTCATGCATCAGGGTCATGTTATAGGTGACGGACGAATAAGTTTTCATAATTGAAGGTCCAGTGGTGGACCTAAAGCCACTACCTTAAGACTGCATGGTTTAGTGTCCAAAGAACAATTAACTGAAAACTTGTTGTTACTTTGCATTTGAGGTTATGTTATATTACGGGCTACGGGCCGGTCCGGGCCAGAAAATAAGTTGTAGTTTAGCATAAACGGGCTGGGCGGTTTCTTGTTAGCTCCGGACGGGCCGGGCTGCAAAAGTGCTGGCCCGTGCCATCTCTAGTGGATGTGACACATTTCAATTTTAGCAGTTTTTTGAAGGAACAATCGACAAATTTACAGTAAAGGTAAATAAAAAAATTTCTTAGAAGTTAGATAATTAGGCTACAGGTAAAGCATTAAATCCCACTATTTCCTTTATTTTCTGTCAACTTTTCAGGATGTTATATCCAAGAAAATACTTTGGGATTTTGTAAGTTTATATTTGTCTAGCAGTTTTCTATAAAATCATTTGCCTTCAGTTTTTCATATGCATTCTTCTGTCTGTTCTTCTCTTTTATGTATTCGTGACTCGTGAGTCCCCTCAGTCAGTCCTTTATGATGCTTCATTACTCAGAACTCTTGAGAGTGCATGCTCCCTAGTCTCTACCCCTCGCATCGGCGGTAATTGTAAGCAGACCTAACCAGGGAGTGGAACAAGGTGTTACGCTGGAGTCGGCATCTTCGAAAGGCTCTGACAAACCCGTGGTTTAGAAAACAAGGGGCAACTCCGGTGAATTTTATCCTGTGTTATCAGAAAATGTTTGTACCCAAAAAATTCTTTATTTTAAAATTCATGCATATTTTTACAGATGATCAGGGAACTTTTTGCCTGGTTTTTGCATTTTATTTCACTAGTCGCTAGTTGCTACAATTCGAATATACAAGGGTGACCCAAAAAGATGTGTACCCATGAAAATTTCAATTGTGACTTTGATTAAAAAGCTATTTATTTCAAATTACAACCACACATTATTCAGTTTATGGAAGACCATTCACCAGAGTT
>Ga0210059_1015195_pt1 | contig 11280 bp, 9 predicted proteins | sample Ectturendosymbi2_FD_188042 | JGI IMG/M metagenome (GOLD analysis project Ga0210059, IMG submission 188042) | Ecteinascidia turbinata endosymbiont from Florida, USA - Sample 2 (SPAdes) (version 2) | ecosystem: Host-associated > Tunicates > Ascidians > Unclassified | place: Key West, Florida... | reverse complement strand
GACAAGCCAAGCGCTCGTAGCTTCTTTTGATGAACGAGTTGCAAATCTCGTTCATCTTGGTTTCTCCTAGCAAGTAAGAACTTTTCTACAGGGCCAGACACGAGGCGGCCAACCTGCTTGAAAAGAACAAGACGTTGTTCTTTCTCAAAATTGGAAGCCGCCACTAAAAGCTGGCGGCGTCTGTTAAGTTCCTTGGTCAACAGAAACCTGCGAAAAGAGTGCACGCAGCGCGCCTCCTGCAAGTTAGACCTGTAGAGTTTAAACTGTAAGAACCTGGGAGAAAGGTTCTTAAGTTTGTCAACGAAAGCTTGTGATAGTCCACTAAATAACTCACAAATATAAAGTGATATAACTATTGAAAGATTCAATGTCAATGAAAAGATGCACAACACTTACTGTACACTGAATAGGTAACTTAACTGGAAAGTGGAAATTCCTCCCTGGGGGGGAAATTCCTCCCCGGTTGGGAACCACTGATCTAGGGTAATGACTGAAAAAGCACCACATACAAATCAGCAAAGCATCCAAAAAACAGGTGATGTGGCTACATCTCCAACCTTGATTGGTCCCATCTTGGTATAGAGCCAGCAAAACTGTCTTAAGATTGCCTGGAGCATTTAGAGTCTTCCCGGGGCTTTTGCAACCATCACCCTCCACAGAGGAAAAGTGGGTATGAAATCGAAAAAATGATCATCAAAAAATAATAATGCTACCTTGTTAGAGCCAACAAATTTTTTACCAGCCTGGATGCTTGTAACCAGTTAACACTTTGACATCCGGGTTAATTCAGTGGTTCGCAAAAAACACCTGGATCGCACGTGGATTTGCACGGGAATATCTTGGCTCCAGTTAGCGTTACGGACCAGGTCGAAGTGTCAAAAGACGCGGCAAGTCTTGCAGTTTGCACTCAAAAATTTTTTTTTTATTGGAAACTAGGCTACAATCCGAGTCCTTTGATACTTTGGATGACCTGCTGGGGTTTCAGGTTCAAAAGTTATGATCTAAAGTAATAAAAATATTTGACTAATTAGTTAATTAGATAATTAATTAATTTGTTTATTTTAGATCATAACTTTGAACCAGAAACGCTAGAAAGCCTATTAACGGCTCAAAAGACTTGGACTCGAGCCTAGTTTCCAATGAAAACTTCAGCGAAATACTTTGGCCTAGTGGTTGGGCCCTAGGCCAGGCAACATGAGCCAAAATGGCCCAACAACTACTTCACTTATGACGTCAGTCACAAAAAATCTGCAAGCCCCAACCAAAAAATTTTTTTTCGAGTGCAGACTAAAAGAAGACTTGCCGAATCTTTTGAGGGTTTGAACAGGTCTCTGGCACAATCGGCGGAGGAGCTATGGCGTTGGTAAAGCAACTGACAACCTTGGTTTTACGCCGATTTCAAAGTACGAATATATTGTACCCAGATTCTCAAAGTGTTAAGGGCTCTTTGTATCCATACGCTAAACCTCTCATGTCACATTTCTGCGATTGAAGTGAAGAAGTACAATTTAACACTTTGGTGTCCGGTGGCTTGCAGGGATTTTCAGAAAAAAACGCCTAATTGCACATGGCTTTAAGTGGGAATTTCTCCGGTCTGCTATGCTTTACAGACCCGGTAAAAGTCTTAAACGACGCGGCAAGTCTTCTAGTCTGCACTCAAAAAAATTTTTTTGCTTGGGGTATGCAGGTTTTTTGTGAGTAACGTCATAAGTGGAGGGCTTTTAGGCCACCTTGGCCCACTTTTTCTGGTTCTGGGCGCCAACCGTTAGGTGGTAGTATTTCACTGAAGTTTTTACTGGAAACTAGGCTATAATCTGGGTCTTTTGATACTTTGGATGACCTGCTGGGGTTTTGGGTTCAAAAGTTAGGATGTAAGTTCGTAAATTTTTTTGACTAATTAGCTAATTAATTAATTTGTTTATTTTAGATCATAACTTTTGAACCAGAAACGCTAGAAAGTCTATCAAAGGCTCAAAAGGCTCGGACTCGAGCCTAGTTTCCAATGAAATCTTCAGCGAAACACTTTGGCCTAGCGGTTGGGCTCTTGGCCAGGTAACATGAGCGAAAATGACCCCAAAACTTGTCACAAAAAATCCGCACCCCCCAACCAAAAATTTTTTCTTCGAGTGCAATCTACTAGACTGGCCGATCCATTTGAGACCTTGAACAGCTCTCTAGCGCAATCAGCGGAGGAGCTATGGCGTTGGTAAGGCAACTGAAAACTGCTGTTTTTTAGGCCGAAATCGAAGTACGAATACATCGTACGCTGGCTCTAAAAGTGTTAATGTTATTAGTATTAATCAAAACTACTGTTGTTCTCATCAGTCAATTGAAATAATGAATGGAAACCATTACTGTATTAAAGAAAGTAGATGTAGGAACCTGATAGTCAACTTCAGGGTTCCTACTGAGTCTGGAAAAGTATGGAAATTGTTGGGTCAAAGATTGTTTTTGGTCTCTGAGTATGGAAGAAGAAGATAATTTGCCTGACTTGATCTTTTCAATTGCATTTTCATAATATTTCAATTCAGATTGATAATAGTTTTAATTTCATTGTGTAACTATTATAGTGCCTGTATTTGACTTGGGTATGTCATTTGGAAAAGTTAAGTCTGGATGCAATCTGAAAAAAGTCTGGAAATTATGTTTCAATCTTGCATGGGAACCCTGCAACTTCAAATTTCTGATTGCATTTTTTGCTTTTCGTAACAAGTTCGTCAACCAAAAAAGAAACTAAACCTGTTGTGATGTCTTCAAGAAAATATGTAACGCTCTTGTAGTTATTTGTTAGACAGACTTTTTCAACAGTATAGAGATGACCTTGTTCCCTTCATTCAGAAAACAAATTGGTGACTGCATTATAATTTGTATTTGAAAACACTGTTTATTCATATGTAACTGTCAATACATGCATACAAGTAATCGTATGGCACATTAACATTCAAATTAATTATTTAGAAAATCTAGAATACTCATTGGAATGTCAAAAGTGATCTGCTAATGCCCATTTCTGCCTGCTGTGTGGACCACACTGTTACTGTTATTTGGTTGTACTTCAACAATGACATAATAAAGATTGTTTTTTTTAAAGATGCAAGTATTGAAAAGATTTAGGTTAAGGGTCAATGATATTATCAAAGCATATACAAATGATTTAACACCTTGAGAACTGGTGTACAATATATTCATACCTAGAAATTGGCCTAAAACCAGCAGTTTTCAGTTGCCTTACTGACGCCATAGCTCCTCTGCCGATTGCGCTAGAGAGCTGTTCAAACCCTCCGGAGATTTGGCAGGTCTTCTAGTCTGCATTAGAAAAAAAGTTTTTGCTTGGGGGTGGCAGATTTTTTGTGAGTGACTTCATAAGTGGAGGACTTTTAGCCACCTTGGCCCACTTCACCTGGCCCTGGGCCCAAACCGTTAGATGGTAGTATTTCGCTAAAGTTTTTATTGGAAACTAGGCTACAATCTGAGTCTTTTGATACTTTGGATGACCTGCTGGGGTTTTGGGTTCAAAAGTTTTGATCTAAGGTAATAGAAATATTTGAGTAATTAGTTAAATAGATAATTAATTACCGTATTTATTCAACTATAACGCGCACCCTTAATTTTTGATTGAAAATTGGTATAAATTTTTATTTCACTTTTTCTCAGCTCAGATCATGGATTGTAAGTGACGAATGCTGTTGAAAGCGTGCGGCTATGACAAAACATTTATCGACAACATACGGTACCCTGGTAAAGTTGCAACATCGATGTCATCCTTTACGTTGCAACATTTTGTATTATTACATCATAGAGCCTAAGTAGCATTGCAACTGCAAACAAGGATGTTTATCTGCAGCACATTGTATCCACAGATACCACACGGTAAAACGCTAACACTCTGGTCTTAGGAAGCGCTGTCCCATTTGACAGAAGCTCTGGTATACGAAAAGAACTAGGGCTGCATTCTACATCCAGGTCATGCATCGTGTACCAACTCATATTGAATTCTAGAAAAGCGCAGACACTTGTCGAAGCTACCCAACGTTGTGCAACACAGATACAGCAGGAATGAAAATCATGCGCGCTGCCATTTTGTAACAAAGGCTTAAATTTCTTTTTTTGTTTTGACCAAATGTTTAGTTGTGTAGTGCGAGTGCACAACCATGTTTTTGCACCCCTGCGCTATGCTGAAACAGGCTATATGAAATATACCGTACTTGCGCATTCTCTTGTGTATGACTTGTTTATTATGCGCACCTGAACTCATGTGCCCTCTGGCGCAAAGGCATAAAAATCTAACACCTCGTTTATAACGTGCACCGAACTTTGCGTTGGTGTTGTTGGTATGCAATTTTGCGTGTTATACTCAAATAAATACGGTAATTTGTTTGTTTTAGATCATAACTGTTGAAGCAGAAACGCTAGAAAGTTGATCAAAGGCTTAAAAGACTCGGACTCGGGCCTAGTTTCCAATGAAAACTTTAGCAAAATACTTTGGCCTAGTGGTTGATCCCTAGGCCAGGTAACATGAGCCAAAATGACCCAAAAACTACTTTACTTATGATGTCATTCACAAAAAATCCACAAACCCCAACCAAAAGTTTTTTTTGAGTGCAGACTAGAAGACTGGCCAATCTGTTTGAGCCCTTGAACAGCTCCCTCGCGCAATTGGCGGAGGAGCTAGGGCGTTGGTAAGGCAACTGACAACTGCTGGTTTTAGGCCAATTTCACAGTACGAATATATATATCGTACCCCAGCTCTCAAAGTGTTAACTGCAAAAATGACATGTGGACTGAAATCATTAACCCTTGCAGATTCAGAAGTCATAACTTTTAGAATGCCACAAGTTTGAAAGTGTGGACTAGCATAAAGTGAAAGTTGCATGTAAATTCCATGAAATATGAAGGCTGTTGACTATAAACATAGTCATAGAACATATTTTTGATTCATGAAAGAGATATATTATCATCATAGGATTAACATTTGATGCATGTATGCCATGAGTGTCAATGAAATTACTAACTGGCAGTTTCAGTATTGGCATTTCAATAAATATTTCATTTTTGTACACCAGTGCTGGTGTTATGAACTTATTTGCATCAAGAGATATTGCATAAGCGCAAAAACGTTAGAATTAAATTTAGTTGTTTCTAGTCAGGATTGATTGATTTAAATCATTTCATTCAAATCAGTAATAAAATCAAAAAAATCAAGCAACAAATCATACGCAGTTTTGAAGCTTTCTGTTGTTTGTATGACACATTTAATTGGTATTCTAATCAGTTTCACTTATTGTTTAAGAAGGGAGAAACTTCTTATGACAACACAAGTCCTAAAATCTAAGATTTTATGAATCATACCAACCGTGAGGTCCCAGATTCATTGCCAACTAACTGCAAAAGTGGTATGTGGACTGAAATCACTAACATTTGCTGACTCAGAAGTCAGAATGTCGCAAGTGTGAAAGTGTAAACTGGCATTTAAAGCAGGCCTGTAGCCAGGTTTGGAGGGCAAAATAAACTGTTAGAGGGTCAAGATTTTTGTTTTTATTATGGTATATGTTTTAAACAAGATTTTCTTCTGGGCACAACAAAATTTAGGGATACCGCCTCTGAATGCCCCCATGGCTACGGGCCTGTCTTAAAGTAAAACTTACATCTAAATTCCAGCAAATATGTAGGCTGTTGACTGCAGAAGTAGTAGTTTTAAAACATATTTTTGATTCTGATTAACAATGCACATATGTTATAGGTTTTTGCCATTTTATACATGCAAGTTTAATTTCATTTTGTACACTGGTACTGATGCAATGAATTAAATTTCTTTAAGAGTGGTGAATAAGTGCAAAGTAATTTTGAATCAAAGTTCAGTTGATTTTAGTTGCTGTAGAAGAAGAAACAAAGCACAAAAAATAATATTAAGACAAACTTCTTAAAGTTAAAAACTACTGCTTGTTGGGTGGTCATTCTCTACACATTAAATCATGAAAATCAAATAAATCCGATTTAAATCAAAAAAATCTGATTTTTTTTAATTTAAAAAAATCATGATTTTTATCAACCCTGAGGCCACATATGTGCAATACTGTATTGACTGGTTGTTCATCGGATGCCAGCATAATGAAGTGGTCCATTTAATATTTTTAAGAAATGGTCCATGGAGCCAAAAAGGTTAAGAAGCACTGGTTTAGATTTATGAAATGCTTTGTGTTTTTCAAAGAGATAGAAAAACTGCATCAGTCAATGTGCATTAAGAACAGGTTTTTGTCCTCATTTGCTGTTGATGAAATAATGTTTATTTGTGTTGTTTTATTTGTAGACTTGAGTACTTACTCAAACATTTTTAATTTGCAGGAGGAAGCTTCGCACCACCTAACACCAGAACCGGCTTCAACTATTCAGTGAGTTAAAATATATATTTTTAACATTCATTGCTTCTCGTTTTTAATGCTGTGAACTTATAGGATGTAAAAAATGGAGTTGTGTGTTCCTTTGCAGACCTCATGCAATTGAAGGTGAAACAATGTAGCAGAGAAATGAAACCAAAAAAACTGTTTAGGTTGAACAGGCATTACACAGTTGGCTTTCAAAGACTGGAGTGAGTAAATGCACATGTGTTGTAGTGACAGTTAGTAATAAGAAAATTCAGTCATGGTATCTTTTTAATTGCAGACTCTGTTTTCTAGTATGTTGATTCATTTGGCTAAATATGTAAAGCTTTTGAACTTCATACTATCTATTGAAACAAATCTGTTGCCAGCAAAGAATGTGACACTAAGATTTTACAGAGTACAGAGTATTATATTAAGCCTATTGAGTAGGCATCTTCAGCTCCTAAAATTTTATAGTATTCAAGGAGATGAGCCTGAAAAGATATGTTCTGTATATTTTTAACAATCATTGCTTCTTAATTTTTCACACTTTGGTGTCTGGCCGAAATCGGGAATTCTCACGCCAAAACAGCCGGATTGCACGTGGCTTTGCGCAGGAATTTTTCCGGTCTGGTAAGTGCTACAGACCAGGCCAAAGGCTCAAAAGACGTGGCAAGTCTTCTAGTCTGCACTCGAAACAATTTTTTGCTTGCGGGTTGTGGATTTTTTCTGAGGGATGTCATAAGTGGAGGACTTATAGGTCGCCTTGGCCCACTTTACCTGGCCCTGGGTGCCATCTGTTAGATGGTAGTATTTTGCTAAAGGTTTTATTGGAAACTAGGCTACAATCCAAGTCTTTTGATACTTTGGATGACTTGCTGGGGTTTCGGGTTCAAAAGTTATGATCTAAAGTAATAAAAATATTTGACTAATTAGCTAATTAATTACCGTATTTATTTAAGTTCATAACTTTTAAACCAGAAACGTTAGAAAGTCGATCAAAGGACTTGGACTTGAGCCTAGTTTCCAATGAAAACTTCATCGAAATACTTTGACCTAGCGGTTGGGCCCTAGGCCAGGTAACATGAGCCAAAATACCCAAAAACTACTTCATGATGACATCACTAACGAAAAATCCACAACCTCCAACCAAAAAATTTTTTTTCGAGTGCAGACTAGAAGACTTGCCGAATCTTTTGAGGGTTTGAACAGGTCTCTAGCGGAATCGGCGGAGGAGCTATGGCGTTGTAAGGCAACCGAAAACTGCTGGTTTTAGGCCGAAATCTAGGTACAATATATTCATATGCCGGCTCTCAAAGTGTGGTTTCCAAATAAAAACTTAGTCAAAAAATTCCATCTTGCAGTTAATGTCCAAAGCGAGGTAACCTGAGCCAAAATGGCCTAAAACAGAGGTGTGCAATAGGCGACCCGCGGGCCACAATCCGGCCTGCCAAGCCATTTAGAGTGGCCCTTGCCAACACTCTGATTGTTCCCCATCATGCATGAAAATCCTAATCCGACAGTTTATGTTAAAAAACTAAATTTTTCGTGTGGCCAACCTAGATGTCTGAAGTTGGTTATATGGCCCACAGACAAAAAATGTTGCACACCCCTGGCCTAAAACCTGTCCTATTATGATGCCACCCACAAAAAAAATCCAAAACTTTACAATTTTTTTTCAATGGAATCTAGATGACTTGCTGCATCTTTTGAGTCTTTGAACAGCTCTCTAGCGCAATCGGCAAGCAAGTTATGGTGTTGTAAAGTGACGATAAAAACGTGGATCATGCACGTCTTGAAGGTAAAAACAACCTGGTGCCAAAGGTGTTATGTAAGAAACATTGCTCAGCTGGTGGTTTATTGGACCCTTTTACAATAGCAAAAGTGATATTCACACTTAGTAAAATATTCCTAATTTTTTTGTGGTGGCTGAAATGGGGCCTGGGTAATTTTTCTTTTCAGTGATGAGTGCAAGCAATAGTTATTTTATGTTTCTCAGATCAAATAATCACTTGTGTTTTCTAGCCTGCTCAATCTCCTCAACAGCAACAGTATCTTGGCACGCAAGGTAGTCCAAATGATATGAGCAGAAGTCATGTTATTCCACAATCTGCTCCAGTAAAAGCCCATGTTGGTGGAACGCCAGGGCATGTGTATTATCCACAGGCAATCCCTAATTATCAGCAGGTAAGCAATTTGGATATAAAACTACATGTGCTAGTGAATGCAGTTCTTGATTTACAGGACATGCTGTTTCAGTGGAACCGGGTTTTATCATGTTTGGGAAGCTATGATTTAGAAGTTGCTGTGCATCAAACACGTGTAAACTTAATGTAATGGGGGCTTTACTTCAGCCAGTGCAACGTTCACAATAAAAGTATTTTGGTCACAATTAGGTAAAATGTAAGTATTTTAATTTACAAACAACTTGTCCATTAGAAAAAATAGTATGAATTTGTTGTTATCTAACTGTCTAAACTAAAAAATGCAAATAATGCCAAAGTTGTTCAATTCTCTTTCATTCACATTTGTATCATCTGTATCACATTTGGATGGTGTGTTACATACTGTAAGTTGGAGTATTGTTTTGTTAGATATAGGAAAACTGAATAAAGTTATTGATAATATACATGTGGAAGTAACATCTAATTGAAATTTTTCTAAAGGGTCTTTACTTTAATTATCACTTTATAGTCACTTTAATGTGAAGAGGTTGAAGACTTCCTTAATTTCATAGCATGACAAGTTTGATGCTTGTTTGTGGATTGATGATGAAGTTGGAGTGACTATTGCAGTAGTTGAGTTACACTGTTAACTCTAATTGTGGCTATCATCTGTGTAATTAACTTTTTGCAGCAGGTGCCAACATCATATGGTCCAACACAGAAGTATCCCCACAGTCAACATGTTAATGCTGGTGGACAGTTTGTTCCGAATATACAAAATACTTCTACACCACATCATCCACCCCCTCAACCTCCTGCTAGCATGATGCCTCCTCAAACCAGTCCTTACATGCCATTTATGCATCGTGTGAGTGTGTCTAGTATGTAAAAGAAAGTTTTGTGAGTTACTCTCTGGTTATCCACATTTTTGTTCCTTAACACCTTCGGCACCGGTGTACGAAATATTCATACTTCGAAATCATGCACTGAGCTGCCATTTTCATGCCACAGTGCAACTCCATAACTCACTAGTCGATTGTGATAGAGAGCTGTTCAAACCCACAAAATACTTGGCGAGTCTTCTGCTTTGCACTGTAGAAAAAATATTGTTTTGTTTTGGGTTTCAGGTTTTGTTTGGGTGAAATCATAAGTTGGGTAGATTTAGGCCTTTTTAGCCGATGTTATCAGGCCCTGGGCCCCAACTGCAAGAGGGAAGTATTTCGCTCAAGTTTTTAGTGGAAACTAGGCTAAAATCGGAGTCTTTTGAGCTTTTGACTCTCCAGCGTTCCTGGTTCAAAAGTTATGGTAATTACCTAACAATTCATCACCTATCATTGATAAATTTTCCATAACTTTTAAACCAGAAACGATAGAAAGCCAATCAAAGGCTCAAAAGACTCAGATTTTAGCCTAGTTTCCACTCAAAAATTGGCAAAATACTTTCCTCTTGAGGTTAATGCGCAGGGTCTGAACCTGAAAACCTCAACCAAAAAGGCCAAAATCTACCCCACTTATGATGTCATCCACAAAAAAAACAAAACCCCCCAAATTTTTTTTCATTGCAAAGTAGAAGACTTGCTGAGTCTTTTGAGAGCTTGAACAACTCCCCAGCACAATTGGCTGGCGAGTTATGGGGTTGCAAAGTGGTTTGAAAATACAGGATTTACAGCTAAAACCACCCATTCTGAAGGTGTTAATGCAATAAGTAGGGTGCGCCCTTATTGCAATGGAAGTATCATTTATTATTTGTTATCAGTAAATACAGTTGGTTTTGCTGCAATGTTTTGCACTGTTTAGCATTAGTTCTTTATTCTTTGCATCCACATTTGTGGACTTGGTGCAAAGTTTCTTTTTTGTAGTGACCAATGTCTGCTTTACTTACCGGTAACAGTTGCAAAAACAATCATCAGAGCTGGACCTTAAGTTCATTAAAAAGTTCTGTTTTCTTCTGTATATGCAAGTTCTTGGTTGCATTTTCCCATTTGCAATTGGTTTGCAGTGTATGGATATGTTCTGCTGTCAGAAGACTTTAGTTCAGCTTTGTCCAACCTGCAGCTTGCGGGCCACATGCGGCCCATTCAGAGTTCTTGTGCAGCCCAGTTTAGGTTTTCACTGTATAGCAGAAGTGCAAACAGACAAGCTGCTGTCCTTGTTGTGATTATCTTAAATTTGAAATATTTGATGCAGTGGTCCTGAATGTCACTTTATCACGTCTGTACTTCATACTGGGAGATTTCCATGTGTCCATTGACACCTTCGTGCAAAGCTTATTCCTAGTTTTCTTATTTCTGCCCCTGTAGTTCCATTAGCACTAACCATGCTTATGACATCACACTTATAAAGTGGTTAAAGATGCCAAACAATCATTGCCATTGTAGTTAAGATTCAAATGCTTTCAGGACTATAACTTAAAAAAAGTTAGTTTGTTAAAATCAAAGAAGTCATAAAAATGTGCAGCCCACATAAAGATAGCAAAGTGATTTTTGGCTCAGTAAGGAATTTCAGTTGGCCATAGTTGCTTTAGTCGATAGCAGCATTTGCAATCAAAGTTTTCATGGAGTGCATCTTGCATATGTGCAGACATTGATTAACACTTTGAGAGCCGGGGTACGATATATTCGTACTTTGATTTCAGCCTAAAACAGCAATTTTCGGTTGCCTTACCAACGCCCTAGCTCCTCCGTCGATTGCGCTAGAGAGCTGTTCAAGGGCTCAACCGGATCGGCCAGCCTAGTAGATTACACTTGAAAAAAAAT
>Ga0210059_1015191_pt1 | contig 11282 bp, 8 predicted proteins | sample Ectturendosymbi2_FD_188042 | JGI IMG/M metagenome (GOLD analysis project Ga0210059, IMG submission 188042) | Ecteinascidia turbinata endosymbiont from Florida, USA - Sample 2 (SPAdes) (version 2) | ecosystem: Host-associated > Tunicates > Ascidians > Unclassified | place: Key West, Florida... | reverse complement strand
GCGGTCGAACGACTGACGGATGAAGCAGACATGTCTCGTGAACCCTGCTGGCTGTAAGAAGCGTTCTGTCCGTAACTACTCTGCCTGACGTCGTCACGTTCTACCGGAGGCCTTTCCGAAAATCCACGATGTCCACCGGTGCTGTGCTGCATCTGAGAATTTTGCGACCGAGCGCCTTGGTCATATTGCGAACTGTAACCCATCTGATTTGTCGCAGGCTTCACATCAGGAGCTTGGGAGTACGACTGGTTCGAACGCGATTCCGTGATGGACCTCTGCCACTGATCGTAGACTTGACCCGCACCAGGATACGCGTCGTCGTACGCAGGCTCGGATTTGACTGCGCTTGTCGGAGGCTCTTGGTAGCTCTGCAGCAAGTAACATGTTTTAGCATCGTGTTCGTTAATGCTGTGCAGAACACAAATTGAGCAAAAGCAAATGGTGCACCTTTCTGTCGTCGTAGTAAGAAGGCTGCTGATTCCATGAAGCTTCTTGTCTAAGGCAAAAAATGCGAAAAAATCAGTAAGTGCAGATATTTTGTTGGAAATGAACGATTTGTTGATATGAACTTTGATAAGAGATGACACTCTAACAATATACGAATTATACCGTTAATATGAAAAATATGCACATCAACGATTCTTTCAAGTTTCTGTGTTTTCGCAGTTCAATCTTGCAGCCATGGTAAAAATCTGACGTCTTATACTACTTGAAGGGAGAAATAACAACAGATAATCAGTCAATTGTGCGTATGCCAGAACAGAAGAAAACAATGGGAAATACCTATCTACAGTGTATCGGCTTCGTCGTCGAGGACTTTTCAAAGCATTTTTGACGCCAGACAAGCGCACAAAAAGTTTAAAAAACGAAAAGCACTACCTGCCACCAGGAAAACCTCCATACTGTTGAGGTTTATTTTCATCACGATACGGTCTGTCGGGATCTGTTGGTGGAAAAGGCTTTCTGTCTACGTCTTGATGAGACCTCTGAAAATCAAATGCCAAGTTAAAGGTTGCTTATCCACAAAAAAGCAGCCCCTACTTAAGCAGAACCTGGGGGCACTACGGAGTCTAGGAACAAGAATTTTTCACTTATCAGCAAGATCACTACTCACAGCAATATACCTGATCACCCCACTGTTGTGCGGCCTGAGCTGAATAGAATGACTGGGGCTGCTGAGGTCGAGACTGCTGCCATTCGTTGTTGTACGACGCATGCTGAGCTCTGTCAGCGAAATTTTGCTCCTGATTCCGACCAAGGTTTTCCATATCGGCACGGCGATACTTTTCCGGCGGGCCAGAAACTTCAGGATCAGGGCGTTTCATGCCACTTTAGAACAAAAACCAACGGTCACGCATACATACGTTGTTTGACCTCTATCAGACGAACAATCTATGACCCCAGCATCACATTAAGTCTATAACAGGGAAAAAATGGTACATTAAAGAAACACGTGATTACCTTCTGAATGCATCACCAGACCCCAGCTGCTGACCATAACTTCTATCTGTGACACCGTATTTGTCTTGCGAAGCAAATGACCTAAAATCATGAAAGATCTGTTCTTAACGTTTCACGAAAAGTGAATTTAGCGAAAAAGGGTAAGCTTCATACCAACTATCACCATAACCGTAAGAAAAGAAAATTGTTAAAGCACCGTACATTAGACTGCGTCAACTAGACAATCATGGCATTACATCAATATTTCCGTACGGAGTCACATATCCTAATATTTTCACTGAAAATTGTTCAAATAACGTGGCTTAGGCAGAGGAAACCAAGAACATACCCCTGCATCGTCCCTCTTTCCTGCTGGTTTCGCTGCACTTGGTTCAAATTTCCTCCGGCACTTCCTCGTTGCTGGTTGCTTCTGTGTCCTTTCGCCATGGCTTCCCTGCAGTACAGTTTTAAAGTAAGTCTTAGCATTCTGTCCAATTGTAAATACGCGCAGGCAGAACCGTGGTGGACACAACAAACGAAAATCGATTTGACAGTTCTAAAACAGTCTCTAGCATATCTAACAGTCACCCAATTTGTAAACAAAATACGAATTAATTTTTATATGCTAAGAATATGTGATGGCATAGGTAAGTTTTACCTGTTGTATTGTTCCACGAGAGCCTGCGCTTCTGGACGTTGCAGTTCCAAGAAAGTGATCTCGTCGAACAGTTGCTCTCGTTCGTCAGGCAAGGAAAAATTGGCCTTCATGTCAAGCACTGCTGCTTCTGGCACTTCCTTGCCTTCCTCCTGCGTTCTTTTCTCCGATCGACGAACCATGTCTTCATCATGAGGAACAAGCACCATTGCATTCACCTGCAAATAATGCCACAAATATGCCGATAACGCACAAGGAGCAGATCTAAGGCTTCATCATCACAAAATACACTTCAATTGAACCAACCTGGAACTGAATCTCGAATTTGTTATAATATTTACCGTGTAGCCTTTCTCGCGATACTGCTTCACTTTTCGGCGACGTGCAGTGGCATACACATTGGTCTGGTCCAGAATCAAATTTCGCGGCAACATGGACGCTTTCCGTAGAAGAGTATTGAAGCAATCAGATGCCTGTTTGATCAACATGTCCCAACGACCTACCACAGAAAAGTGATGATTTTAAGCTACTTGCGAAAAGCAACTTAAAATTTCAAAAAACACTCACCTGTGAAATTGTTTTTTCTCGGCAAACCCATTACCCTCATTTTGTCGATAATTGAATCAGTCCCCAAAACAACATACTTTTTGCTTGGGTGTATTTTCGCGTAATTCATAGCCCAGGTGCTCTTGCCTGTAAGACACGAGTTTTAAAACCAAATACATTACTGCGACAGTGTAAATATGATACTGCAAGTATTTGCGAGGTACAGCAACTATTCACAGAAAGCATACAGACTTGCCAATTTGAAAACCGCGTGAATACATACCAACACTCAACACAAACATAAAACCACAAACAAACCAGAAAATATGGATCGTACCTACGCCAGGCAATCCAACCATCATTATGATTTCACAATCCCGCTGAAATAGCGGCGGCCGGACTGCAGGGATTTTGAAGTCAGTTGGAAAGTGATCGATTAGCTTGTAACCCGGTTGTAACGAAAAATAAGGGTGAGCAGCCTGGCCAAAATTGACACTCAACTTGCAATTCTTCGTCAAAACGTGAGGAAAAAGGGCCTGAAACAGCGTTTCCGCTTAGTTACACGACTCACGATCGATGAAACCACAGACACATAAGATACGCCAAACGCGCAATCGTTCATGCAAGATAAGATATGTTGTTTTCGTTGCACATACTAAGTTGGTAAATTGAGCAAAAGCGCTGTTTATTAAATGAAAATAATAGTGCACTACCTCATCAGTCATCCATCGAATTTTAAAGGCACTGCCGCAATATCTGCCGTTGACGCTGTATGAAATATCCACCCATCCATTTTCCATTGCCAAGTAACATCCAACCACGTCACCTTCAGCCAAATAATTTCTAAATGTTAATCGTGAATCGCACATCATATGACATGATAACCTTTTGAATAAGGAGAGCTTTGTGAATGAGAGCTGAGGATGAGGCTTAATCATACCTTATTTCACAAAAAATGTCATGTATTCATTCTTCTCCAAATTACAATGGCGAAAGCGAATCATACTAGGACAGTTTTACAACACGTTCCGAGTGTGCTTTGAATTTTGAAACAGAAATGACTGCGAAAGCGCGAAAGCTGTGGATTGCGTGCAGAACTACGCTTCCTTACTTCCAGTCACCAAAGAAACTTTACGCTCTTTATCACAGCAATGCTGACTCATACTTATCCGTTCTTTTTGATGTAAGTTTTGCAAAAATGACTAATCAACCAGGCTAGTTAATTTCAGAACTACCTTTTTCGTATCTTCTGCCATAATTCAGAAACTTTCTGTTAACAGACTTTTTCCCAGTGCCACCAAAACCAAATGAATTTTTATCTTCTCCAAGTTGAAGTGTTGCGCTGTCGGTCGACCAACCAACCCTAGCAACATGGGTATCTGTAGGGTCTTTGTGAGTGACCTCACAATAATCGACGATTTTTACTTCAAAACACGCTTTTCCAGACCTGCATAAAATAAATACAAAAAGGGTTTCACGGCTGGAATTTTTCGTTAGTAGGTATCATCATCAAGTCCAGTTAAAACTTCAACAAACAACGAATATTGGTTCCCAGAGTTGAGCGATGTCTATCCCGAGAACGATTCCGCATTTTTCAGAAATTAGAAGGTGATTTTAACATTGTCGAGGGCTCTTTCATTAAAGCTACAAAAACTTACAACGTCATTTTACAAGTAAAAATGCTAAGAAATATAACGATTCGTTATGCGCATCGCCATTTACCTTTTATTTCTTTTTGTGTATTCAAGCTGCATGTCTAGCAGTAACAAGGAGAGAATTTTGTTAGAAAGATGCTAACGCAGAGATACGTCTAAAAACCTAAGCAGCTAACAGTAAAAAACATTCCAGAACTTCAGACCCCAACTTCACTTTTGTTGAGGACTTCGAAGAAAAACAAACTGCATCATACACATCGCTTCCTGCGCGCACAGAGACGAAAACTTCAAAAAAGCGTTTTTTACCTTGGCGTCTCGTAGCATTTATTTGCGCCCTAACGCGAACAGTCACAACGTATCATTAAGCATCTCAATGTGCCATCTGCATTGCGTATCTGCAGCGGAAACGCGTGCCGCATCTTCCACTGAGTTCTGACAACCCTACCACGAGCACGAAAGAGGCACTTTCGACCAAGTTTTCGCCATGGTTGACGAACCACAACCCACACAAAGAAACTTAACTGTAATACTGCGGTAAGGTCGGAAGCTGTAACAGTTTTTCACCATTGAATTATGCATTCCAGAGAAAAGCGTAGTACTTCAAGCCCTGTTCGGATACAGCTGAACTATCACTGGCTCAACGGTGAAACTCAAACCACTCTACGATGAAGCACTGATGATGTCATCAGCAACTTGAATACAATAGCGGCAGTCGCCACCAAAAGGCAGTTTGTCCGTTAAAATGAATTAGAAATATCCATACCACGAAACGTACCTAATTCCGTAAGTCCCTTTAACACCAGCCCACATGTACGAAAATCCGTCTTTGCTCATTGGGGTACAGGAATAACCGCCATCTTCAATTTCCAAGTTCAAATCACAAATGTAATCATCGAGCTTAACACGGGCCTGATTGGCACCGTAGTAGCTTTGCATCATTTTTCTTCAGAATGTAAACAATTTTTGCAAAAATGCAACAACACACTGATCTACAAGCTAAGGTGGCAAGCTTATTGCTAACCTGTGAGTTCAAATGGGCTGTTTACAGCAACTCTCCACATGAAGCACAACATTAACATGTAAAATAGTATAACAGCACCTAAACCAAGACTGCTGAAGAAATTGTACAACAGCAGTGCAACGAATGCGGCTGACCAAACTCGAAGTGCGGGAAGCAAACATGTTTACGTCATGAAGCATGTAGTTGTTTCACTCATGAATTAAAGCAGGTCAAGCGTATGTGGCAACGACATTGCGGAACAACAACCGCTGGTTAATGATTTCCACTCTTGTGTTGCTATGATGGAAACCATCCGTTTTCGTACAATTCAACAATATCTAGCGGCTGCACGAACTCAACAAATATGTAATTATGTCGTCACTTAACCAGGAGTAACTGGGAAACTCATCGAATTTTGCTTTATTGTCTGCAAGGGAATATGATCGAGAAACGTGACTTACATGAAGAAATGTGGCATAAATGACACGACACACAATGTCGATGCAGGTTAATTCCGCGATAATTGTCGGGCAGAGAAATCAACGCTACAACTGACCGAAAGGGTAACTCGCACTCCTTACAACACTGAACTAAGAAACACGATAAAAACTAAATGTTGGGAAGACAGATGCAAAAAAACGAAGTCACGATTATAATGGCACAGTTATTACATATTTGATTTTCCCAACAACGAAACAGCGGATAAGCTAAACCTCTAGCCGTGGAATTGCCAAGTTTGCAAATGTTGAAAACTGTTTTTTTTTTCAGAAAGAGTTGAAATTATCATCAAAATATCACTAATGTACTTTCAAACGTGGATGAAATGTGTCTTTGGTTTCCTTTGATCGCCACAGAAAATATAGCTGACATACTTTCCGATATTGGCATATGGGAAAAATCGCAGTGTGTCATGTTATGCTAATGTGTAAAGTTCCACTTTCGCAACAATCAACATAGATCTTATGACACTGTCAAAACATTTTGATATCATTGTTATTGTCGTAGCAAATTCCATCGATTGGTATCCCTATCAGAGTTTCTCAGAATTGCCCAGATATGCTTTGTCTACGCAGTTAACTATTAACAATAGGCTTTCTTGCTGTTCGTAGGCAATAAATTATGTCCACTATAAAGATATCTATATAGATATCTACAAGAAGCTGCACTTCTTTTCTCGCAAATACAATTTGCCTATTCCAGTTAGACATAGGATTTTACTTGTTTATACCTGGCTTTCTGTTGTCTGACTGCTACTTAAAGAGTGACCCTAAGTCAATGTTTGTACAAAATCTTCGTTTTTCAGAAATATCTTTATGTAAACCCAAAAGAAGTGTTTAGTGAACTGTCACCCAGCACACACCATTTTCTTGGTGGAGGTATCAAGAGGTACAACTGTTTTGTTCAATAGAAAGTGCTACATTGTGCAAGAGTGGACCAGAAAAGTTCACATGGGGCAAAATGTACTTTCAGGCACTATGTTCAGTTTGAATGGTGTACACTTTTTCCAAACACAAAGTAAGTAATATTATTGAAGTGGGTAAACTATGCCAAGAACAAGTTTATGTGAGCTACACACCACATATGCATCCAGTGATGGGCAGCGGGGCACATAAATACCTTCATCAGCAAGCAACAATGAACCTTTGTATATAACATTTTATTATTATCACCACTTAGCCACTTAGTACCTTAGGCATACATATTACACAGCCAATGGAACAAGCTTCCATGCTCTGTTATGTTGGTAATGGGCAAAACAACCTATGGAAAGTTAAAAAAAATCGTGGAGTCAAATGAGAACCTAGGTTATCAGCACACCATACTTTTGTGACTTAATGTATTGTACCCAAATTCACCCCAACCACCCCATGACCCCAACTTTGCATTTATTTGAAAGCTTTTGAAATGGTCAAATTAAAATTATCACTTCAAGGGTTGATATGTGAGAAAGAAGAATTCAACTAGTTGTGCACACGATTTTGTAAGTCAGAATCTGAAGAAAAGGTGTTGATCTTTCTCATAAGTCATTCTGACATTTCCTAGTAAAATTGGTCAAATCATTTGCTTCCACTGCAGCTTTAAGGCAGCCCTGTTGACATGGGGGGTTTTGTGGGTTTAGCCCCCCAACAAAGCTCCTCACCCCCTCAAATTGAAATATGAAACACTATGAATCAGTGGAGTTTTTATCAAGGTTTCAGAATGTTATGCCACCTATTGAAGACTTTCTGGTGATGGTTCTGTTTCAGGGGGGCCCATTGTGATTTGCAGGTGCCCATTCATATCAGAGGTCCCAATCATGCCTTCTGATTTGATCCCACAACCATGCCATGATTACAAGATCTTATAAATGAATAATGGATTGAATGAAAGGTGTACTGAGTTTTTTCAGGTTGCTAACACTGAAAAAAACAATCGCTTTTAATACATTTAATTGTTTTTAAATAGTTTTTTAATTTTTTTATTATGCGAAACCAACAGCTGGATTCATACAGCTTATTGTAATTTATTGCACATTACCACAAAATTCCAAAACAGTCTATATTTTTTCATCTCTGGGGTAGTTCCGAACATGGGGTGCATGTGCCCCTAGGGTACATTTGCATATCTGAAGGGGTACATTCAAGGTTAGCAATATAAGGAAGAATATATTTATGTATGATTTCCAAATTTTCATACATATGTCAATGAATATTATTATCAAAAATCATGATGTGCTCATTGTTAAACATGTTAACTTTTGAGTCAAAAACAAGGTCTACCTTTATATATCTAAAAATCTAAACGCTCTTAAAAAATTAGTGGATTTTTGCTATTTTACTCAGCCATTTAGTCATACGAAATTTTAGGGATACATGCTGATTTGTCAAAAGCCTGAAGGGGTACATGGTCAGAGAAAGGTTGGGAACCCCTGATCAAGGATTTGAGTTAGCGGGAGCACCAGTAATTACTGAGCGACATGCATTTGGACAACTTCTTGGATCCCAAGGTTTCAATTCATACATTTTGTATTAGTTTGTAACAATTTTTCCCATCAAGAACTTACCTCATTAATTTTGAAATTTGTCCTGAGTTTTTTAATTCATCAAAAACAGGATTAAGGTGCATTTGAGCAAAACAATCATTTTTGATGTTGTGATATTGGAGAGTGGTTTACCTATTGACAACAATAAAATGCCAGCTACACATGCAATTTTCTAGTTTCTACAGTGCATTTTTAATCATTGCTATTTGTTTCCCCATGTCCACAAAAATGACACTGGTTTGCCACAAGAACTCACTTTCTTGAATTAATCTAACCTACTTAATTTATTTGCAGTTAACGCACAGTAACTTCAAGATAAGCAGACTGTTATGGCCTGCTGATGGAGACAGAACTCTAATTGTTATTATGTGGAGAATATCCACAAGGTGCTACACAGTGCAGGGGTCTGTAAACTTTTTTGCACTATGGATCGGTTTAAGCCAGGAATATTTTGTAAACCAACCCTCAATAAAATAATGAATGTTTGGTGATGGAAATTTACTAGTTCATAAATCAGCAGAAATCCATGACCTGGTAACAAATTCCTCACAGACTGGCCTGGTGTTTGCCGACTACTGAGATTGTGCACCAAGTTAAGATAAATGCCCTTAAAGCACAAAAATGCTTGTACAGTAGAATTTGCCTACTTCATCACCTTAAGAGGATTAGAAAAAAGTGACAATTTAGGCAAGTGACGAATTATGCAAACAGGTGAAAACTCTATCATAGAAGCTCGTATACTTTATCACAGTAACTCATACACATATAATACGAGTTTATGACGTTATGGTTGAATAACAACAATTAATTCCTCCACTCTATCGGGACTTCTCTATTTAATCTAGAACCTTTTAAATCTTTAACAAACTGTAGACTTCCCACGTTCCCTCAATGGGAAGTCAGGTGGCACTTCACACCTCGTGTATAAATTCAATAAACAAATTGCAAGGTAGAACAATTCTTAGATGAAGATCCTTAATTTGTTTGAATTTCCACATGTACCAGCTGCTTAGACATCAAAAGCAGAACTGCAAAATGACGTATTAGCCAAAGAAAATGCTTCCAAGGGATAGAAAGAGGTTACAAATTGAGCAAATTGACGAATTAGACAATGGCGACTTAGACAAACAAAGATGTACACAATAGATATTCTGCCAGGACCAACGAAAAGTAACTAATTAAGCAAATTGGCGAATTAAACAACTTCTACTGTACTTGCAAAACTTCACCAACGATGGAACAGTCCACATGACAACTTAACACCTTTATGTTTGCATTAAAAAGTATGTTTCAGGGTCACTGTTGCAATAGTTTTGATTACAGGCAGTCAATAAAAACGATTTTAAGTATTTGTTGTACATTATTCCAGCAATGTATTGTCTAAAAGTGTTTGACTTTACTGTGTTTTCTAACTTGTAGGTACCCATATTAGAATGACCTACCTGTTGTCAGCATTCTTGTTTTCTTTTTATTTTTTATGTAATCATTAAATTTTCCAAAAAAACTTGCAGATGTGCGTCAATGTCAATTTTACTTGGAATGGCCTTGCAAAATACAGTACAGGCATGGTTTTGTATGGAAGTGTGCAACTCAAACAACTTAGCAATGCTGATGCACAAACAGGAAGATTTATTTCAAAAACGTTTGGACAACATTTTTGGCTTTCAGCTCTTGCTTACTGGAGTCTACGCAAGTGCAACCAAAAAACAAGCAGTATAATTTTTCTGCTATTTCCAAAATTGCTCCATGAATTAACGCACTTCTTCCTATCTATTACGAGATCAACCCAAGCTGATTAACCAATGGATTCATCCATATGACTAGGTAAACTTGGGCCTACCATGTCATGTAAATACCCGAACAACTGGTACAAATCAAACTGTCACAAAATTGTTTCCAGTTGTTGGTATTGTTGCAACCTTTCCGTTGGCGTTGTGTTGAATGTGTGATTCACCACAAACGGGATGTGGGCAAAGAACAACACTACATATATGAGGCACAACAAGCAATAATAGAGTGATTGTGTTGCAACCTCTCCGGTGGTGTTGCGTTGGTTGTGTGATTCACCACGAACAGGATGTGCGTGAACAATAACACCATAATATATGTAGCGCGAGCAAGCAATAGAGAGATTGCGAGCATGATCTCTATTGTTGCTTGCTGCCACAGTGCGAAGCTTTGCGCACATGCTGCTCGGGATTTCCGATCGCAATAAAATGATGCTGTGACCAGGATGTGAAGGTCATGCGGAGTTCAGCCTTCACATAAAGAACGTGCGATCGGTGCGGTTCGTTGTAAAAAGGAGGGGATGTTGTTGCAACCGCTCCTGTGGTGTTGCGTTGATTGTGTGATTCACCACGAACAGGATGTGCGTACACACCATAATATATGTAGCGCGAGCAAGCAATAGAAAGAGAGATTGCGAGCATGATCTCTAATGTTGCTTGCTGCCACAGTGCGAAGCTTTGCGCACATGCTGCTCAGGATTTTCCGAACGCAGTGTGTGATCTCTATTGTTGCTTGCTGCCAGAGTGTGAAGCTTTGCACACTTGCTGCTCAGGCTTTCCGCCTGCAACAAAATGGTGCTCTGACCAGGATGTGAATGTTGTGCCAGGTGCAGCCTTCACAAAAAGAACGTGTGATCGGTGGGGTTCATTGTAAAAAGGAGGGGATGTTGTTGCAACCTCTCCGTTGGCGTTGCGTTGAATGTGTGATTCAACACGAACGGGATGTGGGCGAAGAACAACACTACATATATGTGACGCGAAAAAGCAATAATAGAGTGATCGCGGCGTGTGATCTCTATTGTTGCTTGCTGCCACAGTGTGAAGCTTTGCACACTTGTCGCCAGTGCTGGGAGTTTGCGACAGGTAGTCCGCAACTGCGGAGCAAACTTTTTCATTGCGGATTTGCGACACGCAAATTTAGTGTTTGCGACTTGCGCTTTGCGTGCGCAATTTTCAT
>Ga0210059_1015190_pt1 | contig 11282 bp, 11 predicted proteins | sample Ectturendosymbi2_FD_188042 | JGI IMG/M metagenome (GOLD analysis project Ga0210059, IMG submission 188042) | Ecteinascidia turbinata endosymbiont from Florida, USA - Sample 2 (SPAdes) (version 2) | ecosystem: Host-associated > Tunicates > Ascidians > Unclassified | place: Key West, Florida... | reverse complement strand
AAAGTGAAAATATGATAAATTTTTTTGCTTACTTGCATGATTCATTTTACCAGTTTCATTTAATGTTGAGTATTTGGTTTGAAAATTTTGAGCTGATAAGTCACATGGGAAAGGTTCTATAAAATTCGATAAGTCAGACTTATCAAATAAAAGGAGGCTGTAAAGCTCAGTGTTGGTTAAATTAAAAAATGGTATAGTAGAAGACACACAGGCAGAACAAGTAAACGATGTTGATGTCTTGGGCTGTTGTTGGTTAGAATATACTTATGACATGAAGAACAGTGGGCACAATGCAAACAGTTGGGCATATCACAAGTTTTGCACAAAGTCATGATTATTGAATAAATGGATAAATATATAAAGAACAACACACCAAGAAAGTGAAATAACAGGTAGACCACTCACCATATCAAAAGGAAGGATTGGTGAATTTTCAAATTGATTGAGATGCAGAAATTTAGTTGGGATTTGTAGGGTTGTCCATAGGGTTTTTGATATGTTCAATGTCTTTTTCACTTCGGATAGCAATAACTCTGCTGTCATTGCTTTGTCTGAGAAGAATTCTTCCGTTGTTGGTTCAAATGTATTTCCAGTTAACTTTTTTTCTTTCTTCATTGGCCAAGGAAAATAAATGTTTATTTCTTTTTTGTAAGGTTTTCATTGATGAAAACACGCTCAGAGGTAGGTTTCCTGGAGCATTACTTTTCAGTTTCCTTCTTTCTTTATAAATATTGTTTCTGGTTCTTCTAGAGACAAACCTAACAATAATGTTGGGGGTCTTGTTTGTTTTTGATTTACCAAGTCTGTGAGCAATATCAATATCATCATTTATCAATTTTTTTCGGCACTGTTAAGAACTTTGTTTTCTGTCTCAGTATTGTTTTCATTGTCACTCATGGGTATTCCTTGTATTTCCAAGTTGTCTCCTGCCGTACTGTTCCAAATCATTAATATCAAATTCAAGGGAAGATATTTTATTCTCTAGTAGCTGATTTTTTTCTCTTAGAGAGTTGTTTTCTTCTCTAAGGCCTTTTATTTCCTTATGCAGCTGTTCCACCTCCATGGATACTGTATTGAGAGTGCTTGCTATATTTGAAATTTGGTTAGGAATTGACTCTAGCCTAGATATTTGAGTTAAGCTGGCTTAGTTTTTCCAGCAACTCCTCAGATTTATCCACAGATGTTTGTGGAGCAACTCCTCAGATTTATCCACAGATGTTTGTGGAGAGAGTGTAGGCCACTTCTTTTCATAGTTAACAAAATCCTTTGTTGCTTGAATTTTTTCTTCGTTGCATTTCTTGTTGTTACTGCGGGTGGTCATGTTGTTCAGTATAACACAGCAGGTAAGTAAAGTGTTATATAATTAAGTTATATAATTAACTGACAGTTAACAACACAATTAGCACTACAATACCTAAACCTTATTCAAATAGAATTGTTCCGCACGAATCGTTTCAACAGCACAGTATTAGGCGTAATCAGCCACGTTGGAAGTGAACGACCTAGCATAGAACGCCTGGGAAAAGGCAAAAACCGCTCGTACGGTGTAGTGTTTGTTGCTGTAGAAAGCAGTGTTCTCACCGAGTGCAGCGCTTCGGGTAAAACCTCTTCCCAAAGGTGAGATCCCAGATTCCTCCCCTTAATCATAAGAGATATTGTTTTCCAAATAGTTGGATTGAAACGTTCACATTGAGAGTTCCCAGTACTGTGATAAGGAGTAGAATGGCTGGTGGCTTTTCCTCTGCTGTGCAGATAGTCCTTCCTTCAATTCTCTACTGAGGAACGCTGTCCCTCGGTCACTGTGAGCATAAGACGGAAAACCAAAAAGACTGAATAGCATGGAGAGAGGCATTTGACGACCGAAGAAGCAGAAGTATCTTTACAAGCGAAGGCAAACGGGAACCGACTATTCTCGTCAACAACCACAAAAAGAAATCTGTTGCCTTTAGTCGATGTTACGATAGGTCCTTTGAAATCTACGCTTACGCGTTCCCACGCACTAGTCGCCTTGACCAGGTGTTCTTGCGTGGGTCGATAAAAACGTGACTTCAGCACAGAGCACGTATGGCAGTTCAAACATGTTTGACGTACTTCTTCAAACGGAAATGGTCAATATTTGGAACGAACAAAATGCCATAGCCTTGGTATTCCTGGGTGACCAAGCGATTCATGTAAACCCTTTAGGCTACTAGAGTGACCAGCCACAGAACAAACTCGCGATAAGGCATCGGCAGCAACATTTTCTTTCCGAGACCCTTGCTTAACTTCATATGAAAACATGCCCAGTTCAGCTCGCCAAGCTTGAATTTTTGCATTCTTAATTTTACCACGATTGCGTCGGTCAAACATGAACGCTAATGAACGCTGGTCCGTTATCAGGGTGAAACGGCCACTGTATAAATAGTGACCCCACTTCTGCAAAGCCTCGATAACCGAAGCAGCTTCCTTTTCGACTGTGGGGTAGTTAATTCACTTTTAGACAAGGTGCGTGACATGAAAGCAACAGGTCGTTCGCCTTGGCTGAGGACGGCGGCAATTGCAAAGTCCGAGGCATCGCATTCAACAGTGAACGGCTCGTTTAATACATTTCAGGCACGCGCTTAGGAGTTCACGCAAACTTTCAAATGCAGTCACGGCGTCACTCTGTAAGGGAAAATCCATTTTTTCGGCCGTCAGAGGTTTTATTTTTCCCGAGAAATTACGTATCCATCTGGCGTAGTGCGCAAACATCCCAAGACAACGTTTCAATTCTTTCGACGACTGAGTTTTATAAGCGGACGAAGACGCTCAGGATCAGGTCTTATGGACCCATGAGATACTGAAAGAATGTCGGCTTCAGTAACGGCAACAACAGATTCGCGTCATTGAAAGTGAGGTTAATTTTAGACGCGGAATCACGAAACATCTTAAGATTGTGATCATGATCAGCTTTGTCGAAACCACCGATGGTAATATTGTCGAGGTTTGCAAACGTTTGCTTCAGTTCGTTATCAGCGATAACGCTATCAATAAGTCTTTGGAAACACGAGACACCATTGTTGACACCGAAGGGTAAACGGCAATACTGATACAGCTTTATCAGCTTCGAAGTCTGTATACGCTCGGTCTTCTGTCGCTAAAGGCACTTGATAAGCGGATTTCAGATCAAGTGTACTAAACCACTTGCACTTTGCTAGTGCATTAACTTGTTGGTCGATTCGAGGCAAAGGATAAGCGTCAAGTTCAGTGAAACGGTTGATAGTTTGGGAATAGTCGGGAGTAGTCTATCACCATGCGGCGTTTATGTCTCTCGTCTTTAGTTACAAGAACCTGAGCGCGTCAAGGGCTCCTAGACGGCTCAATAATTCCTTGGGCCAGCAGTTTCTCTACTTCCTTCCTAATAAATTGCATGTCAACCAAATTAAATCTCCGGGAGGGGTCGCTGTGGGGCGAATCTTGGGATTCAGAAACTGGAACAAACGCGGTGGTTGTTGTCGGCAGCAACAACTCCACATGTATTGCGTTGATTTACTTAGATAGCTTTCAAAGGGCCTCCCATCAAAAAGGTTGCTGATTTATGCTTAGTCTTGCCCCAAAGCCCCAAAATTAAATCAGCGCAGAGTTCTTGCACAACACCCATTTTGAGTTCGTACCAGTGGCTGAACGCTTTTACCGGGACAAGAACAAAACCACGTACCTGCGCTGACGATCCTACAGACGCATGTGAAATACGAGACAATTTACCTTGAGACTTTAGCCTCAGTTCTTCATGAATGTAGCTTTCAGTCGCGCCAGTATCAAGCAGCGCACGGGCAGGTTATTTGTACACTTCCACATCAATAACAGCAGCCTGCAAACTGGTCGGGGCGCCGACTACCGAGGCAAGAAAGCTTACCGGAAGAGCAGCAACATTAGACGATAGAGTTTTCTCCTTAGACATGCAAACTCTTTGCATAATGACCTTTCTTTTGGCATTTATGACATATTTCTTCCCGAGCAGGGCATCGCGAATGTTTGTGATATGATCGATCGTCCTTCTCCAGAAGTCTGTCGCACAGCAGCAGAAGCCAGTCCATTGATAAACGCGTCTCGTACTAGTTCCCCACGGTACTGTTCAGCTGAAACGGCTCTGAAGGTGCAATCTTTCGAAAGGGTTTTCAGAACTTGAAGAAATTTTTGCAAGGATTCACCTGGTAGCTGTCTTCGAGTAGCTAGCAGATGGCGAGCAAACACATCTTCGTTTTGACGTATACTCGTTTCAACTCTGCTACTGCAGCTTCATACGTTTCGTAGTCTTCTATGTATTGATACACAGAAGGTGTGAGAAAGTTAAGAAGTCCTCGCCGGTTTACCCGTTCGCTAGGGTCAATCGCTGCCTGTCCAATTTCTACAGCTTGTAAGAAGGATTTGAATGTAGCTATCAAATATTTGAAAACTGAAGCTGCATTGGAATCGGTTGGCAACACGTCAAAATCTTTTGGCTTGAGCAACGTTTCCATCTTTAGTGAATTAAATTGTCGTGCACTCGCCTGCGAATCCCACTAAACACTATTTACGGAAAACCAAGCTTTAATTCACTGAAGACACCGCTCAATCATGGAGCTTCCTTTACGAAAATGTACAATGAACAAGACAGCAAAGAAATTCCGAACAAACACAGCGTAACTTAGCGAATGCTTCCTAGGACGGGAAAGCTGGACTAAAAGAACACTTTGCAGTATTGCAATAAGAAACCGCAAGCACAACACAACAGCCGCGGGGCGAACACAGAGGCATAATCAAAGGATTGCGAGATTGCGGGCGCCACTACTTGACAAAGACAAGGTAATCATACATTCACCACATAGTCGCAGGTGTTTTTATCTGAATTGAACTCGATAATGATTTTTGCTCTCTGCATTCGCACAGAAAAGAGATTCAAGTCAGTCAGTTTCACGCATTCACGAAAACTTTAAATTAACGTGTTTTGAAACGAACAGCTTCCACACTGTTGTCAGACGGACGTAACTAAAAAAGCAGCGATTCATAGGTTCCAAGTGAATGGTCACAGACTAACTAGTCTGTTCAGCTTGCGTACCGCACGAAATACAATTGTGTTTGAGCGGTTTAGATTTCACTTTGCGATAAACACAAATAAACTTTCCCTGTATCTCTTTACCTATGTGGAGGCTAGTTACTTCAATATATATACCGGTATGCGCCAGTTGAATCATGCCTAAGAGATGAAAGCCGAGCTCATTGGGCTGATTACGCGAAAGCTTACAGCAAGGCTAAAACATTCAACAGTTGTACAAAATTATTTTCAAATTAAGTTAGAAAAAGTGACTGTTAACTGGGGCGTATGCAACCTTTTTGCAGAACTTTTCAGCTTTCACTTTTACGTATGTAGTGGTTGTTTGTATTTTGGCAAAAGCAGAAAAAACATCGTATTCGTTTCAGGCCTATGATGCACCCTCGCGCAACGCATCATCTCAAGTTTATTACACCTTCAACGCTGAAAATACGCAAAAGGCTTTCGTTTCGAAAAACAGCTACATTACTCTGAAATTCTCTTCGGATGGATCCGTTGTACAGAAGGGATTTGACCTAACCTATCGAGCAGTTGGTAAGATGGTCAAACGTGAAATCCAGAAGACGTGGAAAATGAAACTATTACGACAAGTATTACTTAGCCTCGATTAGTGCTGTGGCCCGTTACATGAAAGAAAACAAAAAAACGTATATGCGTAATTTTTTCTACTGTCGTTACCACTGTTCTAATACATACATACAATTGCTTCTCTTTCGCAGGTGAAAACGATGCCATTAATCTGAATGAAACTGGTGAGTCTCCTTTATTTTATGGAGCCTATAAAGCAATTTGCGAAAGATAACTTTCTGGTTTCAACAAGTTCTTACAACTTCACACTTACGGGGGCTTATACGTTTTTAGTTACCCTCTGCGTTGAAAGTGAAGTGACGCTGACTCCGGGAGCTGACATCCAATTCCAGTCTCCAAACTTTCCCAGAAATTACGCGAATTCCCTCAACTGCTGTCTTGTGATAACCACGCATCCATCGTACATCATTACACTCAGCTTCACCTTTTTCGATACGGAGAGTTGTTGCGACTACCTGAACGTAAGCTGCTTGAATTGTTGGTGTTTTCGTACAAAACGTAGTTCATTTTGTGCAGCTTACGTTTTTTGCAAGTTTTGCAAAAATAAAGAAGTTTCCACTCGAATGATCCATAAATCTTTTTCTCTCCTTTCAACTCCTTTTATGATGTCGTACAATGGTCGACAGTTCCAAGGTCGAGGTCACCGATCGAAAGTCTTTGCTACGTAAACAAAATTCCCAGTTCTTATTCAAATAGAATTTCACACGTACTTGAAAAACAAAGCAACAAGAGTTAGTGGTCACGATCAGTTGCGTTTCGAAATTCAGATATTCGTTTAAGTTCAACGTTCAGCAGCGGAAGGCCTAAAATGCTTGAAGCTAGCAAACACTATTTAGTGTCACAGCAGGTGAAAAAGTGCACCCCTGCCTTTCAACAATCATCATCAAAGTTGTTGTGGTGGGATTAATGCTGTAGATCTGCAAATAAGATTTTCAAGACCACATAAACTTGGGCTAAACGTCAAAGACGTCATGTTGGCACTTCGCTTCATTCATTGTTTAGCTTAATTTGCAAAGAACAAGATTTTTTTCTCATACGTATTTCTCTGTGTATGAATTACATTTCAACAGCTCATTTCATTCACGATAGGCATCAGGCATGTACAACAAGATTTATATAATTCCTGGAACCATTGAGGCCGTGTGACAAAGGTTAACTCAAGGCCACAGCAACATTTTAAGCGGCCTTTCGTATCATTCAGCATTAATCTTAGTAGTTGTTCCGATCACTCATGAGGACCGTGCCTTGTCTGCACATGATCGTCACACTGGTCATTCTGCACAACACTAGCATCAAAATGTCCTTTGGTGCAGCCAAAACATGTATGGCAAACGTACGTTGATTTTCCGCCGGTGAACACGCCTAAGTTATCACATTAGTTATTACACATCATGGGATTAGTATCTTCTTGACGGTTACCGTCTACTCTTCCTTGTGAGTGAGTCACAACTGGTGCCGTAAAGTATCGTTGAGCTTGTTAGGCTTATGGCTAAGTGTATTAACATGGCTGTAATAATACACGGCCAGATCCGTATCGCCAGATGCGCGAGCGTATCAACAAACTACGATATAAATTCAAATTAATACAATTAATTTTTTACTTTCATTTCCATTTGTTTTGCAACTGAGCTCCGTAAGCTTGCATTAATCTGTCATATAGCATCTTCTACTTTAGTGAGCAAGTACAGCAGTACATATTTATGGAAATAACAAGGCATGAGGGGTTCGAATGGAAGTGACGTAATAAAACAGTCAAAGCGTATGGTGAATTACTGTTTCGGCGCAAGCAATGCAGGCAGTTGCAGTAACACGAGTCAATCGGTTATTAGAGCAAGTTGCACTCGCATTGAAGCTGTTCCTTAACCGTTTGTTTGAATTCTTACAAGTCCATCCTCTCTGTTGGGATTTTGAAGGTTTGTTTCTGCTGATACGAGTCAAACGTGGGAAAATCTTCCAAGGCAGCAAATTGGATTATTTTAAACCATTTTTGTAGGAATTTTGAATTGTTTTGTAGAGCGATTTAGATACCGAAACATGTTTGAAGCACAGACTCACTGCAGAGGTTCGGTTTATGTCATGTGGGCAAGTGTACCCGCGGCTAGTAATCATACAATACAGCAGCAATTTGAATAAACTTCTCGTGGATACGTGAAAGGCATGAATAGCCAACATGCTAACAGCAGAACTGTCTTATTTTCCACAAAGTTTACCTGGAAGAGAAAAACACACAATAGTAGCAGAACTACTTCTACAGTATGCATAGGCAACTACACAGAGTTACTGGGGACTACAAGATAGTGAAGAGTGCTGGTCAGTCAAGCACAATAGTAACAGTAAATATTTATCGTTAAGGCTTAAATCCTTGTCAGAGTAGTCTTCTAAGGCGATTCCAGTCAGTTCACAGTTTAAAGTTACTACAACGATGCTATATTATCGATACGACAGAAATGAAAACAGTCGGTACCAGTTTCTAACTAAACAAGCGCAACACTGCATTGCTAGTCCAAGACCCGGACCACGAGGTGTGACGTCAAGCTTTTCAGTCACTTATCTGCGTGAAACCACAGACTTCGAGAAAATTCAACTAGCAGACATGACTCATGCCAGAGGAAATTCCCCAATAACTTGATACATGTATTTTTGGACTATGCTCCAAAGGCTGCTGATTAATCTGTAAGATTGATTGCCACATGCATATTTTTGTTGATTTGGCTCTTGATGGTGAAACACGGCAAATTGCTATCCTGAAAAAGGTCGTCGAAGGCCATGGTAAACCTTTCTGACTACCATATTAGGTGTGGCTTTCATTTTGCAGTTTTGGCTGTCAGCTACATTATCTCCCAAATATAATGTAATTTTTGTATGTCCCTTGGATTACATCGTATGTGGTGATGATCTGACGCAGCGCTTCCCAACCTTATGGGCCGCTAAGTTATTTCAGTAAGGTCTTCAAAATTTTACTATTTTTCGGTGTTAAACCAAATATTTTCTTGAAAATTAGCCGAGATTCTATTGGTGTGATGTTATATCTAATAAACAAGCTGAAGCTTCCCGTTAACAGTTAATTGCGTGTGTTGTTAATGCTATGTTTCTTTATCATACCTTAATTCTCTTTGTACCGTTTTACCGCAACATTTCATAGCGAACCCCACAGGAAATTGTCAGTAAAACTGCGTCGCAAGCTGAAAATGGTTGAGAAGCACTGACCTGAGGTGTCTGCAGGTAATGCACTTATTGGCTGTAGCAGGGGATTAAGGCAAGTCAAGTGATTTGATGACTATGGCAATTTTTACGACCTAAAAAACTTGATAATATGACTTTATTTTTCAGAAAATATGACTTTATATGACCAAACAAAAAAGGCTGTGTTAGAACATAGAACTACTGTACAAAGAAGCATTACCAACGATAAGAGGCATACGAGATGGTAGCCCGTGGTTTGTTGAAGCCTCACTAAACTAAACAGCTCAAAACATGAGCAAAACATATACTGTATATAGTTTAGTTTGAAGTAATTTGAAAACATGCATGGACATTGGTTAGGTCTTTGGGGCAGCAAGAACATGCATATGTAGGCAATGTGCATTACATTTCATCCAAATAACTAGGTTCACCCACGTCTTTGCCGTCATTTGCAGGGTGCCTAAGTGGGTTCAATATGCAGGATGCAGCTTAGACCTAGCGATATAGTAGTTTCACATGATATTTTGAGTTGGTTTTGATGGTTTACTTATTGAATAAGGTTGAAAATATGACTTTATGTCCTAACATGGAAAATATATCTTTTTATGACTTTATAACTTTTGTTACAGACTTTGTAGAGGTGCAATTTCTGTTTAAAATTCGTTTCAGAGCGTCCTGAAGCACAGAAAAAAATATTACTTTTATGACTTATGCCCCTATTCATGACACACTTTGCTTTTCTTTTTGCTGCTGTTATCTCACATCTTCGCAGGCAACTCGTTTGTGAAACGTACTACAAATCTGATCTATTTGCAGCTCTACGATTCTAATCGAGTCACGTCGGAGTCGGCGGCGCTCATCGACAAACTGCAGGGAAGTCGAGTTCGAGGGCCTCAACCTTTTGTGCTGGGGCGGTCGAGAAACAATTACCTGGCCTTACAATTCCGATCTGACACATCAGTAAGCAGGAAAGGTTTTAGAGGAACAATCTCTGCTGGTAAGAACGAAAATCTGTCTTTCGGCAGTTTGCAATTTCTACACATAACAACTTTAGGGGAAAACTACCTATTCTCTTGAATCGGTACGTTAAAATGTAATAATGTACTTTATAAATTCAACAATAAGAATCCGATACATCTATTACAAACCCTGTTTACTTTTCTACTTCGGACATTTCCTGCTTTATTCAACGTACTGCATAGAGAATCACAAGTTTTATAAAAATCTGACGTTATCCAAATAGATAGATGGCATTTGAAAATCAATAACATCAAAATTTGCATTTTACTCGGAAAAGCAGTTCTGCAAAAAAGTTTTTATTTGGAAATTTCATCTCTCTTTTCACTCCGATTATTTTTCAGAAACATTAGATATAAGCAATGTTCTTTTCCAAATTTTATACAAATCGTACGCAATCTCAACTTTTTTTCGTGCCAGCAGTTCACTACAAGCAGTCCAAGAATGATGAAAAATTAAGTAAGACAGCTATTTCTTTTATACATCTTAGGAGGATTACCCCGCAGAGGAATCCATAAAACACAATACGAATGGTGATTTGAAGGGTTTTATGCAACTCCAAATTTGATCACTGCTGCCAAGAACACGTGACCACCGCTATTTCCGGTTCAACTATTTTTAAATTCCTGACGCCTATTTTTAATCAATTCCACAACAAAAAAAAATCACAACAAAATTCCACATGTCATTTTGTAACAAGGTTTGGTGTGCAGTCAACTCAGAGGCAACGTTCGGCACAAAAAAGCAAATAAATCTTAACAAATGTTCACTGACTGTAAAAAAATCACAGGAAAGCTTGCAAGTCTTCTTCTCATGAGACCAAACACGATTGTTTGCAAGTCACATAAATAAAATTACACAAATGCCATGCTGCGAATAAAAGCTTGCAACTCGCCTTACCTGTGGTATGGCAGTCAGTGCATATACGCAAAAGTGTGGCATAATCCTTGCACACAGATTAGTGGCACTTTCTGCAAAATTGTTTGGTCTTCCTGTCACTGCTGTAACAACAAATCGCGTCGGAAGGGGGGGCACGGCGTGTCCTTGGCCCTCTTGGATTTTGAAATTTGACATTTTTCTGTTATATTTTTAGCAGAAAAGGTCGTTTTCTTAGTTTCGAGGAGGAAAATTTAAATTTCACCATTTTTGGCCTCCATGGAAAAATCGTTGTGACTACCTCTGGAAAAATCCCCTAATGCTCTCCCTGGAAAAAATCTTTCCGAAGCCCATGGTCCCGGAGGTCTTGAAACGATCGCAAGATGAGGAAATCTCATTTTCAAAACTTCTTTGACGCCTAACAGAAGAGTTGGCTTGACAAGCCTTGTCTCTGCCCGTGGCCGTATCGTCTCAAGTGCAAGTTCGTTCATGAACCTCCGACGCTGTTGTTGTTTCTTTCCTTGATTGACCATGTGGTTGTGGCAGGAGCGTAACGAGTGGGGGCAAA